>CENX01009960.1_pt1 | contig 18955 bp, 23 predicted proteins | sample 361321 | NCBI WGS metagenome assembly CENX01 (sample SAMEA2619678, study PRJEB7988) | marine metagenome | isolation source: saline water (ENVO:00002010), including | reverse complement strand
AAGATTAAGTAAATACAAAAGAAAAGATCTTAAAAAAATACTTCCAAACAAGTCTTTAAAGATACAGGATATTTTTAGTTAAGAAATAAAATAGTTATTTTTCATTAAGCTAATGTAGATAAGAACTACCACAAAAATTTTATCTAGGAAGAAGCAAAGATTTTTTATCTTTTTTACTGCTTAATTCATTTTTATGATCACAATATTTCTTAAAAACATAAGCTCCTGATACACCACCAATTAGTATAAATTTTAATATCTTTAATTTAATGAGTGTTTTAATCATGATTAAATATCAAACTTTTCTAATAAGAAGTGGATTACTAAATTGTAAAGGAATACAAAACAAGAAATATAGAATAGAAAAATTATTTCTTTTGAATTAAAAATATATCCAGTTGATGTTAAAAGTGCAATAAAAAGGCTAATTGATAAAGCAAGCTTTGATTGTGCTTTTTTTTTTAAGTGAGATTTAAAAATGTTTTTTTTCATTAATCATAATCATAATTATTAAAGATATTTATTCATCTTTAAATTTGTCCTACTTAGACATTACAACTGTAATGTTTTTAACATTTTTATCACCTATTTCTTTAATTTAGTTTTAAATTAAGATTGGGGTATAAATTTTAATTAATTAGCCAAAACAGGAGCAAAACTGGAGTATAAAGAGATAGTATTGCATGGTATATATATTAAAAAACTTTTAGGGACCTTAATTGCGGGTTTATTAATTGCAAGTCCTGCATTTGAATTTAATAAATTTATTATGAAATTGAAAATATTTTAAATTATACTTATTATATTACAACTGTAATGAAACTATAGAATTTACTATATTATTTATAATAATATTTATGAGAATATTTTTATCCTTGTTAGTCTTAATTTGTGTACTCTAATCTTTTGCAAAGAGCGAAAATATAAATGATTTTCAGATAGAAGGAATGAGCATAGGTGATAGCTTAATAGATTATTTTACAAAAAAAGAGATTAGAACAGAAAAAAAATATAGAATTAAATATCCTAGTAGTAATAAATTTATTGCAATAACATTTATCGAATATCCTAAATTTAAAATTTATGAAAGTATTCAAGTAAACGTCAAAAAAAATGATAAAAAATATATTATTTATTCGTTATCAGGTATAAATTATTTTGATAACAAAATCGATAAATGTAAAAAGCAGATGAAATTAATATCAAAAGAATTAATTGATATTTTTCCTGATACATCCATAACTGAACAGACTAAAAAACATGAATATGATAAATCTGGCAAAAGTTTAATACATCAATTCAGAGTTGATATGGATAGTGGTGCAGAAGCGAGAGTAGAATGCTACGATTGGTCAAAAAAAATGAGTAAAAAGCATAATTTTGAAGATCAATTAGTAGTATCAATTTTAAGTGAAGATTTTTCTTATTTTCTTGCAAACGAGGCTTATAAATAAATATAAATATCTACAATAAAACAAGCTCGAATATTTATAAATATCTTAATCACTATATTTCAAATGTTAATCTTGACTTAAACTTTTCTTGGTGAGAAAATAAACCTAATGAAAAAATTATTATTATTAATTCCTTTAATGATAATTTTTTCTTTAAAAACTTCTGCAGTTGCAGATGGCAGGGGTGAACTTCAATTATCATCAAATGTTATAAGTTCTTTTATTAATTATATAACTGGGGAAACAAGTAAGGATAGCAAATCATTATTTAACAAACCATTATCTTTCTGGGTGACAACTGATGGCAGTGCATCTTATTGGTGGTTTTGTCCATACTCAAGGTGTGCACCAGGAAATCAATCTGAAGAAAAAAAAGCTTGTGAGCGATCAACAGGATTAGATTGTGAAAGATTTGCACGAGGCCGATATGTAAGATGGGACAATGGAATTAATCCAAAAGGTAGTAAAGCTAAATTTAGTAGCAAAATGAGTGCTAATGAGGTTAGAGCAAAATTAACAAAACTAGGTTTTTTTAATAATAATTTAAACAGCACATCTGAAACAAATCAAACAAATGATGTGACATCTTCATCCAAAAGTTTAATAGAACAACTTGATGCTTTATCAAAACTTTTTGACGAAGGGAAGTTGACAGAAGAAGAATTTACTAAACTTAAAAAGAAATTATTAGAATAATTCTTAATGAAATTATTTTTATTAATAATTATATTTATATTTAGTACCCAAAATCTTATAAAAGCTGATGATATTAGAGACTTTCAGATAGAGAGAATGAGTATTGGTGATAGTTTATTAGATTATTTCAGTATAGCAGAAATAAATAAAGCAGTTGACGAGTCTTCTGAAGACAGAATTTATATAGTTAAAAGTTTTGCTAAAAAAAAATTTAAAACTTATGAAGCAGTTCAGGTAGCTTATAAAGAAAATAATAATAAAATGATTTTAACTAGTATTGCTGGAGTTATTTCATTTTCAAATAAGATAGAGAAGTGTAAAAAAAAAATGTATCAAATAGATAAAAATTTAACTGATTTATTTCCAAGTGCCGATAGAAAAGATTGGGGAAAATATGATAATCCCGATAGTTCAGGACATTATTTTCCCATTACTTTTACTTTTGATGATGCATCAATGGCTATGGTATCTTGTCATGATTGGATTGAGAGTACTAGAATAGATGACAATTTAAAAGTTTCGTTGTTTGAAGCTAAATATTCTTTGTATGTAAAAAATCAAAATTGATAATAAATCAAATTTTTCACTATCTCCAACCTATTAGTCTGATTTCAAATTAAAATTGATAACTGTAAGTATTTCAAAAACTTGACACACATAGCTCACAGTGAGAAAGTGTTGTTTATGAGGGTATTAATTGCAGTTCTAGTTTTAATTTTTTGTTTTCAATCTTTAACTAAGGCTGATGATATTAGAGATTTTGAAATAGAGGGAATGAGTATAGGGGATAGCGCGTTAGATTTTTTTAGCAAATCTGTTCTAGAAAAAAACAAAGTACTTGAATGGTATGATACCAAAGTATTTACTCCCATTGCTGAACTTAAATTAAGAGATTCCAAAACATATACGAGTTTTCAAATTGCTGTAAAAACTAAAGATAAAAAATATAAGATTGAGAGTATAGGGGGATTTGTATTTTATAAAGATGACGTTAGTAAATGCTATAAAAGACTAGATAGTATAAGTAAAGAAATTAAAGGATTATTTGTTAATATAAAAGATTTAGGAAAAGAAACTTATAAACATTCATATGATAAGACTGGAAAATCAAAAATAACAGATATTATATTACGTGATAATAAAGGAAATGAAGTATCTATAGCTTGCTATGATTGGTCAGACCATCTTCCTTATTGGGATCAATTAAGAATATCAATAAACTCTAATGAATACGCGGATTGGTTAAATGTTGCTTACAATTAATTTAGCGCGGGACTCATAAGCCCGCTGTCAGTATCAACAATCTACTTCCCACTTTAATAATTTCAACTTACTAGAAATCTTGACACATATGGGTCACAGTGAGAAAATGTTTAATATGAAGAGTTTATTATTAATTCTTTTCTTAACATTCAGTTTACAGACAATATCTAAAGCTAATGATATTAATGACTTTGAAATAGAAGGTATGAGCTTAGGGGAAAGCTTGCTAAACTATATGGATGAGAATTTGATTAAAAAAGAAATCAACAATAAAGATATTACTTTTTATTACGATAATGACTATGTAGCTATTTCAGCATGGGAAATAAGAAAAAAATTTAAAAAATACGATGACGTTGGTATTGTGTTTAATCCAAACGATAGTAATTACAAGATAGTAGCATTAGAGGGTACTTTAATTTTAGAAAGTAAAAAAATAAAAGAATGCTACCAAAAGCAAAGGAAGATAGTCGATGAAATAAAAAGCTCAATTTCATTTGAGGTAGACGAATATACTTGGTTTGTTAGTAAGCAGGATCTTAAAAGCCATCAAAATAGTGTTAAGTATATTGATTTAGATTTTAAAAATCCCTTAAAGAATGGTGCAATCAGAACAACATGTTATGACATTAAAAACGATGACAATCTTTTATATGTCGTATTAGATTCTCCAGAATTTTTATCTTATATCGAAAACAGATGAGATTTTTTTTAGTTTTAATAATTATATTAAATATCAACTATATAGTAAAAGCTGATGATATTAAAGACTTTCAGATAGAAGGGATGAGTATTGGGGACAGTGCTTTAGATTTTTTTACTAAATCTGAATTAATTAAAGAGAAAGAATATTATAGAAGAACAAACTCAAAGAAATTTTATATGACATCTGTAAATTCACCAAAATTTAAAAAATATGATAACATAATGTTTCATTTTAAAAATAATGACCCTTCATTTATAATTCATTCCATTTCAGCAGCTATTTGGTTTTCTGACTCAAAATTAAAAAATCTTAGTGATTGTAAAATTATGAGAAATAAAATTGATAATCAACTAACACAGTTGTTTAGCAATTTAGATAGAGATGTACACGATAACAAAACACATCAAGGAGACATAACTGGTAAAAGTTCTACACATTCAATTACTTATTGGTTTGAAAATAATCATAATGCAGGTGTAGCATGTTACATTCTTTCAAAGGAATTTGGTGGAACTAGTCATTTAAAAGTAATGGTAAATTCAAATGAATTAATAGATTGGATAAATAATGTTGTTTACAAGTAAACTGAGGATTTTTTTAGTAATTTTTATTCTAACGTTTAACTTTCAATCATTGACTAATGCTGAACAGGATTGGATAAAAAAAAAAGAAAAAAATGAATGGATAACTAAAAATGAATCAAAAAAAATTCAGTGGATAACTAAAAAAAATAAGAATGATGATTTAGTTTTTATAACATTATTACCGTTATTTTTTGCTGTATTCTATATCAAGAGACTTTATATAAAATGAAGAGATTTTTACTAACGCTTATTTTAATGTTTAATTTTCAATGCTTTGTAAATGCAGATGATATTAGAGACTTTCAAATAGAAGGTGTAAGTGTAGGGGAGAGTATTTTAAATTATAAAGATTTAAATTATGTGAGAAATATATTGAAAGATAAAAATACCTTTTACTATAAGAATAGAAAATATGCAGTAATTAATTTGAATGTTACAAGTAATTTATTTGATTATGTAGCTGTAACCATAAAACCAAAAGATAAGAAATATATAATATATGCAATTGAAGGTACATCGACGTTTCCAAATCAATTTAAAAGTTGTAAGGTTAAAATGAAAAAAATTTCGAATGATATTTTGTCAATGTTTCCTGGAAAAGATTTTAGAAAGATTATTAAAAAAAAACATGATTATGATCGTACTGGTAAAAGTTTTTTTGATGCAAATATAATGGATTTACAAAATGGGAGTATAGAGATTTTCTGCATTAATTGGTCTAATAAAATTTCAAAAGAAAAAAATTTTCAAGATGAATTAAAATTAGGAATTCTAAAGCATGAATTCAGAGAATGGGTAAATACACAAGCTTTCAACTAATTACTAAAAAATTATGAAAATATTCTTTTTTCTTTTATTAATAATTATAAACGTACAATCTTGGACTAAAGCTGATGATATCAGAGATTTTGAAATAGAAGGTATTAGTATAGGAGATAGTTTACTAGATTTTTTTAGTGAAAAAAAAATAAAAAACTTTTTTAATTATGATGATTTGCCATCAGATATGAAATTTAGAATTGCAGAATTTTATCCGGACGATATGAAAATGAATATATATGATGCAATTCAGGTATTTTATAAACCAAATGATAAAAAGTATATTCTTCATACTATTTCAGGAGTAGTAGACTGCTCGGAAAATACTAAGACTGCATGTAAAAAAATCTATAACGAGATTAAAAAAAATTTAAGTTCTATTTTTAATAGTAATCCTAAAGAAAATAAAAGTAAACATTTTGACGATAAATCAGGTAAGAGTGATGTCTATAGGTACACATTTGATTTAGATAAAGGTAAAATTTCAATCTCTTACACAGACTGGTCAAAAAAAATGGATTTCAAAGATAATATTATGGTAAGCGTTAATTCAAATGAGTCAGTTATTTGGTTACAAAATAACTATGGTGCAAATTAGATAAATAATAAATGATTTAATATGCATAGATTATTGTTAATTCTAATCTTAACATTAAGCTTTCAGATATGGACAAAAGCTGATGATATAAAGGATTTTGAAATAGAAGGATTAAGTATTGGCACAAGTCTCTTAGATTTTATGTCAGAAAAAGAAATAAAAAACAATATAAGAAATTATGTGCCCTCTACATCTAGATATTATGTGGTTGGATATGATTTGACTAAAAATTATGATACTTTAGACATTTACCTGAAAAGAGATGATAAAAAATATATTATAAAAACTATAGTTGGCTTTGTTTTTTTAGATTTTGATAGTTGTAAAATAAAAGCAAACAATGTTTCTTCTGAAATTGATCAAATTTTTCAAAATGTAAAAAGAGAAGATTTTGGTGTAGTCAATCATACTTACGACAAAACTGGTAATTCAAAAGAATATCAAATTGCCTATTTGCTCAAAAACGATAATGATGATGATCATATAAGAATACAGTGCACAGATTGGAGCAATCAAATAACAAAAGAAAAAAATTGGGCCGATAGCTTTAACGTTGGTTCTTATAGTAAAGAAATTTTAGATTGGTTTAGTAGTGGCTATAATTAATCATACATAGGTCTCATAAGCCTACAGTCACTTTCTATAATCTACTTTCCACAACTCTTATTATAACTTACTAGAAATCTTGACTCACATACGACACAGTGAGAAAGTGTTTGATATGAACAGATTATTACTAATTATTATCTTAACGTTTAGTCTTCAAACATGGACTAAAGCTGATGATATAAGAGACTTTCAAATAGAAGGAATGAGCATTGGGGATAGCTTGCTGGATTATTTTAGTGAAGATTTTATTAAAAAAAATATTTTTGAAGATTATCCTGCAAGTGATAAATATAAAAGATTTTATGCATATAAACAAAATTTCTTTAAAAAATATGAAGGCGTACAAGTAAACTTTATGAAAAATGACGAAAAGTATATTATTGCTGTTTTATCAGGTCAGATAGATTTTCCAGACAATATAAACGAATGTTTTAAGGTTAAAAACAGAGTAGAAAATGATTTTGACAGGATATTTAAAAATGCAGAGAAAGAAACTGGCAAACAAAAAAAAGAATATGATAAAACTGGTAAAAGTATAAGCAACTTTACAACATATTTTTTAAAATCAGGTGAGCAAGTTGCTATAACTTGTGATGATTACAGTAAAAAAATTTCAGAAAAATCTGGTATGCTTGATAATCTTTCAGTTAGTCTGAGATCAAAAAAATTTATTTATTTTTTAAGAAATGAAGCCTTCTAACAATCAACCGTAGGACTCACAAGCCCGCGGTCACTTTCTACAATCCACTTCTCGCGACCCTTATTACCACTTACTCTAAATCTTGACACACATACGACACAGTGAGAAAGTATTTGATATGAAGAGATTATTACTAATTATTATCTTAACGTTTAGTCTTCAAACATGGATTAAAGCTGATGATATTAGCGATTTGCAAATTGAGGGGTTAAGTATTGGCGATAGTTTACTTAATTTTGCTTCTGAGGAGGTTATTGAAAATTATCGATATAAAAATCAATCCTCAAAGAATAAGTATATAATAATTGAAGCAGATAAATTTATCAAAATAAATCAGTATGATTATCTTGGTGTATCAGTAAAAAAAAATGATCCAAAATACATAATTACTAGCATATCTGGTAGAATGTATTCTGATAATTTGTCTGAGTGTAAAAAACTAAGAAAATTGATTATCAAAGATATTAAAAAAATAATAAAGTTTGATAGTTCTGATAAGTCAAAATATAAAAGCCAAGATGGCAGAGCAACTGTTCATGCAATACAATTATATTTGAAACCTTATCCGTCAGTAGAGTCGATTGTAATTAATTGTATTCAATATTCTAAACAATCAAATACAAAAAATAATTTATCAGTTTCTATAAACTCTGAAAAGTATGCATATTATTTAATAAATAATGCCTACAACTAAATACCCATCTAACTATACCAATAGCTATTTCAATTTTTAGGAAATCTTGACACACAGAGTGTACAGTGAGAAAGTAAAAATAGTGAAAAAATTTTATTTATTTCTTTCAGTTTTAATTTTTACTTATGGATGCGCAACTAGTCAAAATTTAATATCTCAAGGCGAGATATATAATGGCATGACCAAAAAAAGTTTAAGAAATGTATTGTTAGATGTTTATCCCAATGAAGATCCATTTATTCCAGGATCTTTTAGTGAATATAATCGTACAAAAAAAAGTGAAATAATTTCAGGATCGAGTAAAAAACTTTTTTATGTTTTCAAAAATGTTAATAAATCTTTAGATTGTGGTTTATTATTGTGTAAATACGGTGATGGAAAATTGACATCTTGGCATTACTCGTTATCTCAGGCCAGAGCATCTCTAGTAAAAACTCAAACTATTTCAAAACAAACACAACCAAAAATCAATAATATTAGTGATAAAGACCCTATAGAGTCTTTAAATAAATTGATCCAAGATTTCGAAAATGGTAAAATATCTGAAGAGGAATTTAATACAAAAAAACAAGAAATTTTAAAATAAAATGATTGTGATAAAAAAAAAAATTAATTTTTTATTTTTTTTATTATTAATATCATTATTTTTTAATGGAATTGCCTCAGCTGAATGGATTACTAAAAAATCAGAGATATCAAAAAAACTTCTTAATGTAGATGATATGTATTCCAAAGGATATCTGACAAAATCAGAATGTGTTAAAGCTAAAGCTAAACTTCTTAAAATAACCTCGGCATATGGGATGTGTGATAATGTAATTGTTAAAAATACCGCTTCTAATTCAAAAACTTTTAATTGGTCTGCTGAGGTAGGACATCCTAAAACAAATCAAATATTTACTGCAGAAAGAGTGTCTAATGAAAAAAGTGCAATTAAGATAGCTTTAGGAAAATGCTATAAGTGGGTAGGAGCAATTTTGCAAGAAGGATATCAAGATTGTTTTGTCAAAAATGTAACTGACAAATCTAAAAGTAAAAAAATAGTTAAAAAGAAAAAAGAACTTGAAGAAACAGACATGATAGTTGATTGGATTACAGTTGCTGATGGTAAAAAAAATAAGAAACAAATTAATAAATTTAAAAATTTACCTTATGCCGAATTTTATTTTTATGCATTTAAAGGTAAAGATATCTTTCTTGTTGGTTCGGCAAATCAAGATACAAGTTCAAAAATGATTAAAGTAAACAGTAGAAAATTTAGAAAAGGAAACAATGGTACAGCCTTTAAAAATAATGGTATTAAATGTATTGTTTATTCAGAGGTTGATGAAAATAGCTTAGGTAACAGAAGTTACACCGGTAATGTAAAGGTGTTTTGTGATGATAACACTAAATATGTAGGAAATTGGGTTCAATATCAAAATAAAGGAAGTGGTACTGCAATCGACTCAGCGACTGGAGAGAATATAGATTTTAGTTTTGCCATGAATAAAAATCTAGCTTTGGCAGATTTAAATAAATCAAATTCGACAACCAAAATAGCCAAACAAGAACCTAAAGAAATTGAAAAAACAGAGGAGTTTAAACCAAAAGATATTAATGAAGATAAAGACCCACCAGTAATAAAAATTGCCAAATCAATTACAGTTAAAAGTTCCAATTATAAAATTGTTGGTCAAGTGAAAGATAAATCAAATAAAATTTATATTGAAGTAGATGGGACAACAATTTCGGCTAAAGATGGTAAATTTGAGATTCCAAGATTTAGTCCTGTAAATGAAAAAATTGAAATAACAGCAATTGACAAATGGGGAAATGTATCTGAACCTGTTTTGGTTGAAGTGATAATTGATAATCAAAGCACTATGATTGCTGAAAAAGTGGAGCCTTTAAATCCGTCAAACATTAGAACTAAAAAAGATAGAAACAAAGTTGCACTTATATTTGGAATTGAGAAATACGAAAAAACAACCGCTGCCGTATATGCCAACAAGGATGCAGAATATTTTTATGAATATGCTCAAAAAAGTTTTGGTATTTCAAAAAATAATATTAAAAAATTAGTAGACGAAGATGCAAACTTAATAGACTCCTTAGGAACATTAAATAAGTGGTTGCCAGGAAAAGTGAGAGCAAATCAAACAGAATTGATCATATTTTTTGCTGGTCATGGGCTTGCTTCAAATGATGGTAAAAAATTATTTTTACTACCTCAAGATAGTGATACCGATCTATTAGAAAGAACTGCATTGTCAAGAAACGAATTATTTGAAACAATTTTAGCTTTGAAACCAAAAACAGTTACTATGTTTTTTGATACCTGTTTTAGTGGGATTTCTAGGGATGAAGTCCAATTATTAGCTTCAGCTAGACCGGTAAGATTATCTCCAGAAGAGCAAAATGATATTCCTAGCAATTTTACAATCTTTTCTGCATCACAATTAGATCAAATTTCCTCTGGTTTGTCAGAAGCTAAGCATGGAATATTTAGTTATTATTTAATGAAAGGCTTAGAGGGTAAGGCAGACAATAATAAAGATCGAAAAATTACCAACGGTGAATTACTTGCTTATATGATTGAAAATGTTTCTCAGAAAGCAGCTGAGCTTGGCAGGGAGCAAGTACCATCACTTAAGGGTAATCCTAATCAAGTATTATCAAGATATTAGTGAAAAAGTTATTTTTTATAATAACTTTAGTTTTATTCGGATCATGTTCAAATTATATTGAAGAGCGCAAATTATTAAAACTAGAACAAAAGCAGGAAAATATTGAGAAACAAAGAAAAAATGATTTTTTAACATGCGAATATTATGGATTTAAAAAAAATACAGTAAGTTTTTCTGACTGTTTGATGAATTTAGATCTTGCACGAAAACAAGCAATACTTACAAGAAAAATGCTAGAATGTGAGGCTGTAAGACGAGATAACAATCAAAGTGGTGCAAGTGGTTTTTGGGCGGGTGTTTTAATGGGTGCAAGAGAAAATTTGGTTTGCGATTAAGCCCCAGTAAATTCAGCAACGTACTGCTCTAACTCTTTAAAAGCCTCTGTATTTTTTAATTTATTTACTTGAGCTTTAACAGTCACATTAGTGTCAATTTCAGTTATAAAATTTTGGTAGGCAAGGCTAATTGGATATTCAATTAAAATAAATGTTGTATATTTACCATCTGATATAGGAGCCATTTTTGTTTTATAGATTTTATATCCTTTAATAGATGCATCTTTAATCACGATAGAAGTAATTCTCTCAGTTTCTCTCTTTAAAACTAAATCACCATCAACCCCTGCTTCTTTTGCCATAATACTTACTTTTCTATTAATTCTATTATTTAATTGTTGCGCAAGTTTAATTAGTGCATTTTCTACGGCTCTTTGTTCTGAATTATCTAAATCAGATGATACGCCATTTCCTCTAGAATACATAATTGTCTCTGAACTTGAAGGTGGAGTTTGATACCAATCTGGAATTTCTGCATTAATTTTAAATTCTTCTTCTTCTTTAATCTTTTTTATCTCTTCGACCTGTTTTCTTAGTGCAGCGATATACTGATCTTCAGATGTAAATTCATATTCAGAGATTGGTGTTTCTCCCATAAATAAAATTTCTTTCTTAACACCTTCAATTGCTTTTAATCTTGTTTGCTTTTTTTCCTCTTCAATTTTTTCTTTTTCAGCTTTTTTTGCTTTTTCAGCTTTTTCTTTTTCTTTTTTTTCTTTTACCTCTGCAATCTGTTTCTTTAAGGCTTTAATTGTTTCATCGGTATCTATATCGCTTGTATCTACTATGGGATCTTCACCTAATGATGCCAATTCATCTTTTAGCATTTCAATAGCAACAGAAATTTTTTGTTCTTTTTTCTTTTTCTCTTCAGCTATCTCGTTCTTTTTTTTTGCATCTTCTATTTGTTTTCTTAAGGCAATAATTTCCTCGTCAGCTTCCAATTCTTTTTCTTCTTTAGATACAGGTTTTTCACCCAATGCCTCTAATTCTTTACTAAGTTCTTTCTTTAAAGCTTTTATTTTTTTAATTTTTGCTAATTGAGCCTCTAATTCATCAATCCATTTTTGAAGAGATGAAAAAATATGTTTTTTTTTAACAGGAGTTTCACCAAGTTCAGTTATTTCTTTTTTTAGTTCATTAATTATTTTTCTTTTTGGTGTGTGATCGTCCGCATATGTTATGCTTAAATTTGTAGTACTAATTAATATAGTACAAAAGAAAACTATTACAAATTTTGATATATTTTTACTCATTACTTTATAATCATATAACCAGAATAATGTTTCTCCATCAAGACATTTGTTTTTTGAAACTGTTTTTTTAAACTTTCAATTTCCGCATATTCATTAAGCCAATTAATATTTTTTTCTGATGCCACAAATATGAAATATTCGTCAACCTTGTTTTTTTTGATTTTTTCAGGAAAATAAGTTTGATAGGTTAATTTTAAATTATCTTCAATTAAGTTGTTTGTAATTTTTTTATTAAATTTTTCATTTGGAAAAATTTTAGTTACAACGTTGTACTCTTTACCACCATAAGGTAACCACTGAAAAATGGTCATGTACATTTTTTTTGATACGTTGATATCTAATTCAATATCTTCATTTGTTCTGAAAATATTTCTATTTAATCTAACATCAAATTGAAAATTAGGATCTAAATTTTTTTTTATTGGCTCAACATTTGCTCTTATAGTAACCTCACAAAAAAAAATTCCTTCACTACCCAATTCTTCCCCATACTTTGCCTTACCTACTCTACTTGAGTAGGTAATTTCTCCATTCAATTCAAATAAAGAGAGTTGATTTCTTTCACATTCAAATTCACCATCAACATCTGAGCAGTTGGAGACAACATCTGAGGATACAGTTTGGCCAATAGATTTTATAATTGCATTCTTTTTAGCTTTCTGTTCAGCAATTTTGCAAGATTGATTATTTGAAATATCACCAACATGCCTATGTTTACCAGACTCAATAATAATTTCAGCACTTAGTGGAAATGTAATAAATAAGAAAAGTATAAATAGTTTTTTCATTATTGAAAATTCAAATTATATTCCTTTTAAATTTTCTATATTAGAATTAAATATTTTAATATTAATTTTCATTTCTGAAAGTTGCAACGTTAACAACATGAGGTAACATCTTTTCGTAAAGAGATGATTTATTAAAGTTAGTTTTTTTAACAGGCACAGTTTGCTTATAATTAAAAATTTCCTGTATTTTATTACTCGATACTCCAAAGCCCATAGCAGTTTCTATAACTCCAGTTGCTTTTGCGACTTCTGATAAATTTGTAGCAGCAAAAATCACACCAACTAAATCCCCATTCATATTAATTACAGGTCCACCACTATTTCCTGGATTAACTGTAGCAGAAGTTAAAAAAATTCCGTCTCCATCACCAACAAATATTTTGCTCACTATTCCCTCTGTTATTGTTGGATAATCAAACGTAATTCCTGCTGCAGGATAACCTAAAATAATTACATCCTCGCCAGCAACTGGATTAATAAATTTTTCATTTTTAATAGAATATTTTTTTTCATATGAATTTTCTAATTTAAGAATTGCTAGATCATAATTTTTTGAAACTTTTAATACTTTTGCATTTCTAACTTCTCCAATACCATTCCTTACAGCTATTTTTTCAGCGTTTTCAATAACGTGATTATTAGTAATTACATATTTTCCGTTACCAACTATAAAACCGCTTCCACCGGAATTGGGTACAAAAGCAAATTCCTCAAAATCAGGGACATTTTTATTTTCTTCATAATTTTTAATTTCTTCTTCTTCATAATTTTTTTGATTTTTTTTATTTGGTTTTTTAACTTTAATTGGTTTATCAAAATATTTTGGATCTACGGACAAAATCCATGCTTTTGCCTGTTTTTGTTTTTTTCGATTTCTGTTAAATTCATAATATTTGTAAACAATAAATTTATATTCAATTGCTTTTTCTTTATTACCGTCAAATAAATAGAGACCTGACAAATCATTTAAGACTTTAATATTATTTGGATCTCTTTTTATATATTCCTCTAAAACTTCAATTGCCTTTTTTGTTTCATTAAAAGAGCTAAAATAACTTGATATTGCAAGAGCAACTTCTGCATCTTTTCTGTTTAAATATAATTCATTTAAAATATTATAACCTTCTTCGCTTTCTCCAAGTCTAGTTTTTGCTATTGCTAAAATAATTTTAGCACGGACTTTATTTGAATTAATTTTAATAGATTTCTCTGCATAATTAATTGCATCATCTAATTTCCCTTGTGCTAGCCTTACTTCAGCAAGACCAATAAACATCATTACCTCTATTTCTTCATCAGAAGTAAAAAATGTTTTTTGATAGAATTCTTCCGCTTTACCTATTTGATTAATTTTTAAATAAATATCACCAAATAATAAGTTAATTTTTTCCTGCTCACTATTATTAGATACTTTTATTTTCTTAATCTTTTGAATAGCTTCATCAAGATTATCTCTATTTATTTCAGCTCTAATTTCTTTTAAGTTATCGTTGAAACTAGCAGAATAAACTGGATTAATATTAAGCAATAATAAGCTAATAAATATTAGAGGAAGTTTTTTGAATATTAAATTCACAGCCCATAGTAATTTAATAAAACAAGATATAAAATAAAAAAAATTTACTTATTAGTCTTGTTCAATTATAAATATTAGCATAAATACTCATGAAATTCATTAATGCCCTCGTGGTGAAATTGGTAGTTACAAAGGACTTAAAAGACGAAGGGTAAAGATTAAAGTGAGTCTATTTAGTCCAGTGCAGTCTAATTGTCCTATAAAATCTTATAAAATTAATTACACTCTTAAATTAAATAGTAAAATCAACAGATAAAAATGATCAAATTCTCGTACACACCTCGTACATAAAGAGATAATATAATCTCTATGAAACGTTTACTAACATATCTGTTTATTGTTCTTGGTTTGGGGTTAACGTTTAGTGTTAATTCAAATGGAAAAGAAATTAATAAAGAATTTTATAAATTTAAGAAAATTTTAGTTCCACTTTCAAAAGATGGATCATGGAAATTGATTGGTAAAAAAACTCAAAATATATATAGCGCTAAATTAACTTGGATATATTTGGCCCAAACAAAAGATAATCAATTAAGTAAATTAATTGAATTGGTACATATGTCCGCGGCAGCTGAAAGTGTAACAGAAAGTATTTCTTGGTTTAAAAATTTTGTTTATCAAAATAATGGTTACAAAAGCTGTATACCCAAAAATACAAATGCCCAACCATCAACATTAAGAGAAAATTATTACGTTTACGAAGAGTCAGAAAAATCAAAAGGATGTTTTTTTACTAGAAATATGGATATTGAAGAAGAGATTTTACATCCAACTATTAAAAGAAAAACGACGTATAAAGATACAAACCATTTTTCAGCAATAGTAAAAAAATATATTAATAATAAATCAAAGTTTCCTAAAATAATGCTGCGATCAGATCATTATTTTATTTCTCAACAAGAATTATATGGATACTTTGAAATGATTAATCCTGATGTAAATGGTGCACCTAATACATTGTTTAAATCAGAAAAAAAAAGTGAATATCATCCTTTAAATATTGACAATCATCCACAAAAAAAGAATTTCTATTTAACTTGGATAAAAAACCAAGCAAAAAAGCATTTAAAATTTGAAACTGAGCTTAAAAGAAAAAATAAAATAAACTTAGCAAAATATATAGGTGATAGTGTTATAAAAGATTTTGATCCTAATAATATTACTGCGTTAATTGATAAATCTATGCAAGAAAGCGTTGAGGTAATTAAAAAAAAGGAAGCTGATAAAACATTAAATTTAACTAATGATCAGCCATCATTTGATTTAGCCAAAAATCAAGAAACAATAAATAATAATGAAATTAAAGTAGATGTAAAAATTTGTGTTAGAAGAATCCCCACAAGTAAAACAACTCGACCAAATGTCAATATAGTTAAAAAATCAAAACCCTGTCCGGGTTTAAGTTTTTACTTTAATATTGTAAAATATAAAGACATACCAAAGAACTACATGCTAGTACTGCAAAAAAGAAACATTTGTTACAATGAAAATAAAAGTAGAATAAAAATACGGAGCGGTAACTGTAAAGAAGAAGAATTTTATTTGAAATATAAAGAATTAAATAATGAAGATATTTTTTACTATGAAACTGAAAAAACTCAAATCGCTAAAACTGAACCAACTATAACTCCAAAGAAGAAAGTTAAAGTTGCTAAAGTTGAAGAACCCAAACAAGAAGAATTTAAACCCAAGAAAACTACCCAAGATAATGAAGCTCCAGTAATAAAGATTGCTGAAGCTATAACAGTTAATGATACTAGTTATATTTTAGAAGGAAGCGTAACTGATAAGGCTGATAAGATATTTTTAGAAATTGATGGCCAACCTGTGGAAGTTAAAAAGGGTAAATTTAAAGTTAAAAGATACTCACCTGTAAACGAACAAATCAAAATAGTTGCAATTGATCAATGGGGAAATAAATCAAAAACAAAACTAGTAAATATTACTATTGATATAGAAAATACTATTGTTGCTAAAAAATTTGAGCCATTAAATCCATCCAATATTTCAAACAAGTCATCTGACAATAAAGTTGCCTTAGTAATTGGTATTGAAAACTATTCAGAAGCTCCAAAAGCGAACTACGCTAATTTAGATGCTAAATATTTCTTTGATTATGCTAGAAGAGCATTCGGTGTTCAAAAACAAAATATCAATTTACTAATTAATGAAGAGGCAACTGTAGTAAAAACAGATAAAGCAGTATCTTTATGGCTTAAATCTAAGATAAAGAAAAATGAATCTGATTTAATAATATTTTTTGCAGGTCATGGATTAGCATCCAGTGATGGTAAGGAACTTTATTTACTTCCTCAAGATGGAAACCCAGATAGATTGGAGAGAACTGCACTTTCTAGAACAGATTTGTTTAAAGAAATAATAAGCTTAAACCCTAAAAGTGTAACAATGTTTTTAGATACTTGTTACAGTGGTGTATCAAGAGATGAGCAGATGTTACTAGCATCTGCAAGGCCTATTAGAATAGTTGCAGATGAACAAGATAGTATACCAAATAATTTTACAATCTTTTCAGCCTCACAATTAGATCAAATTTCATCAGGACTTAAAGAAGCTAATCATGGAATATTTTCTTATTATTTAATGAAAGGTTTAGAAGGAAAAGCTGACAGTAATAATGATAAGAAAATTACTAATGGAGAGCTACTAGCTTATATGGATGAAAACGTATCTCAGAAGGCAGCAGAACAGGGCAGGGAACAAAATCCATCTCTTGCAGGGGATCCTGATAAAATATTAATGAGTTATCGTTAAAGGAAAATCTTATAGGATAATATAATCTCTATGAAACGCTTACTAGCATATCAGTTCCTGGTTCTAGTTTTAACTTTTAGTCTTCAATCCTGGACTAATGCTGATGATATCAGAGACTTTCAGATAGAGGGAATGAGTATTGGGGATAATGCTTTAGAATTTTTTAGTAAGGAAGAAATCAAAAAAAATGTACAAAATTATCATAAAAAAAAAGATTTAGTTCCTGTATGGATACGAAGTTCAAAATTTATTAGTTATGAAGGTATTCAATTTTATTATAAAAAATTAGAAAATAAATATATAATAGTAGGTATTGAAGGTATAATTCCATATTTAGAAAGTATGGGAGCTAAAATTGAAGATTGTTATAAGAAAGTTGATGAAATAGATAATGAAATTTTAAATTCTTTTACAAATACAAAACGAATTGACGAAGGCATAGTCAATCATCCAAAGGATAAAACTGGAAAAACCAAAATAAGAGAAATTCTTTACATATTTAGTAATGATGACATTGCGTACGTAAAATGTTTTGATTGGTCCGAAGAGATGGGTTTTGGTGATCATTTAAGAGTTGGTTTTAAAACAGATGAGTTAAATCTTTGGTATGATACTGCAAATTAAACAACATTACATACGGTTTTCACAATCCCTTGTTAAGTAGCCTGATCAGTTTAGTTTAAAACAATAGCTCCAACTTATCCAAAATCTTGACACACATATGACACAGTGAGAAAGTGTAAGTTATGAAGGTATTTATTATAGTTTTAGTTTTAGTTTTTAGTCTTCAATCCTGGACGAAAGCTGATGATATCAGAGACTTTCAGATAGAAGGGATGAGTATAGGAGATAGTGCTTTAAATTATTTTTCTAAAAAAAAAATTACTAATAATTTGACTAAAAATTATAAAGATAACGAATTTATTGAAGCCGAGATTGAAGTGGATAGTGATAAATATGATGTTGTTCAAATTCGTTTTAAAAAAACGGACAATAAATATAAAATTGTTAGTATGGGTGGACTCAAGTGGACTATTGATAACATTGATCTATGTTACAAAATACAAAACGAAATATACAACGAAGTTTTCAATATTTTCAAAAATGCAAAAAAAAATAATTATAAAAAAAAACATTCTGGTGATCCTTCTGGAAAAAGTACGAATGTTACCAAAGGTTTAAAATTTAAAAATGGTGATGTTGTTACAATCCAGTGTTATGATTGGTCAAAAAAAATGAAATATTGGGATCATTTAAGAGTTAGTATAAGTTCAAAAGTTTTTGAAGATTGGCTTAGATACAAAGCTTACAACTAATAACACTCGGCCCTCATAAACCGTGCCCTGTGGCGTTGTTTCAAACTACAGTTAGTTAATTACAACTATCTCGAAATCTTATAGGATAATATAGGATGTCTCGTACATGGCTCGTACACA
>CENX01026704.1_pt1 | contig 18990 bp, 17 predicted proteins | sample 361321 | NCBI WGS metagenome assembly CENX01 (sample SAMEA2619678, study PRJEB7988) | marine metagenome | isolation source: saline water (ENVO:00002010), including | reverse complement strand
GTAGCATTCAAAGCTAAAATGATTTCTATTACCTCTGAGCCATTAGCCCTTTCAATCAACTTATTTATTCCTAGATTCTCTGGACCAACACCATCAATTGCAGATAATGTTCCTCCCAATACATGGTATTTTCCTTTGTGAACTGAAGCACGTTCTAATGCCCATAAATCAGCAATCTCCTCTACAACCACTATTGTAGAGATATCTCTTCTATCATCCCTACAAATAGAGCAAATTTCCTCTGTATCTAAATTACCACAAATCTTACAATTCTTTATGGTGTTAGCTGTTGAAAGCAAAGAATCGGCCAAAGGCTTCATTAGGGATTCTGGTTGTTTTAAGAGATTTAAAGCCATTCTTCTTGCAGACCTTGGCCCTATACCAGGAAGACGAGATAAAAGTGAAATTAAATTATCTATTTCTGAATTATTCATTATTACTTATCTTTTTATTATTTTCATTGTTAACTATTGATAATTTTTCTACTTCTTCAATTGACGTTATACTTATATCATTAAATTCAGCTGATGCTTTTTTATAAATTGGATGCTCTTTTATCTTTGCTCGCACCTCCAATGCATTATGATTTTTGATTTCTTTTATAGTTTTTTGGCCTTTCAGCGATGAATTTAATATAATCCATTTTTTATTTGTCCATTCTAAAAGATTTTTTGATAACTTGAGTAATATATTTTCATCACCATTTAAAATATTTAATTCAATTTTACCCTCTTCAAAAGATACAAGGCTAACATTATTTTCTAAATCATATTGAAGACTTATATTTTTTTTTAACCTAACTAACTCGATAATTTCCTCGAAATTTTTAGGGTTATTATTACTTATTTCCTCAATTATTTTTTTTTCCTGAGGTTTTTTGAAAGATGCATCTGTATCTATTTTTAAAGAGTTATCATTCTCGAAATTAGGAGTTTTTTTTTCTGACAAAAATGAATTGTCTTCCTCTATTTTCTTTATTATTTCATCTGGTGTAGGAAGTTTAGAAATATAAGACATTCTTATAATAGCCATTTCAAGAGCGGCAAGAGGCTTGGAAAAATTCTTAATTTCTGCAGATGCTTTTATAATCATCTGCCAATAACGGGAGAGGTTTCTGACGGATGTTTTTTCGGTCAACTTTTTTATCCTTTGAAATCCCTCGGGACCTAAAGATAAATTATCATCATTATTTTCAGTTACTCTAAGATTAGTCAACTCATGAATAAGATCACCTAAGCTTTCAATTAAATTTGTAGGATCAACGCCAATACTAACTTGCTCTCTAACCTCCTCTAAGGCCTTTTCAATCTCCGCATTAATAATATATTCATACAAATCTATTATTCGCGCCTGATCAGATAACCCAAGAATCTGACGAATCTTTTCTTCTGATATATTACCATCATCTGCTAAGGCTATTGCTTGATCAAGTAATGATAAACTATCTCTAGCTGATCCCCCAGATACTCTCGCTATTAAATTAATTATTGAGTCTTCAATAATAACTTTCTCTTCCTCACATACTTTATCGATAAGCAACTTGATCATATCGTTGTCAAATCTCTTTAAGTCAAATCTCTGACATCTAGATAATATCGTTAATGGAATTTTTTGTACTTCAGTTGTAGCAAAAATAAACTTCACATGTGCTGGAGGTTCTTCAAGAGTTTTTAGTAAACCATTAAAAGCTGCCTTTGAGAGCATGTGAACCTCATCAATTATATATATTTTATAGCGAGCAGATGCAGGTGAATAATTAACTGAATCTATAATCTCTCTTATATCAGCAATACCAGTTCTTGACGCAGCATCCATTTCAATAACATCAATATGACGAGACTCCATTATTTCCAAACAATGCTTTCCTAATTCTAACATATCAATATTTGGTTCATTTATTATATCAGTTTCATAATTAAGTGATCTTGCTAAAAGCCTAGCTGTTGTAGTTTTACCTACCCCTCTTACTCCGGTGAGCATGTAGGCATGAGCAATTCTATTTGTTTTAAAAGCATTTTTAAGAGTTTGAACCATAATTTCCTGTCCCATAAGATCATCAAATGTTTGAGGACGATATTTACGGGCAAGAACTTGATAAGCATTTTTTTTCATAGAACTATCTTGATCTATTAATGGCTGAGATAAGAAGTCATTTTGATTTTTATCAGTCATGGTTGGAGTTGACTCTAATTTTACTCCTTTTATTTCTTCTGCTTTATCTGATTTATCCAAAATATCCTCTTAACAAATTTATACATCAAACTAAAATAAGTTTATACTTTTATAGAAAAAACCCAATACCTTATTAGACTATTAATTTTTATTATCATAGAATACATCGAGGTTTAAATGAAAGTTTATCCAAATATATTTAGTAATAATCCATTAGATAGAGTTTCCTATTTAAGGTCTAATCCTGAATGGATTAAAAAAACTATAAAAAAAAGCGATAGTACCTTTGTAATATTTTGGAGAGGTAAGCCTTTTGTTTCGACAGTTTCTGGTTTAATCTCAGGGAATTCTGAACCACATCAACATAGCCCTGGTTGGTTTCCATTGAATTTTTTTGAAGAAAAGATTATTAGCATCTCTTCGGTTATTTTTTTAGGTCTTTTAGATGGAAAAGCATATTTCAGTATAGATATTTCAAGAGTTTCTGATCCAGAGAGTGAGGCAGGATTAAAAGACTTAGGTAAATTTGAGGATCTAATGGCTTTATCCTCTCAGGAAATTAACCCTGGTGAATTAGCAATGCTAGGTCAGGCAAAATCTATTTTTGAATGGCATAAAACTCACAAGTATTGCTCAAATTGTGGAGCCGAAAGTACAATGGTTGAAGCAGGATATAAAAGAGTGTGTCATAATTGTAATACTGAGCATTTCCCAAGAACAGATCCAGTAGTAATTATGCTTGCAACATTCAATGATACTGCATTCTTAGGGAGACAGAAAAGATTTCCTCCTGGGATGTATTCTGCGCTTGCAGGCTTTGTAGAGCACGGTGAGTCAATTGAAGAAGCTGTTGCAAGAGAGCTTAATGAAGAAGCTAGTATTTCAACAAAGGCAGTTTCTTATCATTCAAGCCAGCCTTGGGCTTTTCCATTTTCTTTAATGATTGGGTGTATTGCAGAAGCAGAATCAAAAAGTTTTAAATTAGATGAGATTGAGATTGACGAAGGAAGGTGGTTTTCACGTTTAGAACTTAAAAATGCAATCGAGGGGAATAAAACTTCTAATTTTTTTGTTCCTCCAAGCATGGCAATTGCACATCATTTAATTAAAAACTTTGTTAACGATAACTAGGGCCCTAATAAAAGATGAAGATTAATCATATAGAAACTGGAGGTTGCTTGTGTGGACACATAAGATATGAATTTAACAGGAATGATGTAGTTTCTTCAGGTCACTGTCACTGCAAGGATTGTCAAAAAATAACCGGTTCTGGAAAGGCAACAATAATATTTATTCCAACAAAAAGTTTAAAAATTAATAAGGAATATAAAATTTATTCAGTAATCGGTTCTGATGGAACAAATGTTCATAGAGGATTTTGTCCAAACTGCGGATCGCCGGTAATAAGTTATGTTAGTGAACAGCCGAATTTAAGATTCATTAAGGCAGGAAGTTTGGATGACTCTTCCTGGGTAAAGATTGAGTCAAGTTTTTGGTCAGACTCTGCATGCAATTGGGATCCTGTAAATCACTCATTGCCTAATTTTCCAAAAAATCCAACATGAGTGTAATTTAATTATTTCGGAGGCTTTCCATTTAAATAATCATGGAGTGTTTCATGAAAAAATCTTACCCGAGACTCTTGAGCAGATAAATAGGGTTCCTGATATCCCTTTGATCTCACTCCTCGTCTTAAACCATCTGTAAGTTGCCAATCTTGATAAACCACATGATCCCATAAATCTTCAACACCTTTACCACCGTCATAATCACGCAAATCAAGTTCAACTTCCTGAAGCTTAACAGGATTTACTTTTGTACGACTAATAAACTCTTGATCATAACTATCACTTTTACCTATACCAGCTGATGTAGATGTAAATTCTTGACTTTCATCCCTACCAGTTTTACCTATCCCTTTTGCTGCGCCACCTATTGAATAGCCCATATCCCAAAGATCAAAAAAACATTTTTCAGGATCTGAGGGATGAGGAAACCAATTCAGAAGAATACAACCATCTGCTTGAACACCCATTGCTATATTTGGAAAAATAAATTGAAAAGGACTTTCTGTTAATTCTTCATCTGATAGATTCTCATAATGAAAATAACCTTTTTCTTTATAACTTTTTCTTTTTGCTTTCTTTAAATCTAACCACCCATCTTCTGAAAGTGATTTATAATCAGGATATTTAGTTACATCTATTCCCCAATCCTCTAAAATCATCTTAAAGGGGTGATCTTCGCCTTCAGCAATTTTATCTCTAAGAGAAGGACGTCCCATTTGGATAATTCTTGCGTGTCCTTTTGGAAACATTTCATATCTTGAAGTAAAATGATCCTGATCAATTACTGATGGAACTTGAGGGTGAACAAATCTTGTATGATATGACTCATTGAAATTATCACAAAAGAACTTCCAATTAACATCAAGCTCCACCCTCACCCATTGGGCTCTAATTTGATCTTTAAAATTATGATTTTTATAAATTTCAGGTAGAGGGTCTAAATATTCAAGAAGGTCAGGTGCGCCATCATTCATTGTATAAAAGATGAACCCATCCCAAATATCGACTCGCACCTCTACCAATCTTCTATTGCCAATAGGTGTTCCCTGCGGATAATCATCTTCATCTGGACAACCTATTACGTTTCCAGCTAAATCAAATTGCCAATCATGATATGGACACCTAAATGATTCCTGTGAACTATTGCAATCAACCAGTCTTTGACCTCTATGAGCGCAGCTATTATAAAAACCTTTTAAAGATCCATCTTTTTGTCTAACAATTATTACAGATTCTGTAACAAGATCATGAACAATGTAATCCCCAGCCTCTTTAACCTGAACTTCTCTTCCGGCTATAAGCCAGACTTTTGTCCACATATGCTCCCATTCTTTTTCCATAAAATCTTTACTAAAGTATCTATCATTAGAGATAGGATCACCTCGTAAATTGTTAGGCTCTTTTCCATCTATAGCAAGTTTATGTGTATCAACTTTTCCCACTTAATACCCCTATCAAATATAAAATATGAAATATGAAATATGAAATATTATAATGAGATAAAAAAAATTGTAAATTATTTACTGTTTATAATTGGTTTCGCCATGAGAGGAAATATCTAGACCTTCTTCCTCTACAGAATCCTCAACCCTTAGGCCTGTTAGGGCTTTTACAATTGTGATAATTATAAGTGAGGCAAGTACAGACCAAACGAAAACTGATATAACGCCTATTACCTGAATGCTTAATTGCGAGGAAGTATCAGTACCTTCTGCATATCCTACTCCTCCCATATTTGTGTCAATTAAAAATGAAACAAGAATTATGCCCAAGACACCACCTGCTCCATGAACAGCAAATACATCCAAAGAGTCGTCAATTTTGAAAGTATTTTTAACAACAGAAACTAACACATAGCAAATTATTCCCGCAGAACCACCAATGATCAAAGCACCTATTGGTCCAACAAATCCTGAAGCTGGAGTTATTGATGCAAGTCCTGCAATCGTTCCCGTTACGAGCCCAACTAAAGTTGGTTTCCCAAATTTTAACCAATCAATAAACATCCAAACCAGAGATGCTGTTGCAGCAGATATATGTGTTACAAGCATTGCCATTCCTGCATCTTCATTTGCAGCTAGGGCGCTACCTGCATTAAAACCAAACCAGCCAACCCACAGCATTGATGCTCCAATCATTACTAGAGCAGGGCTATGAGGAGGATCTACTTGTTCTGGGAAACCACTTCTAGGTCCTAATGCTGCGGCAAGAACAAGCGCTGAAATTCCTGCAGTTAAATGTACAACTAAACCTCCAGCATAATCTAATATACCCATTTCAGCTAACCAGCCTCCACCCCAAATCCAATGAGTTACAGGTGCATAAACTAAGATTAACCACAAACCACTAAATAATAGAACTGCGCTAAATTTAATTCTTTCAACGTATGCCCCAACCATTAACGCCGGAGTTATAATTGCGAAAGTCATTTGAAACATAAAAAATACTGACTCTGGTATATCACCAGATAAGGAGTCTCTTCCTACTCCAGAAAAAAACATCTTTTGAAGCCCACCAACCCACTGATTACCTTCAGTAAATGCTAGACTATATCCAATTATGAGCCAAATTAAAGATGCCAAACATGCAATTGCTATACATTGCATTAAAACAGATAAAATATTTTTTGATTTAACCAATCCCCCATAAAAAAGAGCTAGACCTGGTAAGGTCATAAAAAGTACCAAAACTGTAGAAGTTAAAATCCAGGCTGTATTCCCTGTATCAATCATAATATCCCCCGTTTTTATTATTATTAAATATGATTAATTAACTATACAGAATTAAAAATAAAATAATATATATTTTAATTTATTTTGAGGGAATACTCTCCCTTTGAACATGAATAAACACAAGTTACACACTTATTTTATCTTTTCCTTTTAGAAACATAAGTACCTAAAATTTTTATCTCCTCAGAATAGTGAGATAATTCTTCAATTGCCAATTTTACAGGGCCTTCAGAATAATGACCTTCAATATCCATATAAAACTGTGTAGAAAGAAAGCTTCCTTCTATCTGGTAACTTTCTAATTTTAACATATTAACTCCATTTACCGCAAAGCCGCCTAAGGCTTTATATAAAGCTGAAGGAACGTTCTTAACTTTAAAAACCAAAGTGGTGATCATAGGTTTTTCTATATCCTTAACCTCAATATCCTCACGACTTAAAATTAAAAAACGCGTTGTATTTAATCCTCTATCTTCCATATTTTCTTTTAAAATAGATAAGTTGTATATTTCTGCTGCCAACTTAGAGGCAATTGCACCTATTGAAATATCATTTGTTTCAGAAATCTCTCTAGCTGAACCTGCGGTATCTAAAGAAGGCTTAGGATGTAGACCAAGATTTTTTATTGAATTACGGCACTGGCTTAGTGCCATCTCATGGCTCTTAACTGAAGTAAGTTTATCTAATGATGAACCTTTAATCCCCATTAAGGTATGATGAATTTCTAAGAAATATTCACCAATAATCTTCAAACCGGAAGTTGGCATCAACCTATGAATATCGGCCACACGTCCTGCAATTGAATTTTCAATAGGTATCATTGCGAGATCATTTTTTTTCTCTATAACATTATTAAAAACTTCATCAAAAGTTCTACATGCTACAGGTTCTAAATTACTATTGTAGAGATCACATGCTATATGAGAATTTGCACCTGGTTCACCTTGATAAGCTATTGTTTTTTTCATATCAATTACTCAATTCTTTTATAACATTATATAAATCATCTTCTGTATCAACGCCAATTGGAATCTGATCAATAAAATCAATAACTATTTTCATACCATTATCAAGAGCCCTTAATTGCTCAAGATTTAAATCTTTTTCTCTTTGGGATTGATCTAATTTTATAAATTTCTCAAGAGATTCCCTTTTGTAACCATAAATTCCAAGATGATGATACAATTTTTTTAGATCATAAGAACCAGGTAACCTAACAAAATCTGATGCATAAGATGGTTGACTTCTTTTTTTTACATAAGCCTTTACAATATCTGGATTCTCAAATTCCTCTTGAATATTTATAGGGCTACAAAGTGTTGTAATATCGCTATCCTTATTTTTTTTTAATAAATCATATGTTAAGTCTATGAGAATAGGATCAATAGTTGGAAGATCTCCCTGAAGATTAATAATATTTTCATATTTATTATTTCTATCATATTTCAATAACGCTTCAAAAATTCTATCAGATCCAGATTGATGAGAAAATTTCGTCATAATAGCTGTACCACCATGAAGACTTATGATATCAAAAATTTCTTTATTTGGTGTGGCAACAATTACGTCACCACATTTTGCTTCTATAGCCCTCTTCATTACATGAACAATCATTGGAAGACCTTGAATGATCGCCAAAGGCTTATTTGGTAGTCTTGAGGACTCTAGACGCGCAGGTATTATTATCAAATTATCCATAATTTACTTTAATCCAATATTCTTAAAAAATCCTATATATAAAAAATTAAAAAATAGAATTTTTCCTAGCAAAATTTTTAAAAAATGCTATATAAATGCCGCAGGAATAAACAATGAATTTAAATCAAATAATTAAAGTAATTTTTGCAGGAATATTCACCTTTATAGTAATAGGATCATTATCTTCTATTAGTAATTCAATTTTTATTGAAAAGGTTCTTGTTAACTTATCTTCAATATCATCAACAAAATTTAATAATTTAAAGGAAGAATTTTTTATTACTCAGTCTGAGTTAAAACAAAACCAAAAAAGTTTAAGTCATACTGTTGTTGGACGAAAAGAATTAGTAGAGGAAATAAATAAACAGGAAAGTAGATTAAATGAACTTTCTTATTTCTCCTCAGCTGAGGATGCAGCAAAATATCTTATAAAACTTAATGATGAATTAGAAATAATTGAAGGATCTCTGTCACATTCAATTCTTAAAAGAGAGGAGTTGATTGAAAAAATTGAACAAAAGAAGGCGGATATTTTGTCTTTCCAAGAGATAGTGTTATCAAATAAAAATATGATTATCGATATAAATCCAATAGAAAAAGAAATACCTAAAGTTGAGAAAATTTCAGTTGTTGAAAAACCAAAGCTTTCATTTGAAGAGGAATTAGCCATTGCTTCAATTGATGCAGGGTTAAAATTATCAAAAAAATGCACTGCTTGTCATAGCTTAAAAAGTGGAGGGCCTAATAGAGTTGGCCCAACTTTATGGAATATAGTCAATGCCCCTAAAGCAAAAATTGACGGATTCTCATACTCAGAGGCTTTATCTTCTATTGGGGGTACTTGGACAATACAGGATTTAAATTTATGGCTTAAAAGTCCAAAAAAATATGCTCCTGGAAACGCAATGTCTTTTGCAGGCTTTAGAAAAACTAAAGATAGAGCAAATATGATTGCATTCTTAAATTCAATATCTGATGAACCTATTCAAAATAACGGATTAAATTAAGTTAATTTTAAATTTTTAATTTAAGTTATTATTGACTATTACTGTTGTTTTGTGCTGATTATAGTAAATAATTTACAATTAAATGAAAGGTGATAAAATTGTCTAATCAATCTGAAATTAAACCACTTGCTCATAAGTTATTTAGCAACGACTGGAAAAAAGAACCAGAACCAAAATTAGGTAATAAACCAATTCTTGGTGACAGATATACATCAAAAGAATTTATGTCTCTTGAATGGGAGAAAATGTGGACAAAAGTTTGGCAAGTTGCAGGTCTTGAACAACAACTTCAAAATCCAGGAGATTTTTTTACTTTTGAGTTTGGGCCCGAGTCAATTCTTTGTGCAAAAGGAGAGGATCAAAAAATAAGATGCTTTTATAATGTATGTCAGCATAGAGGAAACCAATTAGTACAAATTGATGAAGGTAATTTAGAGAGTTTTTCATGCGCATACCATGCTTGGAAATTTGGACTTGACGGAAAATTAAATTGGGTTCCTGATGAGGAGGATTTTTCTCAAGGATCTCCATGCGGAAAAAGAAATTTAATAGAAATTAAGAGTGAAGTTTGGCAAGGATTTATATTCTTTAATCTTGATGATAATTCAAAATCTTTAAGAGATTATTTGTCTCCAATCATGGAACACTTAGAAGACTATCCAATTTCAGATATGATTAGAACTCATTGGGTAACTGTTGAAGGTGATTGGAATTGGAAATGTGTACAAGATAATTTTAATGAGTCCTATCATACACCTTATGTTCATCCAGCTCTTAAGTATTATGCTGAAGAAAAATATCATGCTTGCCAATTTGACATGTATGAAAGTATGCATTCAAGAATGCTAATGCCAGGTTTTATTCCCAGTGAAAGTGTTATTAACGAAGAGGATAAGGTTATAGAAATGATTGCTCCTCACATTGAATACTGGGATATGAATGCTGAGGATTATAGAGGAAGGCTTTTAGACATAAGAGAAGATCTTCAAAAACAAAAAAGAAAACTAGACAAAGAAAAGGGTTATGACTTTAGTAAATTTAAAGATACTCAGTTAACAGATCACTATCACTATACAATTTTTCCAAATATGTCTTTCAGTGTAAAGCCTGATGGTATGCAGTGGCTAAGGGGCTCTCCTCATCCAACTGATCCAACAAAATGTATTTTTGATTATTGGTATCTCACTCTTTTCCCAAAAGGTGTAGAAACTTATTTTTCTCCCTCGCTTGGTATTGAAACTAGTATTGATACTAAAGTTCCTCATTTAAAAGGTCACTACTCAGAAGTTGATGTTGGTCCTGGTATAAGCGAAGATGTAGCTATATGGACAAGTCAACAAAAGGGGCTAAGTTCTCGAGGATATATTGGTGATTACATGCCTGAACAAGAGAATAGAATTCGCTATTTCCATGAAAATATTGATAAGTATCTTTTCGGTAATAGTGGAGGAGATGCATAACATATATTGGATGGGGGTAATATGAGCAATTTAGAAATAGCTGCTGATAAAATTGCTATTATGGATGTGGTCTATAAATACTGCAGGGCAATTGATAGACTAGATAGAGAACTTCTTGAATCCGTTTTTCATAATGACTCTGTTCATCATCATGGTGAGTATAAAGGCCCTTCTGCACAATTTTGTGATTTTGCTTTTGATATTCTTTCAAAAATGGAACACACTCAACATCTTGTTGGTAATATCCTTATTGAGATTGAGGGAAATAAAGCTTGGTCTGAATCTTACTGGCAGGCATATCACAGATTAGCCAAAGGTAAAGATTTTTCAGATGCTGGAGGTTTTGTTGGCGATCATAACCCAAATATAGATGAAGATGTTTACGTCTCTGGTAGATATATAGATAAATTTGAGAAGCGTGAAGGCGAGTGGAGAATTGTCAAAAGACAAGGCGTCCATGACTGGGTTAGATTCGAACCAGCAACAGATAAAGGTTGGCGTGAAGGGCCTGGCCCAACTCCAGGTAGAGGTGGACGAACGGATCCAGCTTACGAAAGAGATTAATTAAATATTTTGGAGAATTATTATGATTATTGTATCCGCTACTCTTGACTTCGAATCAAAAAAACAAAGAGATAAAGTTATCGAACTAACTGCAGATATTCAATTAGCAACCCGTGAAGAAGAAGAAGGTTGTATTAGTTACTGTTTCGCTGCAGATCCATGTGTGGATAATAGAATTCAGGTTTACGAGCTTTGGAAAAATGAAGAATCTCTTGTTGCACACTTTTCACATCATACTTATGCAGCAATGGTTGAAGCACTAAATTCAGTTGGAATTAGAGATACTGAGAACCAAATGTATTTAATTGATAAACATAAATCTGTTTATGATGAGGATGGGAATCCTAGAAAAGTATTATTTGCTAATGATTAAAAATTCATGACAGTAAAAATAATAGATACTCATGCTCATGTAGTGCTTAGTAAGGCTTTTGGGCAAGCTGGAAAATACGGACCGGAGACAGGTATAGATAAAAATGGGTTACCATTTTTTAGGATAGGTGAATACGAAATGAAACCTATGCAGTATGAAAATACTATTTTTATGGAAAATAATTTACGTATTGAGGCAATGGATAAACTTGGAATTGATTTACAATTATTATCACCCAATCCTTTAACAATGTTTCATAAAATCGAAGGGAATATTGCTAGTGAATTTTGTAAAATTCATAATGATGCAATGGTAGACTCAATAAGTGAGTATCCAGATAGACTTTTGGGTTCAGCAACTGTTCCCTTACAAGATATAGATCTTTCTTGCAGAGAGTTAGAAAGGTCTGTCAAAGAGCTAGGCCTAAGCTCTGTTTCTGCAGGCACCGATCTACCTTTTGGACTTGATGACCCTAGACTTGATGAATTTTACCAAACTATTATAAATCTTGATATACCTTTATTTTTGCATCCAGCTTCTTCAGGAGGTGCAAAAGGTCCAGATGACTGGAGAATGGGTAGATTTGATATGAGCATTATGTTGGGCTATGCATACGAAGAAACATTAGCAGTTGCAACCTTAATTATTGGGGGTGTATTGGATAGGCATCCTAAGCTTGATATTTGCATTTCTCATGGTGGTGGTGCAATGCCCTACTTAATTGAAAGATTCTCAGAGATGTCAGAATTTCGCGACTGGGCGCCTGAAGGTGTGAAAAAAAACGGTTTTATAAACGAATTGAAACGACTATGGTTTGATGCACATGTTCATGGAGAGAAATCACAGCAAATGTTGTTTGATTTAATCGGAAAGGATAGATTAGTTTATGGAACAAATTTTGGTGGCTGGGACACACCAAAAAAATTAGAAAAATTTGCTCCGGAATTAACTAAAAATGCAGAAAAACTTTTAAGACTGAAGTAAGGAATAAAAATGGATAAACAAAAAATTTTTTCAAATCTTAATTTATTTAAAGGAGATAATGACACTTTATGTGAAAATGCTTCAATTTGGATTGATGGAAATATTATTAAATATGCTGGACCAAGTTCTGAGTTTACAAATACATCACATAACATTGAAAGAATAGATTTAGGCGGAAAGACAGTAATACCTGGCATGACTGAATCTCATGCCCATATATCATACACAAATAATGGGCCTCTTGAGTTAGATAAAACGCCAATTGAGGAGGCGATGATAAAAACAGTAGATAATGCACGTATTATGTTGGGCTCAGGTTTTACTTCTGCAATTAGTTTTGGCTCTGTCCATAGAATTGATGTATTTTTAAGAGATGCAATTAATAGCGGTCAAATTCCTGGTCCCCGTTTGTTGGCTGGTGGAAGAGATATTTGCGCTATTGGTGGGAATGCTGATACTTACCCTGATCATGCAAAACCTCAAACAGAGGGTCTTGCAATGGTTACAGATGGACCATGGGAGATAAGGAAAGCAGTTAGAACTCTTTGGAAAAATGGAGTCGATGTTGTAAAAGTAATGATTGATGGAGAATTAATCTCTATTCAAGGAAGGCCTGGTGATCTTGGATATAAGGATGAAGAAGTAGAAGCCCTGGTAGATGAGGCACACAGAAAAAAAATGAAAGTGGCTTGTCATGCTAGATCTGCTGAAGCAGTTAAGCAGGCAGTTAGAAGCGGCATCGATTTTATTGGGCATGCTAATTATATTGATAATGAAGCTTTAGATCTTTTAATAGAGAATAAAGATAAAGTATATGTTGGGCCCGCTATTGCCTGGGAAATAGCTTTTTTAGAGAACTCTGAAAAAATGGGTTATTCAAAAGATAGTAAAGAAGTTATTGAATATCAAAAAGAAGTTGAGTCCACAATTTCATCCTATAAAAAAATGAAGAAAGCCGGAATTAAAATACTTGTAGGTGGCGATTATGGTTTAGATATTGCACCACACGGAACATATGCTAAAGATCTTGAACATTATGTGAATTTATTTGGTTTTTCAAATGCTGATGCACTTCATGCTGCAACCAGTCTTGGAGGTGAGGCAATGGACGATAATGGTTCATTAGGGACTCTTGAAGAGGGTAAATTAGCTGACTTAGTTATAATTGATGGAAACCCACTTGAAGATATAACTATTTTACAAAATCATGAAAAAATTAAAGCTGTTATGAAAGACGGAATTATCTATCAAGGTTTAACTAGTAATATAAATCCGTATATAAATGAAAAACTATAAACTTACCTCTTTTCAAACTTTATATCTAAACTAGCCATAGGCATAAAAAACATACTGAAATTATGAACTGGCTCTGATATTGGCTTTTGGAGAGTGATATTTTTTAACCTTTTAACTAAAAATTTAAAAGAACTAATCATTTCTTGCCTACCCAATAAAGCCCCCGGACAATGATGAACTCCTGAACCAAAAGCTAAATGAGCACCTACTCCCTTTCGGTCCAATTCAAAACTATGAGGGCAAGAAAACTTCTCTTCGTCTCTATTTGCTGGTCCATAACCCATCAAAACAACAGATCCTTCTGGTATGATAGTTCCAGATACATCAACATCTTTCGTTGTTTGCCTTATTAAAAATTGCACTGGGCTCTCCCACCTTAAAACTTCTTCTATAAAAGGCTTTATTAGGTTTTCATCTTTGTATAATTTTTCTACAAGTTCAGGAAATCTAATTAGTGTCCACATTCCATGATTAATTGCACTTTGAGTTGTTTCAAATCCACCAGTAATTAATTGATGCATTAAATTCTGTAATTCATGCATACTAAGAGCCTCTTCATCGTCACCATGAGCATGAACTAAAGCTGACATTAAATCTTCTTTTGGATTTTTCCTTCTGTCTTCAAACACATCAGCCAAAAATAATTGAGCTTCAAGCTCCGTTTCAGAGTCTCTTCTTACGTCCTCCTCAGTGGCAATTGCAGATCGTGTAGCTCCAAGCATTGAGTCTGCCCACTTCTTAAATGTTGCAACATCTTTTCTATTTAAGCCTAGTTGCTCAGCAATAATTATACCGGGCATTGGCATTGCAAATTCGTTATTGAAGTCACATTTACCTTTATCAATAAATTCATCAATTAATTGATCAACAACTTCGTCAATATAAGGAGTCATTTCTACAACTCTTTTTTTGGTAAATACTCTATCAACTAATTTTCTATAACGGGCGTGTGTTGGTGGATCTGTTCTTTGGAGAGTTTGAACATGTTCCCAACCACCTCCATCAGTTAGAATTGATTGGTGTAAATCAGCAAAAGGACCCCTTTGGGCTAATTTTACATCCGAACTAAAGGTTTGATAGTCTTTTAATGCATTCCTAATATCGTCATATTTCGTTATCATATACATTCCTAGTTCAGGAATTTGATAGACAGGCTTTTCTTTATGAAGCAATTTATAAAATTCAAATGGATTACTATTTATTATTGGATCTAGAAAACTATATTTTTCATGATTATTATTCATTATATAAAACCTCTTTTTAAACTCTATCCCAATTATGCTGATTAATCCAATCCTCAAAATATGTAGGAGTAACATTAAGTAATTTATAGGCTGGCGCCATATCTATTGCTAAAGGTGATGGGTCTTGCTCATTATACCAGTTATAAAAAGCTGCCATACCTCCGTAAATTGAGACATCCTCATACTCTTCAGAACCAGTGACAAGCTTACTCATTGCACCAGCAAAATTCTTTGGGTCTAAACTTTTAAATTTAATTTCTCTATTAAGTGCTCTAGAAAATCTCTCAGCAACTTGATCTCCTAATAAAATTTCAGGACCGCCTATATAAATTTTGTTTGCTTTTACTGAACTGTTTGATAAAGCAGCAACCATAAACTTAGCTACATCATTCAAACATACCCAAGAAATTTTTAAATCAGGAGAACATGGATAAGCGAATATATCATTATTAGTTATAGATGGCTTTGACCAAAAACGAGTTAGATTATCCATAAATACCATTGAACGAATTACAGCATAATCCATGCCACTTTTTTCCATGGCTTTTTCTATTGCACGTCTTCCATCGTGAGCTTCTAAGCCATTATCAAAAGGAGCTACATAACAACTAGTATTAAATACGATCTTCTTTATACCTGCATCAGCTGCGGCATTTGTAATATTTTCTCCCCATATTTTTGCAACTTTCTTATCAAAAACAAATGGTAAATTCATTGCTATACCATCAATATCTTCTGAAGCGATTCTTAAAGAATTTATATCAAAAAGATCAGCCTTTACTGTATCGACATTCTCAGAATTGTAAGTCTCAAAGTCATTTGGATTTCTACTTACGGCCCTTACTTTATAGCCATGTCTTAATAATTCATCAATTAATGGCAGTCCTTGATCTCCAGTAGCTCCATATACAAGTATCCTATTCACTAATTTCCTCAGAGTTTAAAAAATTGTTTCCAGCAGCATGTTTACCAGCCAAAAAACCATAAGTAAGTGCAGGTCCTAATGTACCCCCAGCACCAGCATAAACAGAACCAGTACTTCCGGCCATAGCATTACCAACTGTATATAAACCTTCAATAATTTCTCCTGAGGCTGACAAAACTCTCCCAGATGAGTCTGTTGTAGCGCCCCCATTTGTTCCTAATGCCCCAATATTAATTTCAACTGCATAATAAGGAGCCTTATTAAGTTTACCTAGAGTTGAAAAAACACCTTCTTGAGATCTATCACCATAAAAAGAGTCATAATCACTTTTACCTCTTGAGAACTCTTTGTCTGACCCTTGATCAACATAATTATTAAAGTTTTTTATTGTTTCACTAAAATTTTTAACATTAATATCTAGTTTTTTTGCTAGTTGATCTATGGTGTCACCACTTAGCATCCAATCAGGTGCTGTAGTGCCAGGCATAACGGCTGCAAATGAATATTTATCTTTAAAGTTTGAGTCAAAAATTATCCATGCTGGCAAATTTGGATATCCATATTGATTAGGATCAAAAAAATGAAATGCACCTGCTAGAGCAGAATAATTAGTTGCTTCATTGCAAAATCTCTTACCTGATTTATTTACCATTATTGAATGAGGAAGAGTTCTTTCAATTAGAACTGGTGATGACATTTGTCCGCCCTCTGACCATTGATCATCTGGAATTGAAAGTACTGGTGACCACCAAGCGCTTGTCATATTCCCTAAACCAGCTCCAACTTCCTGAGCAAGAATTAATCCATCACCATCGTTACCAGGGGGAGAGGCAGGAGCATTTAAAGGGCCTCGTAAAAAAGTACTAACAAGGTCTTTATTCCATTCAAAGCCACCAGTCGCTATAATTACACCCCGACGGGCAGTTATTCTTTCAATCTTATTATCAACTTCTATTTCAATTCCTGCGACTCTGTTTCCTTCTTTAATTAATCTTTTAGTAATTGTATTTAGTTTTGGTTCTATGTCTCTATCAAGACAACCTTTTAAAAGAGCACCAACTAATGCTTGCCCAAAACCTCTAGAGTCTCTCGCAATACGCTCAGACATTACATCATCTGCGACAATACCTGTACCTCCTCCAAGAGGTGTTTCACCTAAAGTCATTGGAAGAGGAGAACCATTATTTCGAATTTTATTTGCCCATTTACCTAAAATTGAGTAATCGAATAAATTATTATCTAAAGCTCTACCTCCACCTTTTATTGCACCAGGTCGGTCAAGGTAATAGTCAGGGTAACCCTCTAAAATTGAAAATTTCGCATCTGTTTTGTTCTCAAGAAAATCTAATGCCTCAGAACAATTATCAATAAATGCCTCCAGTAACTTTAAATTAATATCACCATGCGACAAGGACATAAAATAATCAATTGCTTTGTTCCTATCATCGTTAATACCTTTTGCTTTCATGTGGCTGTTCATAGGTGCCCATATGATACCCCCAGAAACACCAGCAGTTCCTCCTACTAATGACTGCTTCTCGAAAAGACCTACAGAGGATCCATTTTCATAAGCTGTTATCGCAGACATCATCCCACTAGCACCCGAACCTAAAATTACAACATCAAATTCTTTATCCATTGAAAATCTCCTAAAACAATATTAATAAAAAAAATTTATTATATCTAGATAAAAAAATTAGATATTTATTTTGAAATTTTTAATAAATTACTTAATCTAAAATTATATTTTTAATGTTTGGGGTGAGTTTATGGATTTAGGTATCAGGGGTAAAAAAGCAATTATTAATGGTGGAAGTGCTGGTATGGGTAAAGGCAGTGCTATAGCACTTGCAAGAGAAGGTGCTGACCTAGTTATATCATCTCGTGGAAAAGAGAGACTTGAAAATACTTGTGAAGAAATAAGAAAAGAAACTGGTGTAAAAGTTACCGCAATAGCGGCTGATCACAGTACTGATGAAGGTAGAGAAAAAATTATCACTGCATGTCCTAACCCAGATATTTTAGTAGGAACATGTACCCCACCCAAACCTACTCCTGAATATGAAAGCATATCTCCGGATGATTGGAGGCAAACATTAGAGGTTTCACTTTTAAGTCCAGTTTCATTTATGAAAGAATTAATTCCCGGAATGGTAAAAAGAAAATGGGGAAGGATAGTTAATATTGGAACAGGAGCTGCAAAAACACCAGCTGAAGTAAGAATTTTGTCAGGAGGCCCTAGAGCTGCATTAGTAAATTATTCTGTTGCAGTTTCAAAAAAAGTTGCAAGACATAATGTTGCAATAAATAATATTTTACCTGGAATGCATCATACAGCTGCAACAGGAATAACATATCAGAAATTAGCCGAAAAAAATGGAACATCATATGATGAGGAAGTCACAGAATTTGCAAAAAAATGGAGGATACCGGCTAGAAAGTTTGGTACCTCTCAAGATTTTGGTGACTTCGTAGCAATGTTTTGTAGTGAACAAGCAACATATGTAATTGGTCAAAGCTTAGTAATTGACGGTGGTATTGATAACACAACTTTTTAAGGAAAAGAATTATGACAGAAAAATCCATACTTTTAGATGTTGAAGACAGGATAGCAACAATTACTCTAAATAGACCAGATAGAAAAAATGCTATTAATACAAACATGGTTAATAACTGGGTAGAAATTCTTGACGAATGCAGAAATAATTCTGATATCGCAGCAGTTATATTGACTGGAGCTGGAGAAGCATTTTGTGCTGGTGGCGACAAAGCAAATCTAGGTGCAAATAATAAAATAGACCCACTTGAAACAAAAAATCACTTCTGGGATCATTTTCAGAGAGTAGCTAAAAAAACCGCCTTAATTGAAAAACCTATAGTAGCTGCTGTAAATGGAATGGCAACTGGAGCAGGAATGGACATGAGTCTTCATTGTGATATTAGATTTGCATCTAAAAATGCAATTTT
>CENX01021393.1_pt1 | contig 19005 bp, 14 predicted proteins | sample 361321 | NCBI WGS metagenome assembly CENX01 (sample SAMEA2619678, study PRJEB7988) | marine metagenome | isolation source: saline water (ENVO:00002010), including | reverse complement strand
AACAGAATGGTCTAGAAGATTAGTTAATGAAAACAATATATCTGTAGATGACCTTATTTGGCCTTTATTCATTTGTGAGGGGTCGAGAAAGATAGAGCCTGTATCAGCCATGCCTGGAGTTTTTAGATATTCTATTGACACCGTCGTCGATGCAATAGAAGAAGCAAAAAATCTAGGCATACCTGCCATAGCGCTTTTCCCGCATGTGGAATCATCACTAAAAGACCCAATGGGAAAAAATGCGGTTTTTGAAAAAAATTTAATTTGCAATGCAATTAAAGAAATTAAAACAAAACATCCAGAAATCGGCATTCAATGCGATGTAGCACTAGACCCTTATACAACCCACGGTCACGATGGAATTCTCGATGCCGAAGGCAATATTCAAAATGATCAGACAGTAGATATACTTTGCCAGCAAGCACTGGTTCAAGCGGACGCGGGTTGCGACATAATATCACCCTCGGACATGATGGATGGAAGAGTGGGAGCAATTCGAAAAATGTTAGACGCTCATAACCACAGTCATGTTCAGATAATGTCTTACGCAGCAAAATACAACTCCGGTTTTTATGGGCCATTTCGGGAGGCGATAGGTTCATCAAGCACACTAGGTGGTTCAAGCAAGGCAACTTATCAGATGGACCCAGGAAACAGTGATGAAGCATTATTAGAAGTAGCTTTAGACATCGCTGAGGGTGCCGATATGATTATGATAAAACCAGGGCTTCCCTATTTAGATATAATTAGACGAGTAAAGGATAAATTTGGTGTCCCTACTTTTGCCTATCAAGTAAGCGGCGAATACTCGATGATAAAAGCTGCTGGATTAAATGGCTGGCTGAGTGCCGAACGTTGTATGATTGAAAGTTTGATCTCTTTCAAACGCGCCGGTGCAAACGGTATATTAACCTATTTTGCTATTGACGCGGCGAGGCTAATAAAAAACCCCCACTAGAGAAAATTTAGGGTAAAAAATCATTAGATTAATAAGGCGTCACGACTACAAAAGATTGACCCTCAACTGCAAAATTTAATTATCTAATTCAGTGCTCAGAAACGTGAATCTATTTAAATTTTAATTAAGAGCAATAGAAATAAGATTCAAACTTAAAATTATCGACTAAACTATTGTTTTTTTTTCGGTTTTCCTGTATTAATGATAGTCAGTAGGAAAATTTTACCCATCAACACCGTCTGATAACATGAATAAATACATACAATTTTATACAAATTATGATAGTTGGTTCGGTTGATATGTTTACTCAAATATAAACAGTAATTATAAAAAAAGCGGAGCTGTTTAGATGAATCCATTTGCAGAACTTTTGAGAAATTTAGGGCCTGTTAGGGTTGCAGCTTTATTAGCGACCGCGTTCGCTGTTTTGGGTTTTTTTATTTTCCTAAGCTCCAGGCTTAGTTCAGGGGGGATGGCTCTACTCTACGGCGATCTCGATCCACAAGATAGTGGGCAGATAATACAAACCCTAGACGCAAAAAATATACCCTACGACATAAAAGCAGGAGGAAAGCAAATTTATGTCCCGGGGGACGAGGTGCTCCAACTGCGAGTGTCCTTGGCCGAAAAAGGCCTTCCCGGTGGTGGTTCAGTAGGCTATGAAATTTTTGATTCTAGTCAAGGTATAGGAACAACAAACTTTGTTCAGAACGTAAATTTACTGAGGGCCCTTGAAGGTGAATTAGCAAGAACAATCGGGGCAATGAAAAATGTAAGAGGTGCCCGCGTTCATCTAGTGATGCCAAGACGGGAACTTTTTAGTAGGGAGCGGCAAAAAGCCAGTGCGTCAGTGGTTTTGCAGGTCCAGGGATCCGGACGATTAGGCAAAGAGCAAGTTCAGGCGATCCAGCATCTTGTTGCTGCAGCTGTACCTGAAATGAACCCCGATAAAATCTCTATTTTAGATGATAGAGGTCAGCTTTTAGCGAGGGGCCAGGGTGACAGCACAGCTACTGCGGCAGGAAGTGTAGCAGAAATGCGTGCTGGTTTTGAAAATAAGATGCGGCAAGCTATCATTGAATTGCTAGAGCGAACTGTTGGTTTAAACAGAGTGCGGGCAGAGATAACGGCCGATATAGATTACGATAGGGTCGTTGAAAATGCTGAAATCTTCGATCCAGACAGCCAAGTGGCCCGTTCAACACAAACTGTTCAAGAAAATGAAAGCAGTTCAGAAAATGATGACTCGGAAACAGTAACTGTCCAAAATAATCTGCCAGAGAACGAAGCCACTGCTGCGGGAGCCGGCAATTCAGCCGCCAGTCAAGTGTCGAGAACGGAAGAAACGGTAAATTTTGAAATTACAAAAACCATCCGGAATAGAATTAAAGAATCTGGTAAAATCAAACGGCTATCAGTGGCTGTTTTAGTAGACGGCCGTTACGTTGAAAATGATAATGGTGATAAAGTATGGCAGCCACGTCCACCAGATGAATTGGCTCAATTAGAAACTCTCGTTAAATCAGCGGTTGGCTTCAACCCACAGCGAGGTGATAGTGTGGAAATTGTAAATATGCAATTCGTAAAACTAGAACCTCTTGAGTTTGATGATGGATCAATATTTTTAGGCATATCTAAAGAGGACTTTATGCAGTTAGCGGAGGTTTTGGTGCTAGCTGTTGTTGGGTTACTGGTGATTCTTCTGGTGGTCCGACCAGTATTAACGCGTTTATTTGAGTCAATGCCAACAGCATTCGCAGGTGGACCAGGAGGAATGATAGGGGATGGAGAAGGTGTGGCACTTGCCCAGCTTACTGGCCCTGAAGCAACCGCTGATATGGCAGAATTATTGGAAGAAGACGACGTAGAAGACGAAGCTGACGAATCCTTATTAGACCAAATGATTGATATTAACCAAGTGGAAGGACGGGTAAGAGCATCATCCCTTAAACAAATAGGAGAAATTGTGGATAAACATCCAGAGGAAGCGATCGCGATAGTAAGAAACTGGATGTATCAAGGAACCGATTAAAATCATGCACTTAAAATTTGACTATTGATCGAGCTGTTTGAAATGGACAAATACCTTTTTAATACGATGTTCGATGAGGAAGAAACGAAAAATGAAAAAGACGATAAGAAAGATCTTTTAAAACAAGAACAAAAACTTTCGGTAGAAGATGCGCCAACATTCTCAGAGGAAGACTTGAATGCGGCTAAACAAATCGCCCTAAAGCAAGGGATTCAAGAGGGTAAAGCCGAGGTTATGAGCGGAATAGAGCGTGAAATCGGTTCATCACTGGATACTATTTCTCTGAAATTGGAAAGTTTAATGCAGGTTCATAAAAAATGGTCAGAAGCTATAAATAAAGATACTTTGAGATTGGCCCATGCAATTATGAAAAAATTAGCCCCTCAAATCACAAGAAATGGTGAATTGAACGAGGTCGAACGCACCATTACACATGCCTTTGAATTTATAGATAAACAACCCAAAGTACTGATACAGGTCTCCCAACATTTAACCCTCCCTCTTCAGGAAAAAATAGATTTGATCACTTCGCGTGCTAATTTTGATGGCCAAGTCGTTTTGCTTGTTAACAAGGAGTTAACTGGAGACGATTGCAGAATTAGTTGGGATTCTGGCGAAATGGAACGGTCCATGTCAACCACCTGGGGCCAAATTGATAAAATAGTGGATCGTGTGATTACAGAGACAGAAGCACAATCCATAAAAGATGCCGGCCTAGGAGGTCAAAATGATGAAGCTTGCTAGTGATGATTATACTCGTTCATAAAAATATAGGAGTTGATAATGGCTGACGATACCGATCTAAATTTGGATGATCTTGAAGAAGATGAAGTTAGAGCTACTGATAGCAAAGAAGAAGATATTGAAGAAGTTTTTGCGGAAGATGAACAAACCGAAATAACCTCGCGGGAATTAGAAGCTGTCTATGATATTCCCGTCCAAGTATCAGCTGTTCTTGGCAAGCAGACTATGCAAGTGAGCCAACTCCTAAAACTTGGAAGAGGTGCGGTGGTTGAGCTCGATAGAAAAGTTGGAGAGGCCATAGATATCTATGTAAACAATAGATTAGTCGCACGAGGTGAGGTGGTTATAGTAGAGGAAAGACTGGGTGTCACAATGACAGAAATCATTAAGTCGGATCGAACCTAGATTAGAGATAAATATCCAAAGAAAGAAACATGTTCAATTTACAATTTGAAGCTTTTAGGATAGAGGAGAAAAAGTGTCCACTCTGAAAATAGATTCTCTTTCTATTAAGAAAAAAAAATATGATTTTGCATTAATTTTTGGTTTGATTTCTGCATTTTTACTCATATTTGGGGCATTATTAATTGGCGGGTCAATAGCGTCTTTTTACAACGTTCCGGCAGTTTTGATTGTTATGTTTGGAACTATTTCCATATTAATGGTTTCATTTAATTTCAGAGAGATACAACGAACTTTAATCCATGCCTCCGAGATATTTTATTCAACACAGTATTCCAAGACTAATGCAATAAGTGACGTAATCAGTCTAGCGCAAATAGGAAAGGACCGAGGGATATTAGCCCTCGATGAATTGAATGAAGTTTTGGAAGATAGACCATTTCTTCAAAAATCAATCGCGTTAGTCGTTGATGGCAACGATAGTATTATCCTAGAAAATACTTTGAGGAATGAAATCTTGTCGATAGCCGAGCAAAAACAAAAAAGTGTTGCAGTTCTCAAAAAAGCTGCTGAAATTGCCCCCTCTATGGGATTAATTGGTACGCTTGTCGGCTTAATACAACTTTTGGGAAATTTAGATTCTCCCGACCAAATTGGTCCAGCGATGGCAATAGCGCTTCTTACTACATTCTATGGGGCCGTACTAGCATATATGGTCTTTGCACCAATATCTGCAAAATTAGAAAACCACATTCGAAATCAAATTACAGTCTTAGACATTTATATAACTGGGGCAATATCAATAAGCAAACAGGAAAATGTTCATTCATTAAAAACTTACTTGGGCGTTAAGTCCTATTTAAAGACATAGTGATAAACGGTTGGTCAAATTTTAGATACCCCCGTTTAAGCGGAGAAAAAGGAGAATAGAATGCGGTTGCTAATAGTCGGTATGCTTGAAGGACATATCAGCGCCGCTGGCCAAATTGCCATATCACGCGGCGCAACAGTATCTCAAGTAGACAGTGTTGACGCTGGATTGCATTCCCTTCGAAGTGGGCAAGGTGTTGATTTGGTAATGATTGATATAAAACTTTCCATAGCCAAATTCATGAAAAGTATGAAAGAGGAACGTCTTAATACATCGGTGGTAGCTTGCGGAATTAGTAATGATCCTGATGCGGCGGTTGCCGCTATTAAAGCAGGGGCAAAAGAGTATATTCCTTTGCCGCCAAACCCAGAGATGATCGCAGCGGTTCTTCAGGCTGTATCAGAGGAACAAACATCAGTGGTATTCAACGACCCATTGATGGCGGGAACGTTGAAACTAGCCGCCCAAATAGCTCCTTCTGAAGCCAGTGTACTCATCACGGGCGAGTCTGGAACCGGCAAAGAAGTAATAGCGAAATATATTCATTCCAAGAGCAAACGTTCGAGCCAGAAGTTTGTCAGCGTCAACTGCGCAGCAATACCAGATAATCTTTTAGAGTCTGAACTTTTTGGCCACGAGAAGGGGGCATTTACGGGGGCTGTTGCTCGCCGGGTTGGGAAATTTGAAGAAGCGGATGGGGGCACTTTACTCTTAGACGAAATTAGTGAAATGGATATTCGTCTTCAAGCCAAATTACTAAGAGCGATTCAAGAACGTGAAATAGATCGGGTTGGAGGATCACAACCCGTCAAAATAAATATTCGACTGATCGCAACCTCAAACAGGGACCTAGAAAAACATGTCCAGGATGAGAAATTTCGTGAAGATCTCTACTTTCGACTAAATGTCTTTAATCTCCAACTACCTGCCTTACGTGAGCGAACTGGTGATATAAGAGTATTAGCAGAGTTTTTTGCGACTAGGTATGCTGAGGCAAACGGCGTCCCCAATCGTCACATAAACGATCAAGCTATGAAGAGACTCGAAGCGCATCATTGGAGGGGTAATGTGCGCGAGCTGGAAAATACAATGCATCGAGCAGTACTTCTTGCTACGGGAGATGAGATAGATGACACAGCTATCCTACTTACAGGGGAGAACCTTTTGGGAGGTAATAATGAAATACAATCCCCAGTATCTCCACTGGCGTCAGCAGCGGTGGCGGCAACAGCTCCATCTCCAATAATAAAAAATGAAATAGTTAACGATACCGCCGATAATAGTGATGAGCTACTTGGAAAAACCGTAGCAGAAGTTGAGCAAAAATTAATCATTAATACCCTACATCATTGCCTTGGAAATAGAACACATGCAGCCACAATACTGGGGATATCAATTCGTACCTTAAGGAACAAGCTTAAAGCATATTCAGATGAAGGGATACAGGTTCCATCATCTGGTGACTTGGAAAAGGTTTAATGAAAACTCATTTATTAAAATTATGTGTAGATTATGTATTCTGCTAACGTGGCACCAAAAACATACTTTCAACTTTCAAATTATTTTCTACAATTAATCAAGATGCCAAAACTAATAAAATTTTTGTCTCAAAAATGAGAATTGTTTAAAATGTCCGAAACCCCCAATGAAACAGCACCAACTCAGCAAACCACTTTCGATAATTATGGTGCTGGTTTATTCGCGAAAATCACCAAGCGGAGTGATATAGCCCTTGCTTTAGCGGTTGTTGCTATACTGGCTGTGCTGATTTTGCCTATGCCAACGTGGTTGCTCGACCTTTCATTAGGCATTTCCATAGCATTCTCAGTACTGATTATGATGACAGTTTTGTTTATTAATAAACCGCTAGATTTTAATGCATTTCCCATGATACTTCTTATAGCGACAATGCTCAGGCTGTCGCTTAACTTAGCCTCTACTCGCCTAATTTTAGCTGATGGCCATACTGGAACCGATGCCGCGGGGCAGGTAATCCAGGCCTTTGGACAGTTTATGATGAGCGGAAACCCTGTGATCGGGGTAATCGTTTTTTCAATATTAATTATCGTTAATTTTATAGTAATTACAAAAGGGTCAGGCCGTATCGCAGAAGTTTCTGCTCGTTTTAGTCTAGATGCCATGCCTGGAAAACAAATGGCTATAGATGCTGATTTATCATCTGGTTTAATTAGCGAGGATGAGGCAAGAAAACGAAGAGAAGATCTCAGTTCAGAAAGCACTTTTTTTGGAGCGATGGATGGCGCCTCAAAATTTGTTCGAGGTGATGCTGTAGCCGGGTTGCTTATAACTCTTATTAACGTCCTAGGAGGCATAATAATTGGAGTTGCGCAGCAAGACCTAACTTTTAAACAAGCATCACAAACCTACACACTATTAACAGTAGGTGACGGCTTGGTAAGTCAAATTCCAGCACTTATTGTTTCTACAGCAGCCGGCTTATTGGTTACAAAAAGTGGAACAACAGGCTCAACAGATAAAGCAGTTTTTAGCCAATTAGGAGGATATCCCAAGGCGTTAATGCTTTCCGCTTTTCTGATGGTCGGGCTTTCATTACTGCCGGGTATACCTATGACACCGTTTATAGGGGTGGCGATTTGTATTGGTATAATCTGTTACTTTCTTTTTAAAGCTCAATCTGCCGAAGAAATTAAAAATGAGAAACTACTCTTAGAGGCTGCTAACGCTCCAATCGCCGAAGAACCAATTTCATCAGCCCTCCATATAGATTTAGTTCGGCTGGAGCTAGGGTATGGATTATTGCCTTTAGTTAGTGAGGAAACGGAAAATTATAGGTTAACGGATCAAATAAAGGCACTTCGCAGACAAATCGCTAGCGAAAATGGATTTATTATGCCTCAAGTTCGTATTCAAGATAATCTTCAATTACCAGCAAATACTTATGTTGTTCGGATTAAGGAAATAGAAGTTGGTAGTAGCGATATAAGACCAAACCGTCTTTTAGTTATGGACTCCTCAGGGAGTCCTATAGATCTACCCGGTACTGACACAGTAGAACCCACATTTGGGCTCCCGGCTATGTGGGTTGATCCCGAAAATCGAGAGGAAGCTACATTTAAGGGGTATACGGTTGTAGATCCAGCCACGGTAATCACGACTCATATTACCGAGTTGATCAGAGATAATATGCAAGAATTATTGTCATATACCGAAACACAAAACCTTTTAGATGAATTACCAACTGAACACCAAAAGTTAGTAGCAGATGTCATACCTAACCAAATTTCTGTTGGTGGTGTCCAACGAGTTTTGCAAAACCTACTAGGGGAACGGATTTCAATAAGAGACCTTCCGACTATACTTGAAGGAATTTCTGAGGCATGCGCGTTTACCCGCAATGCCACACAAATTACAGAACATGTAAGATCTCGCTTGGCAAGGCAAATTAGCGAACAGAATTCTACCGATGACAATTTCATACCGCTTGTGACTCTTTCGACGGAATGGGAACAAGTTTTTGCTGAATCTATTATAGAGAACGGAGAAGAACGCCAACTCTCTATGGCCCCTAGCCAACTTCAGAGTTTTATAAATAATGTTAGAACGGTGATGGACGATTATTCGGAAAAGGGAGAGAGCCCAGTAATGCTAACATCCCCAGCTATAAGGCCTTTCGTTAGATCTATAGTCGAACGCTTTAGACCCGAGACTGAGATAATGTCCCAGAATGAAATACACCCAAAGGCTAAAATTAAAACACTAGGACAAATATAATGACACCTCACAAATCAACCACGCGAGTATTTTACTAATGCGTTTAAAAACCTTTTCTGCACCATCTATGACAGAGGCTTTAAAAATTGTTAAAGAACATTTTGGCGAAGAAGCAATTATTGTATCCTCAAAAAAAGCGGATAATGGTTCTGGAGTTTGTGTCACTGCTGCCATAGACAAAGACGAACTTTCCATTAATTCAAAAGACTTACAGGAGGTTAGTGAAGCCAATGATTTTGATATAATTACAGAAGCCCTAACACGGCACGGAACACCACCTAAAATATCTAGTCAAATAATGGATATAATTAGTCAATTGGCAATCGATGATGTCGATACAGCGCTTGCGACTTCAATGGATCAAGTTTTCAATTTTCAACAGCTGCCAAGTGCTGAAGCTCAAGGTATTTTTATGTTAATTGGACTGCCCGGGGCTGGAAAAACAGTGACAACGGCTAAACTAGCAGCAAGAGCGGTAATGGCAGGAAAGAAAGTAAATGTAATTAGCACTGATAAGGTTAGGGCTGGTGGTTTTGAACAATTAGAGGCTTTCACAAAAATCTTAAAAATAGACTTAATGAGCGCAAGCAATCCAGCCTCATTAAAAGATGCCATTATGGCAGGTAATTCAGAGTATCAAACGATAATAGATTGTGCTGGCGGCAACCCATTCAAACCAAACGATTTCAAAAGACAACAGGACCTCATTGATGCCATTGACGCCAAAGTTATAATGCTTCTAGCTGACGGAACTGACCCCCTAGAGGCAAGCGATTTAGCCGAAGTGTACTCTGAATTGGGCGCAGAAAGCCTAATAGTTACGCGGATAGATGTAGCACGACGACACGGATCAGTTCTGAGCGCAGCAGCAGGAGGAAGCCTCAGTGTTTGCGGAATTGGTGTTGGTCCAAGCGTAAGTGATGGCCTGCGACCAATTAACCCAGTATCGTTGGCACGCTTGTTGCTGGAGAATACAAGTTCGCGATTGAATAAATAAAGACCCTAATCGGGAGGTAATATGAGATGGCTATAGATAACACCATGCGCCAGCAGAATGGCGCAGACAGACCAGTAAACGATAATATAATAGCTGTGGCATCTGGCAAGGGTGGCGTGGGCAAAACATGGTTTTCCATAACTTTAAGTCATGCTTTTGCACTTAGAAGCTCTCGAGTTCTGCTTTTTGATGCTGATCTTGGGCTGGCCAATGTTGATATCCAGCTAGGGTTAATGCCTCAAAGGGATATTGGAGGCGTGATTTCCGGAAAATTAACAATGAGCCAAGCGAAAACGAGATATGAAGAGGGAAAATTTGACGTGTTAGCCGGACATTCCGGTTCTGGAAACCTTGCTGCACTCCCTCCAAATCAATTAGTAAATTTGGGTGATGATTTGGTTGAATTCTCTAAAAACTACGACAAAGTTATTATGGACCTTGGCGCAGGAATAGACCGTACGGTGCGCAATCTTTCTGGTAAAGCTTCTACAATCATAGTCATCGCAAATACCGAGCCAACATCGCTTACTGATGCTTATGCCTTTATAAAACTGTCTATACAAACTAATCCATCCGCCGATATACGACTTGTGATCAACAATTGTGCAAGCCATATTGAAGGTCAACGAACCTACGAAACATTGAAAAAGGCTTGCGAAAGTTTTCTAAAATATGCCCCACCATTCTTGGGATCAATTCGCAGAGACACAAAGGTGAATGAGGCCATACGTAGCCAAATCCCATTACTCACACGCCATCCAATGACTAATGCGGCCGAAGATGCTATTTTAATACTTGATCGTTTAATCGCGCCGTGAGCCCCATCCTCCCAACCTCGGCAAATTTCCCATCAACCCTCAAGGAAGGTCAAATCGCAGCCAGAATAATCTCCGGTTTTGAAAATCTAAACTTAACTTCTTCCAATCAAACGATCAAAGCTCACGTGACCGAAGTCTCAAACAATGGAAATGTAGTCTTTTCTGTGAATGATAGCAGAATAGTAGCCAAAATCACGAGCCAACTCCCTCGAACATTACGAATTGGTACGCCTGTTATCCTTTCATTGAACTCTAATAACACTGACCTGACGATTCAAATGATGGAGCCAAACCCTAAAATAAAGCCTATCGCAAAAAATAGGATTACAAGCGAAAAAATATTTTCGCTACCTCGGCTACGCCAGGGCTTAGTTGTCGAAGCGAGTATTATGACAAAACCATCAAACGCAAGTTTAATGCTAAAAGATTTTGGTAAGCCTCGGCCTAATGCCAAGCAACTACCTACCCTGCCAAATATATTTACTGAGTTTTTCACGAAAGATGAAAAATCCAATAACAGAATTCGAGCCCCTAAGCTGGCTACTTCAAAAGAAGGAAGTCGACTTCCTCCACCCTTAATTAATTTTACGAAGACAATACAAAATAAAAAAGACCCAAATACTTTTCTATCTTCAATTGATAATAACACTAAAAAAATAATTACCCCGAGGGATAGTGATTATATTAAAAAATTTAACGCAATCCAAAACACGGAAAGTTCAAAAAAAAATTCATCTAACCTATTTCTAAAACCCAATACACAAACAAACCCACAGACGTCTGCCTATAATTTTCGGTACAATACGAAAAACAGCATTAGACATATTATCAATATTAATAATTCCACCAAACAAATTGTAAAATCTTTACCCGTAGTCTTTTTGCACTCCAAAATAATTGAGAATACCAAAAAAAACAGTAATAAATCTAATATTCAGTTGCCTCATCAAAAGAAACATGAAGAAAACGCAGCAAATAAAAGTTCACCGAAAACAAGTAATCCAGTAACTAACTCATTAAATCAAATACATTCCAAAAGTACCGTAAAATATTCCATTAGTCATAGTGGAACAAAACACGCTATCACCACTTTTCTTGAGAAAAGCAAAACTGGGAAAAATAGAATACAATATCCCGGAATTAATACGGATATTGCGCCTGGAAACAAAAATTTAGACGTACGCATCATAAAATTGCTTGCTCCAAATTCATCATCCAACTCTACAACAATTGCAAACAAAGATGCGATTTTCATTGGAACAGTGATTGGCAAGACACCTCATGGAAAAGTCATACTAGATACACCAGAAAAGTTTATTACCCTATCAGGGACAACCGATCTTCCTAGGAGTACACAGATATTAATTGAACCATTACCTGTCAGAATAAATAATAATATTACTTCTGAAAAATTAACGATAGGGCAATTGATAAATGGTTGGGTGCGCCTTGAAACATTTGTATCGGACCTGAATATCAAATCCCCCGACAAAGCAATTAATTTCACAAACAACCAAATTGGAAAACCAAACCCAAAATTAACGGCTACTATGGCGATATTCATTGCTGCAATTCGGATGGGCAATCCAAGTTTATGGCTAGGTCACGAAAATCGAAATATCATAAATAGAACCCAGCCCGGTTTAATAAGAGGGTTGGACGAAGATTTCCTCCTAATGCAACGAGCAAGCGAACCTTCTGATAGTGGCTGGAGAGCATTTTTCTTTCCAATGTTGAGTGATGAACAACTCAGTCAAATTCAGTTATTCGTTCATCAAGATAAAAATTCTCCAAATAAAGATAAAAACTCATCTCGTAAAACACGTTTTATTGTAAACCTGAAGCTCGACAATATTGGTGAATTACAGATAGATGGAAGGGTTAATTCCGTAATGGTTGACCTATTGGTTCAAACAATCAAACCCCTTCCATTAAAATTAAAAAAAGGTATGCGTGATGCATTTAAAAATACATTAGAGAGAACTGAGATTGATGGAAATATAGTTTTTAAGGTTCGGAAAATGCTCGACCCCTTGCCAATAAATCAATTAAATGGTTTTTCCGAAACCTCACCCTCAATTACCGACATTTAATGGATTTCTGTGATGCGGCCTAAAGCTATATTATTCGATCTTGATGATACCCTTATTTCACCTCACCATCACCGAACTTTCTTTTGGCATGAAGCTATTCAAGATATCTGGAAACAAAAAGAGGCACACGGAGTTCCTGAGCCTAAAGACATAGATGATCTGGTAAACAAAATAGATCTATCCGCAGCAGATTTTTGGTCTGAGCCCGATCGACATAAGAGCGGCAGACTAGATATAAGAACTGCGCGTTTCACAATACTTGATAACGCCATCGGTTCTGATAAAAGATATGATCGGAATACTCGTTGGTTAATAGCTGATAGATGCGGTGCACTTATGTTTGAGAAAACCACACTGTTCCCAGATGCTATTTCCACACTAAAAAAGCTTAAACTAGAGGGGATTAAACTCGCACTGGTAACCAATGGTGCATCAGAAGCACAGCGAGCAAAAATAAATAAATTTGATTTAGAACAGTATTTTCTGCATGTTCAGATAGAAGGTGAGGCAGGTGTTGGAAAGCCCGAGTTACAAGCCTATAAAATTGCGATGGAAAAATTAAATGTCGTTGCCACAGAAACTTGGATGGTTGGTGACAATATCGACTGGGAGGTCATCGCACCTCAAAAACTAGGAATATTTTCTATTTGGCGCGATCCGCGAGGGTATGGGATATTACCTGAAGGGACTTCAGCAAAGCCCAATAGAATTATAACGAAGCTTGCCCAATTAGAAAGCAAGTAAAATTATCCCTAACAAACCATCTAATTATTAATAGGAATGGAAACAATATGTTTGATTATATTGTGGAGAAATCAAGAACCAATAAGAATATATTGTTGCACTCCTGTTTCTCATCATTACTAATTAAGATAATGGTAGATGAAACCTCCTTTGAATTGTCCATTAATTCTGGGGGTATAGAGGTTTCCGCAACACTCAATTCAAAAGATTATGACTTCACATTAAGCGCCACAAAAAAAGCTTGGTTAAATCTGAAAAAAGCAGTTGCGCCACCAGGATTTCAATGCCTTTCAACCATGCGTCGAACTCAAAACCTGATTGTAACCGGAAATGTAATAAAGTTTAACCAGCATCTATTACTCCTAGAAATGCTATTCTCCAATATAGTATCTGATGAAAACACCTGTAAAAGGCCTGCTCCAGCAAAGATAGAAGATATAAAAGGACAATATATTCAATTAACTATAGAAGGAACTCCGCATCGACTCTACTTCGAAGAAGCTGGAAAGGGTGTTCCCTTAGTGTGTCTGCACACAGCGGGCAGTGATAGCAGGCAATATCAGCATCTACTAAACGACCCGGAAATTACAAATAACTTCCGCGTGATTACATTCGACCTACCTTGGCACGGAAAATCATCTCCTCCTCATGGATTTGAAAAAAGTATTTATGAACTAACTACAAATTCCTATATGAATACCGTCATGACATTTCTGAGGACCTTAGAATTAGAAAACCCAGTCGTAATGGGATGTTCTATTGGTGGACGAGTAGTATTACATTTAGCATTAAATCATGGAAAATCATTCAAAGCTGTTATTGGTCTTCAATCCGCGCTTTTTGCCGAGGACAGAAGCCTAGGAGAACCGACTCCTTCCGACGTTTTACATCGACCAGATATACACGGTGGGCAAATCGCCGGAGCATTGATGGCCGGTATGACTGCACCACAGTCCCCCTCTCCAGAACGCTGGGAAACGATGTGGCACTATATGCAAAGCGGCCCAGGTGTTTTTAAAGGTGATTTAAATTACTACTTTGTTGATGGTGATCTCCGTAATACGCTAACTGATTCTTTAATAAATTCGGACTGTCCTATTTATTTACTCAATGGCGAATATGACGCATCTGCTACACCTGAGATGGGCTATGAACTCTCTCAATTGATAAAAGCTGAACATTTTGAGGTAATGAAAAATGTTGGACACTTTCCAATGTCAGAGAATCCAGAAGAATTTCGGCGCTACTTGATCCCTGTTCTTGAAAAAATCTTACATAGCTAATGGACAGTCTCTAACCCTATTTACTTAACAAAAGTACTTTAATGGTATCGCAAGGTATTACCATACTGATATATTAGCGGCTCTCAGCAGATTTTGGTTTAAACAAAAATTAAAACGTTAAGATAAGCTTGGAAAGAAACCTTTTGTTTTCTAGGGAGACTGCAGTATGTCCAGTGAGATTGATGGCTACAAGGTTAATGATGAAACAGAATGGTCACCGGCGCTTATAACAACGCCCCCACTTTTTAGCTGGCCGCTCCGTCCATTTTTAATTTTAAAGTATGTATTTGGATACCCCGGATACTTTCTTCCTCGCAACATATGTTATATGGCGCTCGCTTTGGTTACGTGGTTTTTCTTAACCCCAAACTTAGAAAGCATGCAAACATTCAATATCGAGTGGGTGAGTGCCATATACTTTCGAAATCTTGCATTAATGTTCTTAGTTTTCGGAGGATGGCATTTCCGATTTTATATTCTAAAAGCTCAAGGAAAAAAGTTTTCGTTTAATAAACGATCGCCACAAGCGAAACATCGGCGGTTTCTTTTTGGTGATCAAGTTTACGATAATATGCTGTACAGTGTTCTTAGCGGCTGTACTATTTGGACAACGTACGAAGTTGTCACTATGTGGGCCTTCGCGAATAATCTGATTCCCTTTCTGGATTGGAATACGAGTCCTGTATGGTTCATAATTTTATTTCTCGTTATTCCACTGTTTAGAGACGCCCATTTTTATGTTGTTCACCGTATTCTACATATTAGATTCCTGTACAAACATGTTCATGCATTACATCACAAAAATGTAGATATAGGACCGTGGTCTGGATTGGCGATGCATCCATTTGAACATCTGCTTTATTTCAGTGGTATCCTGATCCACTGGCTAGTTCTGTCCCACCCAATTCACGCTATCCTGCATGTACAAGCAACAGGACTTACACCGGCGCTTGGACATTTAGGGTTTGATAAATATCTATTCGCAGAAAAAAAACCTCTAACCTTAGGGCAACGTTATTTTCACTACTTACACCATAAATATTTCGAATGTAATTATGGTGGGGACGGTACAGTGCCAATGGATAAATGGTTTGGTTCATTCCATGATGGATCTGAGGAAAGTAATAAGCTAATACTTGAGCGTCGAAAAAAGGCTAGAATAGGTGCCTAAAGTTTGAATGAAAAATCATAGGAATATCAAATGACTGTATTACCCGCCAAAATGAAAGCCGTTGAAATAAGGGACTTTGGTCCCCCAGAAGGCCTCCAACTAACGGACCGAGTAATGCCAACACCTAATGAAGACGAAGTACTTATCAAGGTGGCGTTTGCCGGAGTTAATCGGCCCGATGTGATGCAACGACTTGGCGGTTATCCGCCACCACCCGGAGCATCGGACATTCCTGGTCTAGAAATCGCCGGAGAAATTGTTTCTAAAGGAAATAAAGTTGGAAATTTAAATATTGGCGAGAACGTTTGCGCTCTGGTTTCTGGAGGTGGATATGCGGAATACTGTACAGCACCTGCTCTTCAATGCCTGCCAATACCAAAAGGTTTTACCTTAGAAGAAGCCGCCTCCATTGTGGAAACAAGTTACACCGTCTGGACAAATGTTTTTACGCGAGGTCGCTTACAGTCGGGAGAAACTATCCTTATTCACGGAGGAAGCAGTGGCATCGGCACCACTGCCATTCAGTTAACCAAAGCCTTTGGAGCGAGAGTAGTTATTACTGCCGCATCCGAAGCGAAATGCAAAGTGTGTAAGGAGTTAGGGGCTGATCGTACAATAAATTATAATGAAGAAGATTTCGTGGAAGTAATGAAATCAGAAGGACGTGCTGATGTGATACTCGATATGGTTGGTGGACCATATATGCAGCGTAACTTGGATTCTCTCAACGTGGAAGGTCGGTTATGTCAGATTGCTTTCCTGCAACCTCCAGTAGTTGAGAAATTTAATTTTTTAAAAATGTTAACTATGCGATTAACCCTGACAGGGTCCACACTTCGCCCCCGAACAGTTGAACAAAAAGCAGAAATAGCAGCGGACCTAAACGAATACGTTTGGCCACTTTATGAGCAAGGAAAAATTAAACCTGTGCTCTATAAAACGTTTTCACTAGAGAATGCTTGTGATGCTCATACTCTAATGGAGTCCAGTAAACATATCGGAAAAATTATGCTGAATTGTGGCTAGTTTTCGACCACGACAAGTATCAACGTTCCACACTTATATCCAGCCATAAGTTTGATGTAATGACCGCCTCATCGCCTTTGCGAAGGACGATAGTAGTGGTCGCTGACTCAATTATAGCGGGACCAGAGACGGTTGCACCAGGAGAAAGGCTCTCCAAATCAAAAACCAAAACATCTTGCCAGCCTGCCAGGTATATATGTCTCTGTTTACTTTGGCCTTCTGTCGTGCCCGATGTTTTTTGCGGCTCTTCCGGTAATCTTGGTAACTCGCCGATAACAGCCAACCTGCCATTGACGAGAACAGCCTCCTGATCTGGCAAGCTGTAAGTAAAAAGTTCATTGTGCCGCGCATGAAATCTATCTGATATTTCTTTCATCAAGTCTTTACTATCAAAATTAACACCATCCAGAGATACATCTATTTCATAAATTTGCTCTCCGTATCTCATATCGGCAGACGACTTTATACTAATTTCACCGTCAAAAGCGGCGGCTAAACGTGCTCTGCCCTCCTGCTCCATCTCATGAAAAATCTGACGAACCGAGCTTGCTTCTAAGGACCCCGCGTCTCCTATATGTGTTCTGCTAACCTCGTATCTAAGATCAGTTGCAAGCATTCCCCATGCTGATAACACCGCTGCTGTCCGAGGGACTACTACCCGTCTAACCTCTAACTGACGCGCTATTTCGGTAATATGAATTCCAGCCGCCCCGCCGAATGATAACAACGCGAATTTGCGAGGGTCAACTCCTCTGCGCACCGAAACAAGCCTTATACCTTCTGCCATTTGGGTATTAATAACTCGGTGAACACCTTCTGCCGCTTCAGCTCTACTCACTGACAGTTTGCTCGCTAATTTATCGACCGCCACCTCAGCTGCTTCTTTATCAAGGCTCTCTCTTCCCCCTAAAAAATTATTGGGGTCTAGAAATCCAAGCACAACACTAGCATCTGTTACAGCAACTTCAACGCCGCCTTTGCCATAACAAGCTGGTCCTGGAACGGCTCCTGCACTTTCTGGTCCGACACGAAGAATACCTCCATTATCTACCCTTGCAATTGAACCACCCCCAGAAGCAATACTGACGATATCTAGGGATTGTAGTGCAACGCGCTGTCCTGCAATCCCTCTTGTTGATGAAAGTGCAGGTTCACCGTTTACGATCATCGAAATATCAGTACTGGTTCCTCCCATATCAAAAGGTACTAGATTTTCCGCCCCGATTAACGATGATCCATAGCGACTACCTGCAACACCCCCAGCGGGACCAGATAATACCGTACCTGCAGCCAATCTGACTGCTTCATCAATTGGCGCTACCCCACCATGGGATAAAATAATTAAAACAGGGCCCTGATAACCCGTCTCACGTAACCTATCCCCAAGTTTTCGGAGATACTTTTCCACAACTGGTCTTACATAGGCATTTACAACGGTCGTTGAAACACGCTCATATTCTTTTATCTCTGGGAATACTTCAGATGACAATGAAACCGAGACACCGGGAAGTTTCGATTCAATTCGTGCACGTGTTTCTTTTTCATGTTTTGATTCTTTGTAGGCATGTAAATAACAGACGGCTATAGAAGTAACATCCGCCTCTTTCAGTTTCTCGATAGCTGCGTCGAGAGAATCATTATCTAATGGGACGTGGATTGAACCATCGGGTCTTATTCGTTCCTTTACCCCAAGGCGTAAATATCTAGGGACCAGGGTTTCAGGAGCAGCTAATCGCATATTATAGCGATCGTCTTTCAATCCTTCTCGCATTTCTAAAACATCACGATGACCGATTGTTGTTAATAAGCCCGTCTTGGCTCCCTTACGCTCTAATAACGCGTTCGTGGCTACAGTAGTGCCATGAACAATTCTCTCAGTTTTGGATAGCAACACTGCACTCTCAGTCCGCAGCTCTTGAGATAATCTAGCTATCGCATCCATAACTCCTATCGAGGGGTCCGCCGGCGTACTGGGTGCTTTGGAAAATATCACTGTCCCTTTATCAGAAACTGCAACGATATCAGTAAATGTCCCACCTACGTCGATACCTATTCTATAGTTGCTATCATCCACTTACTAATTTCTCCAATTTAGCCATAACTTTTAATTTAT
>CENX01045616.1_pt1 | contig 19037 bp, 16 predicted proteins | sample 361321 | NCBI WGS metagenome assembly CENX01 (sample SAMEA2619678, study PRJEB7988) | marine metagenome | isolation source: saline water (ENVO:00002010), including | reverse complement strand
TGATTTTGAATTCATCACAGTTATTTTTGATGAATTAAATGAGAATATAAGAAGTTTTTATTATGAAATTGAACATTATGATTTCAACTGGAAATTATCTAATGTTAGAAAATCTGAGTTTTTGGACGGTTTTGATGATATTAGGATTACTAACTACAACAAATCCTACAACACCTTACAGAATTACATTCACTACCGCTTTCAAATTCCAAATAAAAATTTAAGTTTAACGAAAAGTGGCAACTACAAAATTATCGTTAAGGATAATAATGGTAATTATATATTTTCAAGAAAATTTATTTTAATTAGAAATCCACATATTGGCTCAATTGAAATATCGAAGCCCAGAAACATTGATTTTCAAAATTCGAATCAAAATCTCAAAATAACAATTCCTTGTAATGATTGTAATTTTAACAATAATTCTTTTCAATATAAATTAATAGTACATAAAAATTATAACTTAAAAAATTCAAAAGTGATAGACTATCCAACATTTAAACTTGCCGATAGTTTTGTTTTTGATAATATTACTTTTAGTGGTGGATTACAGTTCTTTAATTTTGATAATTCAAATATTTTGAATACAAGTATTGAAATAAAAAACATTAATCTAAACACAACATACGTCACCGAGTTGAGAGAAGATAAAATTTCAAATATTTATGTTTATGAGCCTGATATTAATGGTAAGTATATAATTAAAAACAATAAGGAAAATAAATTCACTGAATCAGAATATTCAAATGTTATTTTTTCGTTACAAACAGACAAAGTAAATAATTATCCAGTTTATGTTATTGGAAACTTTAATAATTATGAAACCAATGAAAATAGTATTTTAAAAAAAATTAATAATCAATACCGAATTGAATTATTTTTAAAGCAAGGTTTTTATAATTATAAATATGTAATTAAAGAAAATAATTCAAATAATGAAATTGAAAATTTTTGGCAAACAGAAAATTTATATACTGCAATTCTTTATGAAAAAAGACCTGAAGAAAATTATTTTAAAATAAAAGCAATAGCCAAAAATAACTCATCAAATATTGTAAATTAGATATAAATTTTTAAGGATGATAAAACAAACTGAAGTTGAAAATTTAAGAGGAATTAGTATTTCAGTAAAATCTTTTTATCTAAAAAAGTTTTTATCTGGAAAAATCATTAATTATAAATTCAAAAATATTTTAACAATTTATAATAATGGTAAAAATACAATTCAAATTTTATCAAATCATAAAAAAATTTTTTATTTATATGGAAATAGCTTTTTGAATAAACAGATCAAGCATAAACCAATTCTAAAGCCAGGAAATAAACTAAAACTAGAATTCAACTACTCGTTAAAAACACATATTGCTACAATTTTTGGATATTTTTCAATTATTTGTCTTAATTCAACCACAAAGTTTAAAGCATATATTCCAGTTATAAAACTATTTGCTAATGAAACTTTAAATTAATGAGTATGACTAAAATTTACAAAGCTAAAAACGAACCTGTTTTAGAATATATTAAAGGATCTAAAGAAAGAAATAAGGTTATGGAATCTTATAATGAAATGTTCAATTCTAAAATTGATATTCCTTTATACATTGGAAGCGAAGAAGTATTAACTAAGGAAAGAAAAAACATTCTTCCGCCTCATGATCATAAGAATGCTATTGGAACATATTCCCAAGCAAATGAAAATCATGTGAAAAATGCAATTGAAAATCTACTTGAAAATAAAAAATCTTGGTCGGAAACACCATGGAAAAAAAGATGTGATATATTTTTAAAAGCTGCAGATCTGATTTCAAATAAATATAGATCTAAAATAACAGCTGGCACAATGATTGGGCAATCAAAAAATATTTTTCAAGCTGAAATTGATGCAGCATGTGAGTTTATTGATTTTTTAAGATTCAACGTATCGTATTTGATGGAAATCTATAATGAACAGCCTGTTAATGGAAAAGGAAAATCAAATAATTTAGAATACAGATCATTAGAAGGTTTTGTTTATGCTATTACTCCTTTTAATTTTACAGCAATTGGTGGAAATTTATGTGCAAGTGCAGCATTGATGGGTAACGTTGTTTTATGGAAGCCAAGTGATAATCAAGTGTATACTGCTAAAATAACAATGGATATTTTTCGTGAAGCAGGATTACCTGATGGTGTCATAAATTTAATTACCGGCGACCCAAAAATGATTTCAGATATTACATTATCTCATCCAGAATTTTCAGGATTACATTTTACTGGTTCAACCTCAGTTTTTAGAGATTTATGGAAAAAAATTGGTAATAATATAAACTTATATAGAGATTATCCGAGAATTGTTGGAGAAACTGGAGGTAAAGATTTTATTTTTTGTCACCCTACAGCTGATATCGATACAACATCCACTGCAATAATTAGAGGTGCATTTGAGTATCAAGGTCAAAAGTGCTCTGCAGCATCAAGAATATATATTCCAAGTTCAATTTCTGATAATCTAATTAATAAAGTTATTCGTGAAACCAAAACCATTAAAATGGGTTCACCAATTGATTTTAACAACTTCATGACAGCAGTGATCCACGCAGGTGCCTTTGAAAGAATTTCGAAATATATAGATTACGCAAAATCTAGTAATGAATGTGAAATTCTACATGGTGGAAATTACAATGATTCTGTAGGGTATTTTATTGAACCAACAATAATTTTAACAAAGAATCACCAATTTAAAACAATGAAAGAAGAAATATTTGGACCAGTTGTAACATTTTATGTGTATGATGATGAAAATTGGGAGGAGATGCTAGATGTTGTTGATAATACATCTGACTACGCATTAACTGGAGCATTTATTTCTAAAGATGAGGATAGTATAAAAGTTGCACTCAACAAGTTAAGATATAGTGCTGGTAATTTTTATATTAATGACAAACCATCGGGTGCTGTTGTAGGTCAACAACCTTTTGGCGGTTGTAGAGCCTCTGGAACAGATGATAAAGCAGGTTCAAAGCTTAATTTATTGAGATGGGTAAGTCCTAGACTAGTGAGCAGAACTCATAATCCTCCAACTAGCTATAATTATGATTATATGGATTAGGTATGTAAAGTATTTTTTTTGTTTCAAAAAATAGCTCTGAAAAAAAAGATTTCAGTTCAACTATTTGAAACTTATTATGATTTTTTAGTTCTGAGTTCAAATTGCCCCCTTTGAGACAAATTATTCCATTTTTAATCTCATTATGACCGTTAGAGTTTATTCTGCCTTTACATAATTTAATTAAATTATCTGTTGAAGATACAGCCCTATTGATTATAAAATCATAATTATGGTTCAAATCAATAATATCAATATTTTGAGCTTTAACATTATTAATATTTAATTCACTAATAATTTCATTCAAAACATTAATTTTTTTACTCTTTCGATCAATTAATTTGAAATTTGAGTCAGGAAAAACAATAGACAATGGTATACCAGGTAATCCTCCACCTGTTCCGAGGTCTAATATCTCAGTGTCTTTTTTAAACTCAATAAATTTTGAAATACTTAGACAATGTAATATATGGCTTACTTCAAAATTTTCAACATCTTTTCTTGAAATTAAATTTATTTTTTTGTTCCATTTCTTTATTAAATCTTTAAATAGAATTAATTTTTCAACTTGAAATTCTGTGATTTGTGGAAAATATTTTTTTAACAGTTCCATTTTTTCAGATTTAACTAATGTAATTTAAATATATTTGAAAATACTAATTTTAATTTATGAAAGAATTTTTGACTGATAAAATTAATAACCTACCTGCCTCTGCAACATTAACTATGGCAGCTAAAGCTAGAGAGTTAAAGAATAGTGGAATTGATATAATTGGTTTAAGTCTTGGAGAACCTGATTTTAATACTCCAGATTTTATTAAAAATTCAGCAATTGATGCAATAAATCAAAATTATAATTCGTATTCACCTGTAGATGGATATTCTGAACTTAAAGAAGCTATTTGCAAAAAATTTGAAAGGGATAATAAAATAATTTATAATACAAATCAAATTGTTGTCTCAACAGGTGCGAAACAGTCAATTGCTAATGTTGTTCAGGCATTAATAAAACCAGGTGAGGAAGTTATTTTGTTAGCTCCATTTTGGGTAAGTTACTCAGCTATTGTTTTAATGGCTGATGGTGTGCCAAAAATTCTTAAAAGTGATATTTCAAATGATTTTAAGGTAACTGCAAAACAAATTAATGATTCAATATCTAAAAAAACAAAAATGGTTATTATTAACTCACCAAATAATCCAAGTGGAAGTGTTTATAATAAAGATGAATTAAATGAAATTGCATGTGTATTAAAAAAATATCCTGATATTTTTATTCTTTCAGATGAAATATATGAGCACATTAATTATGGTTCTGAACATGTAAGTTTTGCAAATATTAAAGGCATGTATGAAAGAACTATAACAGTTAATGGAATCGCAAAAGCTTTTGCTATGACGGGATGGCGAATTGGATATTTGGGAGCACCTGTCTGGATTGCAAAGGCATGTACAAAATTACAAGGACAAGTAACAAGCGGAGCAAATTGTATTGCTCAAAGAGCTACAATTGAAGCAATTACTCAGTCACCAAATAAAATTAATTATATGGTCCAAGAATTTGAACAAAGAAAGGATTTAATTATTAAACTATTAAGTGAAATAAAAGGATTTCAGTTAAATAATCCAGATGGTGCATTTTATATTTTTCCTGATATATCATATTATTTTGGGAGGAAAATTGGTGATATTACAATCAAAAATGCTTCTGATTTTGCTATGCTTGTTCTAGAAAAAGCTCATGTGGCTACAGTAACAGGTGATGCATTTGGTTCTCCAAAAAATATTAGAATAAGTTATGCTGCATCAAAAGAAAATATAATAACAGCTGTAAATAGAATTAAAGACTTATTACACTAAATATTTTTCCAGAAATATGGGGTGAATATTATTAAAAATGTAAATAGTTCTAACCTTCCAACTAGCATTAAAATTGCACACCAAATCTTTGAAAACCCAGTTATACTCTCAAAATTAAAAGCTGGGCCAATTGATCCTAATGCAGGACCAACATTACCGAGTGAGGCAGCAGATCCACCAATGGATGAAATAAAATCTAAACCTTGTGTGCTTAAAATACCAGCACCCACAATAAACAATATTAAGTATAACATGAAAAATGCTAAAATATTTACTACTACTCCCTTTTTTACAACTGAGTGATTATATCTAAGTGGTAAAATTGCGTTTGGATGTAAAGATCTTTTGAATTCTAGGAAACCATTTTTAATAAGAATAAGGTGTCTTGATATCTTAATACCTCCCGAAGTTGATCCAGAGGAAGCACCAATAAACATTAAGCCAAAAAATAACATTGTTAAAAATGGTGTCCAAGCAGCAAAATTACCGCTCACAAATCCAGTTGTTGTTACAATTGCGACTACTTGAAAAAGTGCATGTCTGAAACTTGCCTCTAACTTACCTAGTACTTGAGGGTGATTAAAATTAGTTGAGCCTAAGTCTACATTATAATTAAGAATAATAGTAGTTATTAAAACAAAAAATGCAATAAGTCCTAAGAACCAAATGAATTCAGTATTATAAAATAACTTTTTAAACTTCCCAATTAATGAAAGATATATTAACAGAAAATTTGTTCCAGCGATTATCATAAAAAAAATAATTATGTACTGTACCTGGGGCATTGAATTCCAAAATGACAAACTATCATTTTTTGTTGAAAAACCGCCAGTAGCAATGTTACTCATTGAATGATTAATTGCATCGAAAAAACTCATACCTGCAATATTCAACAGAAGAGTTTCTAAAAGTGTTAAACCCAAGTAAATAAACCACAATCTTTTAGCTGTGTTACTGATTCTAGGATGAATTTTATCTCCACTAATTCCACTACCAGGTGCTTCAGCTGAAAATAATTGCATGCCACCTATTCCAAGCATTGGTAATATTGCAATTGCCAAAACTATTATACCCATTCCACCGAGCCAATGAGTCATGCTTCTCCAAAAAATAATACTTTCGGGAAGAGCTTCGATATCACTAATTATACTAGAGCCTGTTGTTGTATAGCCTGACATTGTCTCAAAAATCAAATCAGGTATATTATTAATTGTATTTGTAAATATATATGGTAACATCCCTGAAAAAACCATTGTTAGCCACCCAACAACTACAACCAAATAACCGTCTCGACGATTTATAATCTTTTTTGGATTTTTCGACAGAAACATTACAAATAATCCAAAAATAAAGCATATTACACCTGATTTCAGTACACTAGAAAAAAACCCGTCGTTGAAATAATAGCTTACAAAAGATGTTAAAAAAATTGCTGTTGCATTAAACAAAAGTAATAAACCAATGATGTAAGAAATAAATTTGTAGTTAAGCTGTGACATAATTAAAGAAATAACTTTTCAACTTTACTAATTGTATTGTAAAGTGCGCAAACTAAAATTCTGTCCCCTTTTTTTATTATAAAATCACCAAGAGCAATTTTACCAATGCCGTCCCTAATAACACCTCCAATTATGGCGGACCTTGGAAAATCTAAATCTTTGATTTTTTTTCCCTTAACCATTGAATTTTTGTTTACTAAAAATTCAAGAACTTCAGCATTCATATTATTCAATTTGTTGAGTTCTAAAATATTTCCTCTTCTAATAAATCTAAAAATTTCATTGGCAGCTAATACTTTTTTGTTAATTAATGTATCAACTCCAATGGATTCAGAAAGTTCAAAATAATCTGAGTTGTCAACAATCGCAATGGTTCTACCTATATTTTTTGATTTAGCCATTAAACATGACATTATGTTTTTTTGTGAATCTCCAGTTGTAGCAATAAAAGCATCCATTTCCTCCAAATTTTCTTCACTGAGCAGATCAACTCTAGTTCCATCAATATTTAACACTAGAACATTACTTAACAAATTGGCAATATTCTCTGCTTTATTAGGATCTATTTCAACTAATTTTACCTTATATCCTTCACTGCTAAGGTCTTTAGCAACTTTATAGCCAACTCTTCCCCCACCAAGAATCATAATTTTTTCAATTTCATCTCTTTCCGTACCCATCAGATTATACAATTCATCGATACCATCACTGCATGTGATAAAATATACATGATCATCTTTTTTAAAAACAGTATCGCCTCTTGGTATTATAGCTGAATGACTTCCACTTCTTTCAATTGTTATAGGCATAAATTTTATGCCTGGAAAAACAGAAGCAGCTTCTTTTACAGTTTTTCCAATAAATGGGGCATCATTCTGAAGTTTTGCTGCCATCATATTCAAAGCTCCATCTTCAAAATCATGACTATTAGTAAATCCTGAATTATTAATCAATAATTTAACTTCATTGACTGCAAGATTTTCAGGTGAAATAATTTCATCAATACCAATAGATGAAAAATCAAACTTATTTCCATTTTCAATAAACTCTGTATTTGTAAGCCTAGCTATAGTTCTTTTAGCTCCTAATTTTTTTGCTAGTATACATGTAAAAAAATTAATCGATTCGCTTGCTGTAACTCCGATTACCAAATCAGCATTTGAAACATTTGCATTATTTAGGGATGACGGCGATGATGAATCACCATTAACAACTTTTATATCAAGGTAGTTTTCACCATCTTTTAGATTTATAACATTGTTGTCAATGAGAGTAATATCATGCGACTCAAAAGATAATAATTTAGATAAGTGTAATCCTACTTCACCAGCCCCAGCAATAATTATTTTCATTAACTAGTTGTTTGAATAACAAGACAAATATAATTGATTTTGTAAATATTAAAATAAAAATACTTATGACTATGAGCTTAATCAAGACTTTAGTAATTTTGAATAGTGAAAATAAGACTATTTATTTTATTATTTCTAACCTCTTTCGTTTCCTTATCTCAATTTATAAATCTTCCTAACTTCGATGAAAAAGATCTAAGATTTGGATATTTTATTGGTACTAATCAATATGATTATAAAATTATTTACAAAGATAATCCTGAGTACCCAATTTCATTAGAAAGAGGAAATGGATTAAATGTAGGCTTAATTGGAGAATTAAAACTGAACAAAAACTTAAGATTTAGTTTTGAACCTGGACTATACTCAAATTCTAAGAAATTAATTTTTAATGAGAGAAGTAATTTTACTAATTATAATGATACTCTTTGGACAATTAAATCAAATAATATTCATTTTCCATTACTTTTAAAATATAGCTCGAAAAGATTAAAAAATATGAGACCATTTCTTAAAGGAGGGATTTCAGCTTCTGTAAATCTTTCTGAATTAGAAAGTACACTTGAAAACTATTCAATTGATAACTTTGAGTTTGCAAAATTTAATATTTATTATGAATTATCATTTGGAATAGATTTTTATCTTAGATATTTTAAATTTTCACCATCAATTAGAGGAATATTTGGTTTAAATAATGAATTTCCCGATGGAGTTCCTGACAATCCTTGGACAGGAAATATTAAAAAATTTTTGTCAAGAGCCGTTTTTATAAATCTGAGTTTTTACTAACGAGATCTAAGAAAACTTGTAATTATTGAGAAAGAAGTTGATAGATTTAAACTTTCTGTCATTATTTTTGAATTAAACTTAGGTATTGTGTATTTTTCATTTATGACTTTTAAAATATCATTAGAAATTCCATTTGCCTCAGATCCAAAAATCCAAATTCCAATTTTTTTATTTCCTGAAAAGTTATAAATAGAATTGCCCTTAGATGATGTGCCATAAATTGGTAATTGAGATTTTTTTAAAAATTTAATTATATCTATATAATGAACATTAACTCTGGCAAGAGATCCCATGGTAGATTGAATTACTTTAGGGTTATAACAGTCAACCGAATTTTTCGAGCAAATTAATTGGTTATAACCAAACCAGTCAATAGTTCTAATAATTGTTCCTAAATTTCCCGGATCATTAACAGAATCCAAAATAAAATAAATATTTTTATTTTTTAATGAAAACTCAACTTGTTTAAATACTGCAAGATGTTTATTTGGGGATTTAAAAGAGCTTATTTGAGATAGTTGTTTTTCAGAAATTTCAACAACTTTACCAGGCATGTTAAAAGTTGATGGATAAATTGTATATATTTTATAAACTTTATAATCAGATTTTAAAAATTCATTTATGGATTTTTCACCCTCTACTACTAATAATTTAAATTTATTCCTAACTCTTTTACTAGTAAGTGATTTTATAAATTTTATTTCATTTTTGGTAACCATTTTTTTAGATGTATTTTTGACTTGGTAATATGCTCAAAATCTTTACTAAAATAAAATTAATATTAATACTACTATTATTTATTAGCGGTTGTTCACTTCAAAAAACAATTTCAAATAAAGATTTTATTGTTGAAAAAACTAATATTAAAATTGATGGAAAAATTATTAAAAAAGATTCTTTAAAAGAGCTAATTACTTTTAAGGAAAATTCGAAATTTTTAGGTATTCCCATCAGCGCTTTAATAGCGTCATCTGCAAAAAAAAACTCTGATAGCTTATTTAAAAAATGGATATCAAAAAAAAATAAAAGAGAAAAACTGACAAATATATTTTCTCAGAAACAACTTTTTCAAATAAAAAAATATTATAACAATTTTAATGATTGGAAAAAAAATAATGGAGAAAAGATTAGCTTAATTGATAGCTCTAAAATTAATAAGTCTTTAGAAAACATAAGTCTTTATTTTAAAAACATTGGATATCTTAACAATTCAGTAAGTTTTAATGTAAATAAAAAACTACAAAAAAAGGCATTTGTTGATTTAAATGTAGAGAAAGGTCCACGTTATTACATCGGAAATATTGTTTCAAAAATCAAATCAAAAATAATTGACTCAATATATAATAAAAATAGATTCAATTCATTTATAAGAGAAAATGAGTTTTTTGTTACTAAAAATTTTGATTTAGAAAGAAATAGACTCTACAATCTTTTTAGAAATAATGGCATATATGGATTTCAAATAAATTCTATAGTATTTTCAGTTAAAATGGATTCAACTAGAAATAATTACTCTTTACCAGTAGATATTATAATTAATGGAGATGATTATAAAATATTAAAAATTAGAAATATTAATTTAGAAGAAATCGATAATGAAACAAAATTTAACTTCAATGAAGGTTTTTTACAATCTAAAATTAAATTTAGGAAGAATTCTGTTTTTAATGACTCGTTAAGAAAATCTACTTTAAAAGCATTAAACACTCTTGATCTATTTAACTTCCCCTCAGTTCAGTATACTGAAATTAATAATAATACACTAGATGCAAATATAATTTTGAATAATAAAAAGAAGTTTGGTTTAGGCTTTGGATTTGACCTGAAACAATCCGATATTGAAGATATAGGAATAGCTTTTGAAAATAGATTTAAATCAAGAAACTTCTTTAAAAATGGAGAAAACCTTAATCTTTCAGCAAGTGGATCAATTGGAAAATCTGGCAAAAAAACAATTTCACAAATCAACTATGATTTAACAATCAACTTTCCAAGGTTCCTGTTTTTTGAAAAGTACACTGATAATCTAGAAAATAAATCTACATTTTTGAGTCTTGGATCATCAAACCAAAGAAACATTGGATTAGATAGAAACAGTTTTAAACTTGATTTTAATTATGGGTGGTCGAAAAAAAATAAATTTATTGATTTTTCAGCTATTTACATTGAGTTAATTAATAATAAAAACATTGAAAATTATTTTAATATATACTCAAATTCATATGGCCAATTAAATTTTATTTCTTCTAAATATACATCTGATTCAAAATATTTTTTAAATAGTCAGCTAAATATTCCAAATGGAATCAATTTATTTATTGGAGATGTATTAAATGGAAATCTAGTTGTTGATAGTGAAGATTTTTCATTAGTTAGCTACATTGACGGGAGAAGACAAAGGCTTATATCTAATAATTTAATTGTAGGATCTAGTTTTCAAATTTCTAATAATTATGATAATAGATACGATAAGAAGAATTTTAGGCAATGGAAACTTAAGTTCAAGTCGTCTGGAAATTTAGCTAGTATATTGATTAATAAAAATTCTGAGGGCAAAAAACTTATTTCGGATTTGGAATTTTCACAATTTTTAAAGATTGAATCCAGTTTTATAAGGCATTGGGATGTAAGTGATAATTCACTTTTTGCCGTGAGGTATTTCGGCGGTATTGCAATTCCTTTTGGAAATTCCAATAATATTCCTTTTTCTGAATCATTTTTCGGAGGTGGTTCTAATGATAATAGAGCATGGGAAGTTTACAAGCTTGGTCCAGGTTCAAGTGGTGCTAAAAATGAGTTTAATGAAGCTAATTTAAAACTAGCTCTTAATTTAGAGTACAGGTTTAAAATGTTTGGAAACTTTAATGGTGCAATTTTTACAGATATTGGAAATATTTGGAATGTATTAGATGATACAGAAGAAGAATCAAGAAGTTTTAATGGTTTTAAAGATCTTGATGAATTAGCAATTGGAAGTGGTATAGGTCTAAGATATGATTCGGGCTTATTTATTTTTAGGTTGGATATGGGTTTGAAAACATATAACCCAGCTTTAATTAAAAAAGATAGATGGTTTAATGATTTTTCATTAAAAAAAGCTGTTTTTAATATTGGTTTAAATTATCCTTTTTAACTTGCTTTATTCTTAGTATTTTTGATTTTAACAATTTAATATAATGGGTGTAATTACAGGAAATAAAGTTCAAAAAATATTTGATTTAGCAAAAAAAAAGAAATTCGCAATTCCAGCTGTAAATGTTATTGGTTCTAGCTCAATTAATGCAACATTAGAAACTGCATCAAAGTTAAATTCACCAGTAATTATCCAATTTTCAAACGGTGGTGGAAGTTTTAATGCAGGCAAAGGCCTCAGTAATGCAGATCAAGTTGCATCAATAAAAGGCTCTATTGCGGGCGCGAAACATGTTCATGAGCTTGCAGAAAGTTATAACAGTACTGTAATTTTACACACAGATCATGCTGCAAGAAAATTATTACCCTGGATTGATGGACTTTTAGATGAAAGTGAGAAAAACTTTGCCAAGACTGGCAAACCTCTATTTAGCTCTCACATGATTGATCTATCTGAAGAAGAAATTGTTGAAAATATATCAACATGTAAAGAATATTTAAAAAGGATGTCAAAAATTGATATGACTCTTGAAATTGAACTTGGTGTAACAGGTGGTGAGGAAGACGGGGTAGATAATACCGATATTGACGATTCAAAGCTGTATACACAACCTGATGAAGTAGCCTATGCTTATGAACAACTTTCTGAAATAAGTAATAACTTTACAATTGCAGCAGCTTTTGGAAATGTTCATGGTGTATACAAGCCTGGGAATGTGAAATTAACTCCAAAAATTTTAAAAAATTCACAAGAATATATTTCTAAAAAATTTAATTTACCTGCAAATTCTGTAAATTTTGTTTTTCATGGAGGTTCAGGATCTTCAGTCGATGAAATAAGAGAAGCTATATCTTATGGAGCCATTAAAATGAATATTGATACCGATATGCAATATGCTTTCATGAGTGGAGTCAGAGATTATTTTGATGAAAATTCAAATTATTTAAAAAACCAAATTGGAAATCCTGACGGCGATGATATTCCTAATAAAAAATTCTATGATCCAAGAGTTTGGCTTAGAAAAGGTGAAGAAGCCTTTGTTCAAAGGCTTGAAAAAGCATTTAAAGATTTAAACAATATTAACACATTATAATCTATTTTTTTTAGATTTATTTGACATTATGGCTTGGTTTAAAAGAAAAAGAAAAGGGATTCAAACAAACACGAAAGATAAGAAAGACACTCCCGACGGTCTATGGCATAAAACTCCATCAGGAAAAATTGTTGATAATGACGAACTAGTTGAAAATAATTATGTCTCGCCTGAAGATAACTTTCACATGAGAATTGGCTCAAAAGAATACTTTGAAATTTTTTTTGACAATAATGAATACAAAATTCTTTTTGGAAATTTAGTGGCATCAGATCCTTTGAGTTTTACTGATACTAAATCTTATCCTCAAAGAATTAAAGATGCACAGAACAAGACTGGACTAAAGGATGCTATAAGTGTTGCATACGGAAAATCTCATGGTAAAAATATAACTGTCGCATCTATGGACTTTTCCTACATTGGTGGTTCAATGGGATCGGTCGTTGGTGAAAAAATATCTAGAGCAGTTGATCATTCAATAAATACTAAATCTCCTCTTTTAATAATTTCGAAATCGGGTGGTGCAAGAATGATGGAAGGAGCAATTTCTTTAATGCAAATGGCTAAAACATCTGCAAAACTATGTCAATTATCAAGTAAAAAAATTCCATATATTTCATTGTGTACAGACCCTACAACTGGTGGGACTACAGCATCTTTTGCAATGCTCGGTGACATAATAATTGCTGAACCTGATGCTTTGATCGGTTTTGCTGGTCCCAGGGTCGTGAAAGACACAACTGGGAAGGATCTTCCTGAAGGATTTCAGAAATCAGAGTTTTTATTAGAACATGGCTTCATTGATTTTATTTCACACAGAAAGGACTTAAAAGAAAAAATAAATCTATACATAGACTTGATTCTTAATAAAAGCTTGAGAAAAAAATCTCTTTAAGATTAAAAAATTATATTATATTTGCGCCACAAAATTTCAGTTAAATGTATTTAACAAAAAAAATAAGAGAAGATATTTTTAAAGATAATGGGGCATCAGAAAAAGATACTGGATCTACTGAAGGCCAAATAGCATTATTTACAACAAAAATTAATCATTTAACTAAACATTTAAAAAAGAACAAAAAAGATTTTAATACTGAAAGATCCTTATTAAAAATGGTTGGTAAAAGAAAAAGTCTTTTGAATTATTTAAAAAATAAGGATATAAATAAGTACAGATTAATTATCAAAAAACTTTCTTTAAGAAAATAATAAAATTAAGTTTTCATTGGTTGCTACTCACACAACACTTAATTAATGAAAACAAATGAATACAAAAATTTATAAAAAAGAAATTAAACTATCTGACGGTAGAGTTATTTCAATAGAAACAGGAAAATTAGCAAAACAAGCTGATGGTTCTGCTGTTATACAAATGGGCAATGCAATGCTACTAGCGACTGTTGTCTCATCAAGAAATCCAAGTCCAGTTGATTTTCTACCATTAACTGTTGATTACAGAGAAAAATTTGCAGCCTCTGGAAAATTTCCTGGCGGTTTTTTTAAAAGAGAGGCTAGACCATCTAACGATGAAATACTAACTATGAGGTTAGTAGATAGAGTTTTAAGACCATTATTTCCTAAGGATTATCATTATGAGACTCAAGTAATGATTCAGCTGATGTCTCATGATGATGATGTAATGCCTGATTCGTTAGCAGGATTAGCTGCATCAACTGTAATTCAACTATCTGATATACCATTTGAATACCCTATTTCTGAAGTAAGAGTTGCAAGAATTGAAGGAAGTTTTATTATAAATCCAAGCAGAACTCAATTAGCAGAATCTGACATTGATATTATGGTTGGGGCTAGTTATGACTCTGTTTCAATGGTTGAGGGTGAATTTGATGAAATATCTGAACAAGAAATGACTGATGCAATTAAATTTGGCCATAATGCTATTAAAGATCAAATTGATGCTCAAGTTGAATTAGTCACTGAAATAGGAAAAAAAGAAATTAGAGAATATAATCATGGTGATGAAAATGATGATTTGTTGGAAAAAATTCATAGCACATGTTATGATAAATGTTATGAAATAGCTAAAAAAGGACTAGATAAAAAACAAAGATCTAAGGAATTTTCAGAACTTAAAGAGAAATTACTAGAGTCGTTTAGCGAAGAAGATTTAGAAGAAAATAAAAAATTAATTTTAAGTTATTTTTCAAAAGTTGAAAAAGAAGCAGTTCGTGAACTAGTATTAAGCGAGGGTATTCGTTTAGATGGAAGAGGAACTACTAATATTCGACCAATTTGGTGTGAAGTTGGTTATTTACCTTCTACTCACGGGTCATCAGTTTTTACAAGAGGTGAAACTCAAGCTTTAGCAACTGTCACACTTGGAACATCACGTGATGCTAATATCATTGATTCTCCAACAAATCAAGGTGAAGAAAATTTTTATTTGCATTATAATTTTCCGCCTTTTTGCACAGGTGAAGCAAGACCATTAAGAGGGACATCTAGACGAGAAATCGGTCATGGTAATCTAGCTCAAAGAGCCTTAAGTAAAGTTTTTCCAGACGATTGTCCTTATACTGTTAGAGTTGTTTCTGAAGTTTTAGAATCAAATGGCTCATCTTCAATGGCAACAGTATGTTCTGGAACTATGGCTTTGATGGATGCAGGCGTAAAAATAAAGAAACCTGTATCTGGAATTGCAATGGGGTTAATTTCTGATGGTAAGAGATATTCAGTTTTATCTGATATCCTGGGGGACGAAGATCATCTAGGTGATATGGATTTTAAAGTTACAGGTACTAGAGATGGTATTACAGCGTGTCAAATGGATATTAAAATTAAAGGCTTATCATATGAAATTTTAGAAAAAGCGTTGGAACAAGCTAGAAATGGAAGATTGGAAATTTTAAAAGAAATAACTGAGACAATTGAAAAACCTGCTGATTCTGTTAAACCACATGCTCCTAAAATGGTAAAAGTAATAATTGATGGGGAATACATTGGTGCTGTTATTGGTCCTGGTGGAAAAATAATTCAAGAAATGCAAAAAGAATCTGGTACAACAATTGTTATTGAGGAAGAAGATGAAAAAGGTGTAATTGAAATTTTAGGCACAAATCAAGAAATGATTGATTTAGTTATTGAAAAAATTGACAATATTACTTTTAAGCCTGAAGTTGGAAAAGAGTACGATGTTAAAGTTGTGAAAATTTTAGAATTTGGAGCTGTTGTTGAATTTAGACCTGGAAAAGAAGTGTTACTTCACATCTCTGAAATTGCATGGGAAAGAGTTGAAAAAGTTGAAAAATATCTAAATATTGGTGATATAACTAAAGTTAAATACATGGGTATCGATTCAAGAACTAGAAAACAAAAAGTTTCAAGAAAAATTTTACTTGAAAGACCAAAAAAAAAGGATTGAAATGAAACCTTTTCAGTTTTAAATCGTATAAGTAATAAAAGACTTAAATGAGACAACTCAAAATAACAAAACAGGTTACAAACAGAGAAACTGCATCCTTAGATAAATATTTACAAGAAATTGGTAAAGTTGATTTAATAACTGCTGAAGAAGAAGTTGAATTAGCCCAGAGAATAAAAGAAGGAGATGAGATTGCCCTTGAAAAACTTACAAAAGCTAATTTAAGATTTGTTGTTTCTGTTGCAAAGCAATACCAAAACCAAGGGTTAACATTACCTGACTTAATTAATGAAGGTAATCTTGGTCTTATCAAGGCTGCTAAAAGATTTGATGAAACTCGAGGTTTTAAATTTATTTCATATGCAGTTTGGTGGATTAGACAATCAATTCTTCAAGCCTTAGCTGAACAATCCAGAATTGTTCGATTGCCACTTAATAAGATTGGATCTATCAATAAGATTAATAAGATGTATGCTTTTCTAGAGCAAGCTAATGAAAGAGTTCCTTCTGCCGAAGAAATTGCTAAAGAACTTGACATGACCATTTCAGATGTTAAAGAATCTATGAAGAATTCTGGCAGGCATGTTTCAATGGATGCTCCATTAGTTGAAGGTGAAGATTCAAATCTGTATGATGTTTTAAAAAGCGGAGAATCCCCAAATCCAGACAAAGGCTTACTACATGAATCACTGAAAACTGAAATTGAAAGATCACTTGAAACATTAACACCCAGAGAAGCAGATGTTGTAAGACTATATTTTGGGTTGGCTGAACAACATGCTATGACTTTAGAGGAAATTGGAGAAACATTTGATTTAACAAGAGAACGTGTTAGACAAATAAAGGAAAAGGCGATTAGAAGATTAAAACATACCTCTAGGAGTAAAATACTCAAAACATATCTTGGTTAGTAAAACTAAAATTATTGCTCCCTCAATGCTTGCATGTAATTTTGGCAAACTTGAAGACGAGATAGATTTAATTAATAAAAGTGAAGCTAAATGGTTCCATCTTGATGTAATGGATGGCATTTTTGTTCCCAATATATCATTTGGTACTCCAATAATGAAAGTATTTAAGAAACATTCAAAAAAAACAATGGATGTACACTTAATGATTATTAATCCTGAAAATTATATAAAAAAATTTGCTGATTTAGGTAGTGACATTTTAACTGTTCATGTAGAAGCCTCTGTTGACATAAATAAAAATATAGAAGATATTAAAAGCTATGGAATGAAAGCTGGTGTAGCAATCAACCCAAATACACCAATTTCTTCAATTGAATCCATAGTCACAAAGCTTGATTTAATTTGTTTAATGAGTGTAAATCCTGGCTTTGGAGGACAAACCTTTATTAACAATACATTTCAAAAACTTGAAAAATTAAAAAATCTTTTAATTAAAACTAAATCAAATGCACTAATTGAAGTTGATGGCGGTGTAAATGAAGGAAATGCTAAAAAACTTTTAGATATGGGTGCAAATATATTGGTCGCTGGAAATACAATTTTTAAATCAGAAGATCCAACTTCAACTATTTCTTATTTAAATTCTTTATAATTCTAATTTTATTTAATAATTTCTATTAATAATGAATAAAATTATTGTAATAGGAGTAATGAGTGGTACTTCAATGGATGGATTAGACTTATGCCATTGTGTTTTTAATAAAAATGAACTTTCCGAATTTAAAATATTGAATGCTGTTACATATCAGTACCCAGAAAAATTATTAGCTAAGCTTAAAGAGATTATTAAAAAGAATATAAATGAGATAGATAAAATTAATATTGATTATGGTATTTTCATAGGTAAATGTATAAATAGATTTATAAATGAATACAGAATAAATAAAGTTGATTTGATTTCATCACATGGTCATACTGTCTTTCATGAACCTGAAATAGGAAAGACTTTACAAATAGGTTGTGGAAAATCAATTAAAAATATTACCGGAATAAAAACTATAAATAATTTTAGAGCGCAGGATTTAACCTTAAGCGGTCAAGGTGCTCCATTAGTGCCAATTGGAGATAAAATTTTATTTTCTAAATATAAATATTGTTTAAATCTTGGCGGATTTGTTAATCTTTCCATAAAAACAAAAAATAAAATAATCGCCTATGACATATGTCCATTTAATACGGTTTTAAATTTTTATTCAAAAAAATTAGGTTATGATTTTGATATTGACGGTAAATTATCTGAAAGTGGTAAAATAAACTTTGATTTATTAAATAAATTAAATTCGATAAAATTCTATTTTAAAAAACATCCAAAATCTTTAGGTATTGAATTTGTTAATAGTACTATTTTTCCTCTAATTGATAATTTTAAAATTTCTTATGAGGATACTCTAGCTACTTTTGTTAACCACGCCGCTTTCCAAATTAATCAAAATATTCATGATTCAAAAAAAGTTTTAGTTAGTGGTGGTGGAGTATTTAATAGAAATTTAATTTCTGTACTAAAAAAACATTACAATTTAAATATTTGTATTCCTGAAAATGAAATAATTGATTTTAAAGAAGCATTAATTTTTGGATTATTAGGAGTTTTGAGAGTTGAAAACAAAATAAATTGCTTGAAATCTGTAACAGGTGCAAAAAAAGATCACTGTTCTGGTGATATTTATTATTAGCTACTTAACTTTTCTTAAATTAATTATAATAAATTAGGGTTTATGAAATATATAAAAGTTTTGATACTTCTGTTTTTTTTTAATATATCACAATCTCAAGGAGTTAAAACATTCTTTGAAAGCCCTAACGATGTATATTATGTTTCATCAGATTTACACATACATACTGTTTTTTCTGATGGGGTTGTTTGGCCAACATTGAG
>CENX01027700.1_pt1 | contig 19086 bp, 16 predicted proteins | sample 361321 | NCBI WGS metagenome assembly CENX01 (sample SAMEA2619678, study PRJEB7988) | marine metagenome | isolation source: saline water (ENVO:00002010), including | reverse complement strand
AGTTCTACTCTCCTTTATAGCTTTTATCGAATCAAAGGGTTTATTATCAAAAATGAAATGTGTTTTAAGTGGGGGTTCATTTTTAATGAACTGAGAATATACATGCCATCCATGGTCTATCTTAGCATCAAATTTTAAAGTTAAAGTTGAGTCATTCTTGTATTCAAAAGTATAATTCCATTTTACAGGTTCAATTAAATCTTGACCATTCAAGAATTTAAATAAACTAAGAAAAAATAAAAGAATAAATCTTTTCATTATTTGTTTCAATCAATGCTAATATACATTCTTTTCTTTGAATTTTTATTTGATATAAAACGTCTATCAGCTCTTTTACCAATTATCCATACAACTTCATTTTGAGATGTTAAAATCCATTGATTTTCTTTGTCAAATTTTGAGTATTTTTCGTCTTTAAAGTATTTACTTAATTTCTTTTTACCTATCATTCCTGAGGGATAAAAGTAATCTCCATTAGTAGGTCTTTTAATTTCAAGTATTGAATTAAGTAACGTTGGATCAACTGATATTGATTTATCCAAATTCGAAAAAGGGTTGTTACTAATTTCAATATTTATAGGGGTATTGATCCTTTGAGGAATTAGTTTAATCTGATATGAATTCTTATCTAAATCTTTATTCAAATCATTTAAAATTAAATCTTCTCTGTCACGAAGAATTACGTGAGTCACAGATTCAATTCTCTTTCCTTTTTGAGAATTGATAATTTTGATTATTTCATTTGGGTGATTAAAACCATATTTTTTAAATATAGCGTGTAAGAAGAAAGAATTTGGATTAAGGTTTTTTAATTCATTTATGTTTATCCTAATCCCATGATCTGATTTAATAAAATTTATATTCTTGAAATCCCTAATTAGCTCATTTATTATAAAATTTGTTGATTTTAGATTATTAATTGTTTTTTTTAAGTTCTTCTCCAGATCTGGAACAAGGTCTTTCCATTTAGGGATAAGAAGATTTCTTATTGAATTTCTTAAATAATTATTTTTTGAATTACTCGAATCTTCATTCCATATTACATTATTATCATTTGCGTATGTTAAAATCTCTTTTTTAGTGAAGTTTAAGAGAGGACGAAGTAATAACTTTGATTCAGGAATACCAATTAGTCCTTCAATACCACTTCCTCTACCAATATTTATTAATAAGGTCTCCAACTGGTCATCTAAATGATGAGCAGTAATTATATACGAAAAATGATATTTATCTATTAAAGAATTAAACCAATCATATCTAATTTTTCGAGCAGCAATCTGAACAGATAGTTTATTTTTATTCAAATAATTCTTTGTGTTAATATTTTTTATGTGTAATTCAATTTTTAATTTTTTTGCAATTTTTTTCACTAAAAATTCATCCTCCAAGCTTTCATTTGATCTAAGGTTATAATTACAGTGAGCAATAGAAAAATTTAGTTTAGTTAATGAAAATAAATGAAGTAAAGTCATACTATCTACCCCTCCACTAACTGCTAACAATATTTTTTTATTATTTAATTGCGGATATTCGTTTTCAATATTAAAAGAGTTAATATTCATTTTTTCAACTAATTATTTTATAAATATCATTAAAAATTATTCTAAAAAAATATAGGTAAAAATATAAAACCTTTTTTTTTTAAAATAATTATTGTAATATTTGCACTGATGAATTTAAAAAGCACATTTCAAACTTTTAACATCGCAGGACAATTAGCCAACCGTCGTCCCGCCTAAGGGCACTTTATATTTATTTGGAACCAAGGTGAGTCCGGTTCTCATTTACTTTAATTTTTCTAACTAAACTCTAAAAATGGATATCTTAATTTCAGATATATCACACTTACATTTCGCAAAAGACATTTCAAGCTGCATTGACCAATCTGCAAAGGTTAGAGGTACTGGTATAGCTAGAAGGAGTGCTGAATACATAGCTGAAAAAATTAAAAATGGAAATTCAATAATTGCTTTAGAAAATAATGAGTTTGCAGGTTTTTGTTACATAGAAAAATGGGAACATGGAAAATATGTTGCACATTCTGGATTAATTGTTAATCCAAAATTCAGAGGACAAGGTTTGGCAAAAAAAATAAAAAAGAAAATTTTTAAGTTATCTAAAAAAAAGTTTCCTGGTGTTAAAATATTTGGAATTACCACTGCTCAAGCAGTTATGAAAATAAATTATGAATTAGGTTATAAACCTGTTCATTTTTCAAAATTGACAAATGATCCTGATTTCTGGAGTGGCTGTCAAACTTGTAAAAATTTTGATGTTCTAACAAGAACAGAGAGAAAACTTTGTTTGTGCACTGGAATGCTTTACGATCCCGAGGAAAAAAAGTTTAATAAATCCAAAGCAGCCAAATTTATTGGAGGTTTATTTAAAAAGAAATAAAATGAAAAAATTAGTTCTCGCATATAGTGGTGGGCTTGATACTTCATATTGTATCAAAAAATTATCTGAACAAGGATACGATGTATACTCGGTATGTATTAACACAGGTGGCTTCTCAAATAACGATTTAAAAATACAAAAACAAAATGCACTAGATCTTGGTAGTAAAAATTACAAGTCAATAAACTCAATTAAAATGTTTTACGACAAAATTATTAAATATTTAATTTTTGGAAATGTTTTAAAAAATAACACCTATCCTTTAAGCGTAAGTTCTGAAAGAGTAATCCAAGCAATTGAAATAGTTAATTACGCAAAAAGTATAAATGCCAAATATATTGCACATGGAAGCACAGGTGCAGGAAATGATCAAGTTCGATTCGATATGATTTTTCAAATACTGGCTCCAAATATAAAGGTTATTACACCTATTAGGGATGAAAAAATCTCAAGAAAAGAGGAAATAAAATATCTAAAATCAAATGGATTTAATATTCCTTGGAAAAAGGCTCAATACTCAATTAATAAAGGTTTATGGGGAACAAGTATAGGAGGTTCTGAAACACTAACATCAAATAAAAATCTTCCTGAAAAGGCATACCCAAGTAAGTTAATTAAAACCAAATCCGAAAAGATTACAATTGAGTTTAGACATGGTGAATTAATTGCTTTAAATGAGAAAAATGATAATTCTACCAACTTAATAGATGAACTTCAAAATATAGCAAAAGATTATGCTATTGGAAGAGATATACATGTAGGAGATACTATAATAGGAATAAAAGGAAGGGTTGGTTTTGAGGCAGCAGCTCCATTAATAATAATTAAAGCTCATCATTTACTTGAAAAACATACATTATCTAAATGGCAACAACTTCAAAAAGATCAATTATCAAATATTTATGGAATGCTTTTACATGAAGGAAACTATTTAGACCCTGTGATGAGAGATATTGAGTCATTTTTTACTAACACTCAAAAAAACGTAAATGGTAAAGTTTTTATAAATCTTCATCCTTACAGGTTTGATCTTACAGGTATTGAATCACCGAATGATTTAATGAATTCATCATTCGGTGATTATGGAGAAATTAATAATAACTGGTCAGCCTCAGACGCAAAGGGATTTATAAAGATTTCATCCAATCCACATAAAATAAATAGAATTATAAATAATAAGTCATGAAAAAGGTTGGAATTATAGGTGGATCTGGTTATACAGGTGGTGAATTAATTAGATTAATAATAGACCACCCTTTAATTGAATTAGATTTTGTCTTCAGTACTACAAGGTCAAATACATTAATTACAGATACCCATATTGATTTGTTGGGAAGAACAAATTTATTTTTCACAAATAAAATTAATAAAAATGTAGACGTTCTTTTTCTTTGTCTGGGACATGGTAAATCAAAAGTTTTTTTAGAGAAAAATAAATTTTCTGATTCAACTTATATAATTGATTTAAGTAATGATTTTCGTTTAGATAAAGAAAGTTCATTTAACAATTTGAATTTTGTTTATGGTTTACCTGAGGTTCATAAGGATAAGATACTTAAAGCCAAATACATTGCTAACCCAGGTTGTTTTGCCACAGTTATACAATTATCATTATTACCATTAGCCAATAATAGTTTAATTAAAAATCAAATTCATGTAACCGCAACAACAGGTAGTACAGGTGCTGGATCAAGTTTATCTGATACTAAACACTTTAGTTGGAGAAATAATAATTTATCCTGGTATAAACCATTTAATCACCAACATGTAGACGAAATCAATCAAACACTAAATAATCTATGCAAAAATAAGATGAAATTGATTTTTCTTCCATATAGAGGCAATTTTACTAGGGGTATATTTTCCACTACCTATCTGAACTATGAGGGCTCTTTGGAAAGTGCAAATGAATTATATAATGATTATTATAAAACAGCCCCATTTACACATATATCAAAAAAAGAAATTAGTTTAAAAAATGTAATTAATTCAAATAATTGTTTTATTCACCTATATAAACATGATAATATTTTATTAATCACTTCAGTAATTGATAATTTAATTAAAGGTGCATCTGGACAAGCAATTCAAAATCTGAACATTATGATGGATTGGGATGAAACATCAGGTTTAAAATTAAAATCAAATATTTATTAAAATGAAAATAGCAATAATCGGTACAGGTAATTTAGGGCTAAGTATCGCCAAAGGACTTGTTTTAAACAATATTATTACAAAACTTTATTTAACAAAAAGAAATTGTGATAGTTTAATAGAATGGAATAAAAATAAAAATATTACTATAACATCAGAAAATAGGATGGCTGTTAAAAATTCTGATATTTTAATTTTTGCAGTTCAACCAAGTCAATTTGAGAATATTTTAATAGACATTAAAGATCTCCTGAATGATAAACATGTAATTATTTCAACAATCACTGGATTTAAAATAAATCGAATTGAATCTGTAATTACATCCAAATACCCTATAATTAGATCGATGCCAAATACAGCTATATCGGTAGGTAAGTCTATGACTTGCTTATGCTGTAATAATAAAGGAAATAAAAGAATTGATATTGCATCTGCAATATTTAACTCACTTGGAACCTCAATTATTATTGAAGAAAAACATATGCAAGCAGCAACTGTTCTTTGCGCAAGTGGAATTGCTTTTTGGATGAGATTAATAAGAGCAACTACTCAAGGTGGAGTGGAGTTGGGATTTGATGCAAACGAAGCAATGAATATGTCAATGCATACAGCATTAGGAGCGGCTAGCCTATTAATAGAGGGAAAATCTCATCCAGAAGAAGAAATTGATAAAGTTACAACTCCAAGAGGGTGTACAATTACTGGACTTAATGAAATGGAACATCAAGGATTAAGTTCATCCCTAATCAAAGGTTTAGCTGCTTCATTTAAAAAAATTAATGAAATTTCAACACAATAAACATATGAAACTATTTGACGTGTATCCGCTTTACGATGTTAATCCCGAAAAAGCAAAAGATGTTTTTATCTATGATAATCATGGAAATGAATATATAGATCTTTACGGAGGACATGCTGTCATTTCAATTGGTCACTCCCACCCTGAATACATAAAGAACATATATAGACAATTAAATAAAATAGGGTTTTATTCAAATTCGGTTAAAAATCATCTACAAGAACAGCTTGCTGATTCAATAGTTAAGTATTCTGGATGTGAAGAATATTCTTTATTTATGTGCAACTCTGGTGCAGAAGCTAATGAAAATGCTTTAAAATTAGCCTCAATTCACACTGGAAAAAGTAGAATAATTGCCTTTAAAAATTCATTTCATGGAAGAAGTAATGCAGCTATTGCTGCAACTGATTTTAAAAAGTTTCATTCAAAACTAGAAAATCGATTAGATGTAACCTTTATTAATCTTAATGATAGTAAAACACTTGAAAATGAAATTAAAAAGGGTGATGTTTGCGCGGTTTTACTTGAATCAATTCAAGGTTACGGTGGATTAGATGAACCTAATGAAGATTTTGTTCTATTAATAAATTCTCTTTGTAAAAAATATAACTCCTGTTTAATAGCAGATGAAGTTCAGTCAGGTTTTGGAAGAACTGGAAAATTTTTTGCGTTTCAAGAATATAAAATAAAACCACATTTTATTTGTATGGCAAAAGGGATGGGTAATGGATTCCCTGTAGGGGGATTATTAATTAATTCAATTATTAAGAGTGAACATGGAATGCTGGGAACAACTTTTGGAGGAAATCATTTGGCTTGTGTTGCATCATTAACAGTTTTGAATGTTATCGAAAAAGAAGAATTACAACAAAATGCAAGAGAGATTGGAAAATATTTTATTAAAAATGCAAAACAAATACCCGAAATCATAAATATTAAAGGAAGGGGTTTAATGTTAGGATTAGAGTTTAATAATGAAGTTAAAGAGATTAGAAAAAAACTGATTTACGATAAAAAGATTTTTACTGGTAGCAGTGGAAATAAAAATCTATTAAGAATTCTTCCCCCTTTAACTATCAAAAAGAGGCATATTGATATTTTTTTTAAATCACTAAAAGAAGTTATATGAAAAATTTAATAAAACTTGACGATTTAATCGATTTTAACAAAACTCTCTCTTTAGCTTTTGAGATGAAAAAAAATATCAATTTATATTCAAACATAGGGAAGAATAAAACCCTTGGAATGATATTTTTTAATCCAAGTTTAAGAACAAGACTTAGTACTCAAAAAGCAGCAAGTATGTTAGGCATTAATATAATGATAATGAATTTCAATAGTGAGGCATGGGCTCTAGAATTTGAAGATGGAACCAAGATGTCAGGAATTAGATCAGAACATGTTAAAGAAGCTGCAGGAGTTATCTCACAATATTGTGATATGGTTGCAATAAGAGCATTTGCAAGTTTAAAAAATAAGAAAAATGATGAGGAGGAAATCGTATTAAATAATTTTGTGAAATATTCAACCATACCTGTTATTAACATGGAAAGTGCAACAGCACACCCTCTTCAAGCTTTAGCAGACGCAATGACCATTAAAGAATGTAATAATAAGCAAAAACCAAAGATTGTTTTAAGTTGGGCACCTCATCCAAAACCACTGCCTCATGCAGTAGCAAATTCATTCATTAAAATGATAAAAAATATAAACGCAGAATTCATCATTACTAATCCAGATGGGTATGATTTAGATCCAAAAATAACTAAAGGTGTTAAAATATACTCAAATCAAGATGAAGCATTTAAAGGAGCAGATTTTATATATGCAAAGAATTGGTGTTCTTACGAAAATTATGGTAAAGTTTTAAGGACTGATGACGAATGGATAATTAATGATGAAAAAATGAATTATACTAATAATGCAAAATTTATGCATTGTCTACCGATAAGAAGAAATGTTGTAGCCTCTGATGATGTTCTTGATGATAAAAATTCATTGGTGATGATACAATCAAGAAATAGAGTTTTTGCAACTCAAGCAATTTTAAAACAAATAATAGATAATGAATAAGCTTTCGATTATTAAACTTGGTGGAGATATAATTAATAATAAAAAAAATTTAAATTTATTTTTAAATGACTTTAATCAGATAGAAGGTTTAAAAATTTTAATTCATGGAGGTGGTAAAATTGCAACAAAACTATCCAGTAGCTTAAAAATAAAATCAAAAATAATCGAAGGAAGAAGAATCACTGACGAATCAACTCTAGATTTAATTACAATGGTTTATGCTGGAAAAATTAATAAAAATATTGTTGCAAATCTTCAATCTATAAATTGTAATGCAATAGGACTTTCCGGTCCAGATGGAAACATAATTCAGGCAAAAATTAGACCAATAAATAAAATTGATTATGGGTTTGTTGGTGATATTACAAAAGTAAATCCAGAATTATTTTCATTGTTATTAAATAATGGATTTACTCCTATCTGTTGCTCATTATCTCATGACAAAAAAGGACAGGTTTTAAATACAAATGCTGATACTATTGCTGCATCAATAGCTATAGAGCTTTCATCTAAATATAATGTTTCTTTATATTATTGTTTTGAAAAAAATGGTGTCCTAAATTCAGTTAATGATAAAGACAGTATCATTGATAAAATAGATCCTAGTAGTTATACCAAACTAAAGCTAAAAGGGGTTATTAATTCAGGAATGATTCCAAAAATTGATAATTGTTTTGACGCTCTTAAAAATGGAGTAAAAACCGTAAAAATTGGATCTATTAAAATGATTAAATCAAATATAAGTCACACTAAAATAGTCTTATAAAATGATTGATATTTTAACAACAGAAGCAATTGCTTTATTAATTGATTTAATTGGTATTGAATCTTTTTCCAAAAATGAAAATAAAACAGCTGAAAGGATTGAATCTTGGTTTAATGAAAAAAATATTCCTTTTAAAAGAATTAATAACAATATATGGGGCTTGAATAAATATTATAACGAAAATAAACCAACACTGCTTTTAAATTCTCATCATGATACTGTTAGACCAAATAGTGGATATACAAAAGATCCTTTTAAAGCTGAGATTGATAACGATAAACTATTTGGTCTTGGAAGTAATGACGCTGGTGGAGCGCTAGTTTCATTATTAGCTTTATTTGCTTTTTATTATGATAAAAAGAATTTAAAATATAATTTATTAATTGCCGCAACAGCAGAAGAAGAGATTGCAGGTAAAAATAGTCTAAAAGGCTTACTAAAATACCTCCCAAAAATTGATATTGCTATTATAGGCGAACCTACAGAAATGCAAATGGCGATTGCAGAAAAAGGATTAATCGTTTTTGATGGTGTCATAACTGGAAAAGCTAGTCATGCAGCTCACTTAAATAATGATAACGCTATAATGAAGATCCCTTCTGTACTTAAATGGTTTGAAAATTTCAAATTTGAAAAAGACTCAAATCTATTAGGACCAGTAAAAATAACAGTTACCCAATTAGAAGCAGGAAAAGAACACAATGTTATACCTGGGGAAGTAAATCTTGTATTAGATGTTAGGGTGAATGACAAATATAAAAATAAAGAAATAGCTGATATTATAATAAATAAAGCACCGTGTAAACTTACTCCAAGATCATTAAGATTAGAATCCTCATACATAAATAAAAATCACGAATTAGTTATATCTGGAATTAAAATCGGAAGAAAAACCTATGGATCACCTACCCTTTCTGATCAAGCTGCACTGGAGTGTCCATCATTAAAAATGGGTCCTGGATTATCTACAAGATCACATACTGCAAATGAGTTCATCTATCTGAGCGAGATTAAAGAGGCCATTAAAATTTATATCAAATTATTAGATAACATTATATAAAATAGAAATTATGAAATTATGGGATAAAGAAGAATCTGTTCATAAAAAAATAGACTCATTTACTGTTGGTAAGGACAGAGAATACGATAAAGTGATTGCTCAATACGATTGTGAAGCTTCAATTGCACATGTAAAGATGTTATGTAAGATAAATTTAATTAAAGATAAAGAAGCAGTAAAATTAATTAAAGAACTTAAAAAAATAAAGGAAATATCTGGATCAAAAGATTTTATAATCGAAGAAGATTTTGAAGATATTCATTCAAAAATTGAGTTTATTCTGACTGATAAATTAGGAGATCTAGGAAAAAAAATTCATGCTGGACGATCCAGAAACGATCAGGTTCTTGTTGCAATTAGTCTTTATTTAAAACATGAAATTATGGAAATCAAAAAATTAACAAAGCAATTTTTTGATATTTTAATTAAAAAGGCAAAAAAACATAAAAACGATTTAATGCCGGGATATACCCATTTTCAAATTGCAATGCCAAGCTCATTTGGAATGTGGTTTTCTGCTTATGCTGAATCTCTTATTGATAGTATCATCTTATTTAATGCATCTAAACAAATTGTTGATCAAAATCCTTTAGGTAGTGCTGCTGGATATGGAAGTTCATTTCCAATTGACAGAATTCAAACAACAGCGGAATTATCATTCTCAAACTTAAAATATAATTCAATAGCAGCACAAATGTCAAGAGGAAATATTGAAAAAACAACATCTTCATCAATTGCCTCGTTAGCATCAATTTTATCTAAATTTTCAATGGATATATGCTTATTCATGAGCCAAGAATTTAACTTTATTTCATTTCCTAAAAGTTTAACTACAGGTTCAAGTATAATGCCACATAAAAAGAACCCCGATACTTTTGAATTAATCAGAGGAAAATGTAACATACTACAGTCGATTCCTTATCAGCTCACGCTACTCACAAATAACCTTCCAGTGGGTTATCATAGAGATATGCAGTTAAGTAAAGGGATAATTATTGAGGCTGTTCAGGAAATTAAGAGTTGTCTGGAAATGTTTATATTTTCTTTAAAAAAAATTATTGTAAGAAAGGATATTCTTAATGATCAAAAGTATGATTACATTTTTAGTGTAAACACATTAAATAAATGGGTAAAAGAAGGAATGCCTTTTAGAGATGCTTACAGAAAAATGAAGGATGACATTGATAAAGGTAATTATACTCCAAATAAAAATTTAAATCATAGTCATATTGGGAGTATAGGGAATCTTTCAATAAACAGTATAGAGAAGAAAATGAATAAATTTTTTGATAATTTTAATTAAATTAAATGTGAAGTGCACGACTTTGAGTAGCGTCTAAAGCGGCTTCCTTCATCGCTTCAGCATAAGTTGGGTGTGAATGACTCATTCTTGAAATATCCTCAGCAGAAGCCCTAAACTCCATAGCAGTAACAGCTTGGGCTATTAAATCTGCTGCTCTGGCTCCAATTATATGAACTCCTATGACTTCGTCTGTTGAGGAATCTGCTAATATTTTTACAAAACCATCTATATCTCCACTCGCTCTTGATCTACCAAGAGCTCTCATAGGAAACTTACCAACTTTATAATTTATATCTGCTTGTTTTAATTGCTCTTCGGTTCTTCCAACAGAAGCAACCTCAGGCCATGTATAAATAACATTTGGAATTAAATTATAATCAATATGTGGTTTTTGACCTGCTATAATTTCTGCAACCATAACACCCTCTTCTTCTGCTTTATGGGCTAACATTGGGCCTCTAACAACATCACCAATTGAATATACATTTGAAATATTAGTTTGTAAGTGTTCATTAACATCAATTTGTCCATTATCATTTATTTTTATTCCAATATTTTCAAGATTAAGTCCTTTTGTATAAGGTTTTCTTCCAACTGATACCAAACAATAATCCCCTTTCAATATGATATCATTTTTCTTTGAATCTGTAGCTAAAACTTCAACTAAATCTCCTTTTCTATTGACCTTTTTTACGGCATGTGATAAATAAAACTTGATTTTTTGTTTTTTCATTACCCTTAAAATCTCCTTTGAAAGTGAAGAATCCATTACAGGAGCTAATCTGTCGGCATATTCAATAACTGAAACCTCCGAACCCAACCTTTTATATACCTGACCAAGTTCTAAACCAATTACACCTCCTCCAACTATGATTAAATGTTTTGGGATTTCTTTCATTTTAAGAGCTTCGGTAGAGGTTATAATCCGATCCTTATCAATCTTTATAGATGGAAGTGAAGCTGGTTTAGAACCAGTAGCTATGATTATTTTCTTTCCAGAAATATCAAAAACTTTACTATTTTGAACTGATATAGTTGTCGAGTCTTTGAAAGATGCAATTCCATGGTATACTTTTATGTTATTTTTGTCCATTAAATAGTCAATCCCTTTGATTGTTTGATCAACTACATTTGTCTTTCTTAAAATCATTTTTTCGAGACTGACTTTTATTTCACCTGATATATTGATTCCATGATCGTCAAAATTTTTAATCGCTTCCTCATAATGATGAGAGGAATCAAGTAAAGATTTTGAAGGAATACAACCCACGTTTAAACATGTTCCGCCTAAGGTATTATATTTCTCTACTAAAGCAGTTTTTAGACCCAACTGAGAGGCTCTAATTGCACAAACATATCCCCCTGGACCAGATCCAATTACTATAACATCATAAGATTCCATATCAAGTATTTTAATTTTATTTAAAATTAGTTAGAAAATCATTAACATTGTAAAAATTCATCAATTCTTAAAATAAATATTTTGAATAAATCTAAATCTATTTCTTTCACCTATTCAATAATTCCTCTTATAATACTTATTCTACTATTAAGTTTTAATGTTTATGTATTTGGTGATAATGCACTATCAGGATCAAATCAATTTATTTTACTTCTTGGAGGAGCTGTTGCATCTGTAGTTGGTTTTCTTAACCAGACTACTTATAAAGAAATGTTAGACAAAGTTGCTGATAACTTTAAATCTGTAGCAGGTGCAATATTGATTTTACTTTTTGTTGGTGCTCTGGCTGGGTCATGGTTAGTGAGTGGAATTATACCAGCAATGATTTATTATGGTCTTAAGATATTGCATCCATCAATATTTCTTCCATCTTGTATAATTATATGTGCAATTATTTCTTTAGTATGTGGAAGTAGTTGGACAACATCAGCAACTGTTGGTATTGCTCTAATTGGAATAGGTAAAGCTTTGGGAATACCATCGGGAATGATAGCAGGTGCTGTAATTTCTGGAGCATACTTTGGTGACAAATTATCCCCATTGAGTGACACAACTAATTTATCCTCTGCGATGACAGGAACAGAATTATTTAAGCATATTAAATACATGACATTGACTACCGTTCCTAGTATTACTATAACATTAATAGTTTTTTTAATTATTGGTTTTTTTCATGAACAAAAAGGCACAACAGACATTGTCAAAATTTTAAATGATATCGAGCTGAAGTTTAATATAAATTATTGGCTATTCCTTGTTCCAGCTTTTGTAATTTTTTTAATATCAAAAAAAACATCTCCTGTAATTGCTCTTTTGGCAGGCACTATTTTAGGTGCAATTTTTGCTCTAATTTTTCAACAAGAAGTTGTTTTTGAACTAAGCGGAGAATCCTCAAAAAACTACATAAGTAGCTATAAAGGAGTTTTAAACGCCATAACAACTGGAAGCCAAATTGAGACTGAAAATAAATTATTGTATGATTTATTTTATTCTGGAGGAATGAAAGGTATGCTTGATACTATATGGCTTATTATCTGTGCTATGGTTTTTGGGGGAGTTATGGAATCAATAGGAGCATTAAAGTCTATTACTAATAGTCTGCTTAAATTAACCAAAAACACCTTTCAACTATTTGCAAGCACAGTTGCTAGTTGTTTGACTGTAAATTTATCAGCATCTGATCAATATCTAGCAATTGTTATTCCAGGCAAAATGTTTTCAAGAGCATATAGGGATAGGAAACTAGCCCCTGAAAATCTTAGTAGAACTATAGAGGATTCTGGAACAGTTACCTCAGCTCTTATTCCATGGAATACATGTGGGGCTTATCAATCTGGAGTTTTAGGAATAGGAGTTGGAGAATATTTTATTTATGCAATATTTAATTGGTTAAGTCCCTTTATGACCCTATTATATGCAGGATTAAAAATTAAAATAAAAAGTTTAAAATAGTGTTCATAAATAAAAATTTAAAATAAATCAAATCGTTAGTAATTTGTATTTTTGTTTAATACAATTTTCCTAATTAATACAATGTCTAAGACAAAAAATAAATCCGGTAATAGACAAAGAACAATCATTATTGGAAGTCTTTTAATATTATTAAGTATTTTACTTTTTATATCATTTACATCTTATCTTTTCACTTGGGAAGTTGATCAGTCGAATATTAAATCCTATTACGATCGGTCTATACAAACTGAAAATATTCTTAGTAAAACTGGTGCATTAATTGGACATTTTTTTATTTATGAGTTATTTGGAGTTTCCTCATATATTATCGTTTACCTAGTTTTTATAACTGGATGTATTTTGTTTTTCAATACATCCAGAAATAAGCTTGTGATTAGATGGTTATGGGGGCTAATTTACATGATTTTTATTTGCTTAAGTCTAAGTTTTTTTCATGAGAACTCCCCTATTCTTGATGGTGTTGTAGGGTATGAAATTTCAAATTTTATAACTGATTATATAGGAAGAATAGGCTTCATTTCAATTCTGATTTTCTTTTTTTTATGTCTCATAGTTTTAAATTGGAATTTCAGACCAGAAAATATATTATTCTACATGAATAAATTGAATAAAAAAAAGCCTCTAGATGATATTTCTGAAGCTAAAATTAATTCTTCAAATAGTATAGTTACAAATGATGAATCCAACATCAGTTATAATATAGAGAAGGATGACATAAAGAATATAGTTACCGAAACTGACATAATTAACGGACCAAAAGAATCTTCAGTAAAAAAAGATAAAAAAATTTCAGAAAATTCTGGAGATTCAGGTGATTTGAAAATTGAAATTAAAACTTTTAATGAAGAAGTAGAAAGCGATATTTCACAAGATTTTGTTGAGTATGATCCTACATTAGAATTGAGCAGTTTTAAAATGCCTCATATAGATTTATTAAAAGATTACCCAAATACTGGTATAACAATAAACGAAGAGGAGTTGGAGGAAAATAAAAGAAAAATTGTTGATACTCTTTCAAATTATAAAATTGGAATAGCTCAAATAAAAGCAACAATTGGCCCAACAGTAACATTATATGAAATTGTACCAGAAGCTGGAATCAGAATCTCGAAAATTAAAAATTTAGAAGATGATATCGCACTATCCTTATCAGCATTAGGAATAAGAATAATTGCACCAATTCCAGGTAAAGGAACTATAGGTATTGAGGTTCCAAATCAAAATCCCAGTATTGTATCTATGAGGTCAGTAATCTCCTCAACTAGGTTTCAAAAGGCTGAAATGGAACTCCCTATTGCATTAGGAAAAACGATTAGCAACGAAACCTTTGTTGTTGATTTGACAAAAATGCCACATTTACTTATGGCTGGTGCAACTGGACAAGGAAAATCTGTAGGATTAAATGCAGTAATATCATCTTTGTTATATAAAAAACACCCTGCTGAAGTAAAATTTGTGCTAGTAGATCCTAAAAAAATTGAACTAACATTATATAATAAAATTGAAAGACATTATTTAGCAAAATTACCAGATAGTAATGAGTCCATAATAACCGATAACACTAAGGTCATCAACACTCTAAATTCTTTATGTATAGAAATGGATAACAGGTATGAGCTGTTAAAAAATGCAATGTGCAGAAATTTAATAGAATACAATAAAAAATTTAAAAACCGAAAGCTAAATCCAAATGATGGTTATAAATTCTTACCGTATATAGTATTAGTTATTGATGAATTTGCTGATTTAATTATGACTGCAGGAAAAGAAGTTGAAACTCCAATCGCAAGATTAGCACAATTGGCAAGGGCAATTGGAATACATCTTATAATTGCAACACAAAGACCATCGGTAAATGTAATTACAGGGCTTATAAAAGCAAACTTTCCGGCTAGAATAGCTTTTAGGGTTACCTCTAAGATTGATTCAAGAACTATATTAGATAGTGGGGGCGCTGATCAATTGATTGGTAGAGGCGATATGCTATATACTCAAGGAAATGAATTATCCCGAATTCAATGTGCATTTGTAGACACTCCTGAAGTAGACCAAATTGCTGATTATATTGGTTCACAAACTGGTTATGGAGATGCATATATTTTACCAGAATATGTTAGTGATGATAACAACATATTAGATATTGATGTCTCAGAAAGAGATTCATTATTCAAGGAGGCAGCTGAAGTCATAGTAATTGCTCAACAAGGATCAGCCTCATTATTACAGAGGAAACTCAAATTGGGTTACAACAGAGCAGGGAGAATAATAGATCAAATGGAAGCTGCTGGAATAGTTGGGCCATTTGAAGGAAGTAAAGCCAGACAAGTTCTAATTACAGACCTAAATCATCTTAATAATCACTTAAATAATGAGAATCGATAAAAAATTTATATTAATTGTTTTATTAATTCACCTTCCAATTTTTGGGCAACAAATATCGAAGTCAATAAAACTACTTGATGAAGTTTCAAAACAGATGAGTGACTACAAAAACTTCGAATTTGAATTTAAATATTCTTTAGAAAATAGTAATGAAAATATCAGACAGGAAACATTTGGCAAAATTATTATATCTAAAAACAAGTATAAGCTGTCCATTGCAGAACTAGAACAATTGTTTGATGGTAATAATCTTTACACTATTATTCCAGAAAATAAAGAAATTACAATTACTGATCCTGACGAGGAAGACAATATTATGATCAATCCATTAGATTTATTAAATATATACAAGACTGGATATGAACTAAAATGGGATATTATTCAATATGTAAATAATGTTCCAATACAATATGTCAAATTAATACCAAAAAAAGAAAATACTAATATTAATTATCTTCTACTTGGAATTAATATGGAAACAAAACATATATATAAACTTATTGAAATGGGTGATCAAAGAACCACCACTACCCTAACAATAAAAAACTTAATTACAAATAAAACTAGAGCTGAAAACTTTTTTAAGTTCGATAAACTAAAATATCCAGACTACTATATTGATTGATGATTAAAATAATTGACATATACCTTCTAAAATTGTATTCAAAACGATTGGTTTCTGTATTTGCAATCTGTATGATAATTTTTATAATTCAAGCTTTTTGGTTGTACATAGATGAATTAGCAGGAAAAGGTTTAGATTTTTTTACAATTTTTAAGTTTTTAGCATACTATTCTCCAAAATTAGTTCCCTTAGTTCTTCCATTATCTGTTCTTCTTGCCTCATTAATGACTTATGGAGGACTAGCTGAAAATTACGAGTTTGCAGCAATGAAATCTACGGGTATTTCTCTTGAAAGAGCTATGAAATCACTTATAATCTTTCATATATTCTTAGGTGTTTTTATTTATTTTTTTTCTAATAATATTATTCCATTAGGAGAATTAAAGTCATATAATTTGAGAAAGAATATAGGAAAACTAAAACCAGCACTTGCAATAAGAGAGGGAATATTTAATGATTTGGGTCAAATGACTATTAAAGTTGAAAAAAAATATGGAAAAAATGATCAATTGCTCGACAACATAATCATACACCGAAAAACTAATGATAAAAAAAATAGAATTGTAATAAAATCAGAAAATGGAGAATTAAAGAGTGAAACAACTGATGCAACTCTTCAAATGGTTTTGTATAACGGATATAGGTATGAGGAATTATTAGCTGATAATCCTGAGGATCAAAATAAACATCCTCATACAAATGTTCATTTTAAAGAATACATAATGAATATTGACCTCTCACAATTTAATAATATAGATTTAACGGAGGAAAATTATACTACTACTTACAGAATGCAAAAAATAAATCAATTGCATGAAAGTATTGATTCACTTGAGATTGGGCTAAACAAACAAAAAGAATTATTTAGTAAAAATTTTAATAATGCAAATGGATTGAATCAAATTTTAAAAATAAATGAATCTGAAAATTTACAATCTAATATTTCTAATTTTAATTCTTTAAAATTTTTAAAATCTGATAGACAGTGGAGATATTCTGAAGTTATTTTATCTGCAATTCCAAGAGTAAAAAGTAACATTACCAACCTAGAAAGTAAAAAAAGAAGCTTCTTTATATTTCAAAAACTAATAAACCTTCATAAAACAACGCTGTATGATAAATATGCATTAGTTTTCTCATCATTTTTACTTTTTATTATTGGTGCTTCATTGGGAGCTTTAATAAGAAAAGGTGGATTAGGTTTACCCCTTGTTTTGTCTGTTGTGATTTTTTTGGTTTATCATTACATAGGTTTGTTTAGTAAGAATGCAGCCGAAGATGGTACCATTCATCCTATGCTAGCGAGTTGGGTCTCAACAATAATTCTAGCTCCATTCTCTGTGATTTTAATGAATAGGGCTTCGTCAGATAAAGGTTTTTTAAATATAAATACTTTATTTAATCCTTTTAAGCTAATCTATCTAAGTTTTATAAAAAAGAAAAATAATATATGAAGGAAAACATAAAATTCGATAAAATATCTGATGCTATAAATGATATTAGAAAAGGGAAACTTATAATAGTTGTCGATGATGAAAATCGAGAAAATGAAGGCGACTTTATATGTGCTGCTGAAAAAATAACGCCAGAGCTTGTTAATTTTATGATTACTCATGGAAGAGGACTTGTATGTGTACCTCTAACGGAAAGTAGATGCAATCAATTGGAGTTAAATCAAATGGTTACTAAGAATACTGATCCATTAAATACAGCTTTTACAGTTTCGGTAGATTTAAAAAGCAAGGATGTAACTACTGGTATATCAGCAGATGACAGATCAAAAACTATCCTAGCGTTAGTAAATTCAAAAACTAAATCAAATCAACTTTCAAGACCTGGTCATATCTTTCCTTTGATTGCTAAAGAAGGGGGTGTTTTGAGAAGAACTGGTCATACTGAAGCAGCAATAGATTTTGCAAGGTTAGCAGGATTAAATCCTGCAGGAGTTTTAATTGAAATAATAAAAAATGATGGGTCAATGGCTAGATTACCAGATTTACAATTATTAGCAGCCAAGTTTGATTTAAAAATTGTGTCTATTGAGGATTTAGTAGCTTATAGAATGAAACATGATAGTTTGATAGTTAAAAAAATTGATACGGAAATAAATATTAAATATGGAAAATATCGTTTAAGAGCTTACCAACAAACTACCAATAACCAAATCCATTTGGCACTTACAACGGGAAAATGGCAAAGATCTGACTCAATTCTTACAAGAATTAATTCATCAAGGATTAATGATGATGTTCTAGGTTTTTTAACCGGAGCTATCGACAAAAGTCTTGATAGAATCTTTCAAAAGATAAATGATAATGAAAGAGGGGCAGTATTATTTATAAATCATCAACAAAGCAACGAAGATCTTTTGTCTAGAATCAAATCTCTTAAAAAAATACAAATTAAAGGTGGAAATAACTCTGTTCCACCAATTAAGATGGACTACAAAGACTTTGGGATTGGTGCTCAGATATTATACGATTTAAATATAAGAAAATTAAAAGTTCTGAGTAATTCAAAAAAAATTCCTAGGATTGGTTTAACTGGTTATGGATTAGAAATTATTGATCATATTAATTACTAAAGAACCAG
>CENX01178498.1_pt1 | contig 19118 bp, 12 predicted proteins | sample 361321 | NCBI WGS metagenome assembly CENX01 (sample SAMEA2619678, study PRJEB7988) | marine metagenome | isolation source: saline water (ENVO:00002010), including | reverse complement strand
TGAAGTTGGTGTTTTACTCGTGGCAGGACTGGCTGTGGAAGATGAAACAAGCACTGAGGTCGATGGTTTAAAAGTTTCTGGCTCGGGAGTGATTGGTTCTGCGGCAGCTTCGGTATTATCAACGACAGGCATCAGGGGTTGCGCATTAGTCACCATAACTTCAAGTTCGGCAACCTTATCGCCTTCTGCTAGAGAGTCTCCTTCATTGACATGTAAGACTGTGATTACACCGCCGGCCGGCGAGGGTAATTCCATCGACGCTTTGTCTGACTCCATTAACACGATGCCATCGCCTTCATTTATACGATCACCTACGGCAACCATCAATTCAATTAATTCAACCTTATCAGCACCACCTAAGTCGGGAACCACCACCGATTCTTTTGCAGTGGCAGGCGCTGTTGATGCCGTTTGATCGTTTGCAATAACTGATGGTGCATCCTGCGCTGATGCTTCGCTCGCTATTACCAGCGCTGACTCTGAGGTTACAGATTGAGCAGGTTCTGGCGCTGAAGTGACAGCACCAGACTCACTTATTTCTAATTCTAGAAGTGCATCACCTTCTTTCACCATTGATCCTTCAGCAACAGAAATAGCCGTTACTTTTCCAGCGGCAGGACAAGGTATATCCATTGAGGCCTTATCAGATTCAACCACGATGATTGACTCGTCAATGCTGACCTCATCACCGACCGCAACTGATATTTCAATTACTTCTACTTCGGCAGCGCCACCAAGATCAGGAACCTTTACCGTTTGATTTGTCAATGTTCTCACCTTCATTCAAGAAAATAATTAAAATCGCTTAAATTAATGCTGATTTATGTGGCAGTTTCATACGGTGGTCGGATCAACCTTGTCCGCAGAGATTCCGTATTTTTTCAACGCTTGCTTAATGACTGAAGGATCTAGCTTTGCTTCATCTACTAAGGCTGATAATGCTGAAATGACGATAAAATAACGATTCACTTCAAAGAAATGCCGTAACTTTGCTCGGGTATCACTGCGGCCAAAACCATCAGTGCCTAAAACATTAAATCGACCCGGCACATAGGGCCGTAATTGATCGGCATACAACTTCATGTAATCCGTTGCGGCAATAAAAGGGCCTTCTGCGTCCTTTAGTTGCTCAGTAATATAAGGCACTTTAGGTGTTTCTTCAGGATGCAACATATTCCAACGCTGGCAAGCCAAACCATCGCGCCGTAATTCATTGGCACTGGTAATACTCCAGACGTCAGCAGCTACCGACCAGTCATCATTAAGCAAGGCTACCGCCGCCTCAACCTCGCGTAAGATAGTCCCTGAGCCCATTAACTGAACGTGATTAGCACTTTTGAAATTATTCTCTATTAGGCGATAAATACCTTTAATAATGCCTTGCTCAACACCCACTGGCATTTCGGGATGACTGTAATTTTCATTCATCGCGGTAATGTAATAAAACTTATTTTCTTGCTTGTGGTACATACGATCCAGACCGTCCTGAATAATAACCGCCATCTCGAAGGCATAAGTAGGATCGTAAGAGACACAATTCGGAATGGTCGATGCCATGAGATGACTGTGGCCGTCTTGGTGCTGTAAACCTTCGCCGTTCAACGTAGTTCGCCCCGATGTCGCACCAATTAAAAATCCTCGCGCTTGACTATCGCCAGCGGCCCAAGCCAAGTCACCCACACGTTGAAAACCAAACATCGAATAAAAAATATAAAAAGGAACCAAGGGAGTATTGTTGGTGCTGTATGATGTTGCCGCAGCTAACCACGCCGACATCGCACCACTTTCGTTAATACCCTCTTCTAAAATCTGACCTTTCTCATCTTCTTTATAATACATAATACCACCAGCATCGTGTGGTGTATAAAGCTGACCTTGTGATGAATAAATCCCTAGCTGCCTAAACATGCCCTCCATGCCAAAGGTTCTCGCCTCGTCCGGCACGATCGGCACAATGCGCTTACCAATGCTTTTATCTTTGACCAAGCTTGAAAGAATACGTACAAAAGCCATCGTGCTAGAAATCTCACGCTTACCGGAACCCTTTAATTGTGCAGAAAACGTATCCAATAAGGGCGTATCTAATTGATCGAAACTGGCTTTACGGCGAGGAATATAACCCCCCAACTTTTCACGTCTCTCACGCATATAAGTCATTTCTGGACTGTCAGGCGAAGGTCGGTAATAAGGAACCGTCTCCAGCTCTTTGTCTGATAGTGGAATATTAAAACGATCACGAAACTGTTTTAAACTCTGGGTATCCAATTTTTTCAGTGAGTGTGTTTCGTTATTGGCCTCACCCGCTTCTCCCGTACCATAGCCCTTAACGGTCTGCGCAAGAATGACGGTTGGCTGTCCGGTATGCTCAACCGCTTGTGAATATGCGGCATAAACTTTGTATGGGTCGTGACCACCACGATTAAGATTCATAATGTCGTCATCGGATAAATCTTTGACTAACTCTAATAACTCTGGGTACTTACCAAAGAAATGTGCGCGGGTATAAGCGCCACCATTAAATTTATAATTTTGTAATTCACCATCGCGAACCTCGTTCATTCGCTGTTGTAACAAACCCGTTTTATCTCGCTCTAACAAAGGATCCCAGCGCCGGCCCCAAAGCACCTTGATAACATTCCAACCTGCGCCTCGAAAAACACCCTCTAACTCTTGAACAATTTTACCGTTACCACGAACAGGACCATCTAAACGTTGTAAATTACAGTTAATCACAAAGACCAAATTATCAAGTGACTCACGACCCGCCATGGCGATTGAACCCAGCGATTCAGGCTCATCACACTCACCATCACCCAAAAAGCACCATACTTTTCGGTTGTCACGATGAGCTAACTCACGTTTATCGAGATACTTCATTACATGGGCTTGATAAATCGCCTGTATTGGTCCTAAGCCCATCGATACGGTTGGGAACTGCCAATAATCAGGCATCAACCATGGATGGGGGTATGAGGATAAACCATTGCCGTCCACTTCACGTCGAAAATTATCCAGTTGCTCCTCAGTTAAGCGGCCCTCTAGGTAAGAACGGGCATAAATACCAGGCGAAATGTGGCCTTGGTAATAAATGAGATCGCCCTCTTGCTGATCATCAGCGCCACGAAAAAAATAGTTATAACCCACATCGTAAAGCGTCGCAGCTGAAGAAAAGCTAGAAATATGCCCCCCTAAGCCCTCATCGTTGTCGTTAGCACGCATTACCATGGCCAATGCATTCCAGCGTGTGAGTGAGCGAATTCTTCGCTCCATAAATAAATCACCGGGCATCAACTTCTCATTGACCGGTGAAATGGTATTGCGATAGGGAGTGGTGATCGCTGGCGGCATGGTAATATGAGCATCAACAGCTCGATCCAACAGCTGCTGCAACAAAAAGGCTGCTCTGTCTCGCCCACTATGATGGATGACAGACTCAATAGAATCTAACCATTCCTGGGTTTCTGATGGGTCTTTATCGTTGTCATGCATATCAGCATTTCCTTAACAGTCGCTTTGAGGTTATTCAATTCATTCAGTGGGTTAAGAACGATTGCTTGGAGGGCTTGCCTTGGGCCACCAAACTCCACATGGATTGAAGTTTAGGCCAACTCAGCTACGCTATCTAGTACAATTAAGTCAACTGTCTTAATATTTCCGCCAAATCGGTAAAAACCACCGAATAAACTACCGAAACTGCAATTTTTGATTATTATATAAACACTTAAAGTCAAATAGTCGGGGCTGAAAGGGAGGACTGACGAAGAGATTTTGTCAATATAGGAAAGAAAAGAAGAGAGAAAACGCTATGACAAAACAAAAAAATCTACCATTAAGTCACTCGGATTAGCTATAATCAGACATGCAGAGCACTGCTTCTTAAGCCTAGCCACCCTTAGGCAGTTGCAGACTACTGGGCCATGCATTGAGCACAGCCTTTATCAAGGTTGCCAATGGAATCGCAAAAAACACGCCCCAAAGCCCCCACAAGCCCCCAAAGAATAAAATAGCCAGTAAAATAGCGACTGGATGCAAATTAACCGCTTCAGAGAACAATAGAGGCACTAAGGCATTACCATCAAGTCCTTGAATAATCAGATAAGCCGTCATCAACCACATCAAATCACTCCCCCACCCCCATTGAAGCAAGGCCACCAACAACACCGGTAATGTAACCAAAAAAGCACCAATATAAGGGACAACAACGGATAAGCCGACTAAAATCGCCAGCAAGGCAGCATAATTAAGGCCAAAACCAGCAAAAACCGCATAAGAAGCGACGCTGATAATAAATATTTCGATCGCCTTACCACGCACATAATTGGCCATCTGAGAGTTCATCTCTACCCAAATAGAACTCAACAGCGGCCGTTCAGCGGGAAGTTTTTCAGCAAACCAGGACAGCAAAACGACACGATCTTTAAGAAAGAAAAAAACCAGAATAGGCACCAACACCAGATAAACCATAAAACTAAACAAATTCGGAATCTTTGACACTGAGAAGGTCAGCACTGACTGGCCAAGGCCACCTAATTCCCGATTGATTAATTCCGTCCATTCTTGCATTTGCGAGGCAGAAATTAGAGTGGGATACATCTCAGGAAGCAGAACCAATTTCTCCTGCAAAACAGCAATAAAACTAGGAAGTTCTTGAACCAAATTGGTCAATTGATCCAGGGCCAGTGGCAGAACAATAATTAAACCAATAATCAATAAAAGTACCAGAAAAGCCGAACTTAAACTCACGGCTAATAGATGAGGGCAGTTAAATCGCTCGAGCTGAAACACCACTCCTTGCAGTAAAAAGGCTAATACTAATGCGGCAATAACGGGCGCCAAAATACCGCCAAAAAAAATAATGACGGCAGCTAACACTAACAGTAACAGCAATAAAACAACCGCTTGTTCATCATGAAAATGCCGTTCATACCACTTTTTTAATACCTGTAACATAAGTTTATTTACCCTTAGCGAACGAAGCATTGATGCGCTTATAACCCGGCATTGAAAAGGTTAATATGGAACTCAGCTGCGTGTTATTAATCAAAGTTATCAGCAAACCATTAAAAAAATACATGACTGACCGAATTGTATAAACAAAACGCTGGTTTTTGCCATATGATAGCCAGTAAATACTGCATCATTTGCCAATATAAGCTGATTGAAGGAGGGGTGCTGTATTAGAAATACTCATTAATATCTGCATTTAATCGAATAATGACCCAAACACAGAGTAGACATGGCGACTGATAAATGAAAATGACAGGTTTACCTTAATGGCTTGCCAATTTATACCCATTCAATTACTGCAATGGTCTCGCTGGTATCAGAAACTACTGAAAAAGACGCTCAAGCTAATCGGCAGCCTATTCGTTCTTTTGTCTGTATCGAGCCAGTCAGCCGATGAAGCGATTGTATTGCCCGAATTGGGGGACAACTCATCAGGCTTAATGTCAGCCAAGGATGAAAAAGCACTGGGGCAGTCCTGGCTTAAATCTTTTCGTGGCAGCGTGATGCTGGAGTCCGACCCCATTATTTTTGAATACTTAGAAAATCTTTTGTTTAGACTGGCCAGCTACAGCCAACTAAAAGACAAAGATCTTCACTTAGTAGTTGTAAAAAATCCAAACATCAACGCATTTGCCGTGCCAGGCGGGGTGATCGGTGTTAACAGCGGCCTTTTACTTCACGCCGAAACAGAAGGACAACTCGCCTCAGTGCTTAGCCATGAGTTGGCTCATTTATCACAGCGCCATTTTAGCCGCAGCGTCGAAGCGGCTAAAGGCACAAGCCTTACCACGCTGGCCGGCATGCTAGCAGGTATCGCACTTGCCATTGCCAATGAAAGTGATGCAGCGCAAGCGGCAATTATTGGCTCACAAGCCGCCGCCCTAGACGCAAAATTACGTTACAGTCGTACACACGAAAAAGAAGCTGATCGAATAGGCATGAAGACCTTAGTCGATGCAGGCTACTCGGCCAACTCGGCAGCGGCGATGTTCAAACAAATGCTCAATGCATCGCGACTCTATGGTAACAAAACACCTGAATTTTTACTCACGCATCCCATTACTGAATCACGCATCGCTGACGCGAGGAATCGAGCCAGACAATACAATTCCCCAACCAGTAAACTGCATTTAAACTACTTATTAATTAAGACGCGTGCCTATGTGCTTGCCCAAACATCAAATAAAAACAGTATTACCCATTTTTCGTCGCAACTTGAAAAGTTTTCTATCAAGCGATCGATTGAAAACTTATCATCCGAAGCTCTGTATGCTGAAGCGGCTCGCTATGGACTTGCACTTGCCTATCAACGCGACCAGCAATGGCGTAAAGCTAAAAAGACTTTAGCGCCGCTGTTAAAGGAAATACCAGGAAAAATCACTTACAGCCTTTTAGATATCGCCATTGATAGCGGCTCAGGGAAAACCAAGATTGCAGAAAATAGGCTTCGGGACCTCAGCGGCCTAACCCCTAACAACTACGCAATTAGCATGCAGCTGGCCGCGGTGTTACTCAAAAACAATAAAGCTGGAGACGCCCAAAAAGTCTTGAGCAATTTAGCCAAAACAAGACCAGCGCAAGCCGACATCTGGTACGCACTTGCAGAAAGCCAGGGACTGGCTGGCGATATAAACGGCCTCCACCAGTCAAGGGCTGAATTTTTTCTTCTGCGTGGAAATCTCAGCAAGGCTAAAATGCATTATCGGCAGGCCTTACACCTAAGCCAAAAAGATTTTCAGCGATCGGCAAAAATAAAACAGCGATTATCGTTAATTGAAGGACTAGAACAGCAAGCAAGATCATTCTAATTGAAGAGCATTAATTTTGAGTTTTGACGAAATCAAGCATTCGCTGTAACGGTGTTAACGCCTGCTGAGCTAACTGTGGCTCAACAAATATTTCGTTACCTGCTTGTGTTAGACTACTGGCTAGGTTATCCAAATTATTCATAGCCATCCAAGGGCAATTCGCGCAACTCTTACAGCCTGCGCCAGCGCCACCAGTAGGAGCAATTAAGAACTGTTTGTCAGGCACTAATTGTGACAACTTATAAAAAATACCTTGATCAGTCGCTACGATAAACTTCTCGTGCGGCAGCTGTTCTGCAGCACGAATGATTTGCGTGGTAGAACCAACCTTATCGGCTAGGGCCAACACCGACTCTGGCGACTCTGGATGCGCCAACACCGCAGCTTCGGGATAGACTGCCTTTAAATCATGAATACCTTTCGCTTTGAATTCATCATGCACAATACATGCGCTGTCCCATAGCAACATATCAGCGCCAGTTTGTTTTTGTATATACGAACCTAGATGTTTATCTGGCGCCCAAATAATCTTTTCACCCTCTGCATCTAAAAAGTCAACCACATCCAAAGCAATACTTGACGTGACAACCCAATCGGCACGCGCTTTGACTGCTGCCGAAGTATTAGCATAAACCACAACCGTTCGATCGGGATGCTCATCACAGAAAGCTGAGAACGGCTCAATCGGACAACCCAAATCGAGAGAACAGGTTGCATCTAGGGTTGGCATGAACACGTGTTTCTCTGGGCTAAGTATTTTTGCCGTCTCGCCCATAAATTTAACTCCTGCGACGATTAAATTTTCAGCAGGATGATTGGCACCAAATCGTGCCATTTCTAATGAATCAGAAACCACGCCACCCGTTTCTTCAGCCAAGCGTTGAATCAGAGGATCAGTATAGTAATGAGCAATGATGGCGGCATTTTCACGCTCGAGTATGGCTTTTATCCTTTCGCTGGCACGCTGGTAATCTGCCTCTGTATAAGCTTGCGGCGCAGGCTCGTATAAATGACGCTTAACAATATCTTCCGCACTACCGGAGTAGGCATCAACTGTGTTACACAGCTTCAGTGCTTGCGACTTACAGGCATCAGCAGTTTGATAAGAAGATTCCGTCATGGGTAAATTATTTACTCAAATCAGCGAGTTAATAAGAGAGATTTGATTGTAACACAGGCAAAGTGGTGCTTCGCAAGCGCTATCGATACCACTTAAACCAAGCTGAGGGTTTAATAATCCATTTCTCATTGATATCAATGAATAAAAAGGTCATAGGTCAGACTGAACTGAATGGATTTGTAATGGCTACCAGGGTTGCAGATCGCGGTATAATCGACGCTAACACGGCTAATGAAAAATCTAACAACAATACCTTTAGGATTAAAATATGAGCATTTTAGATAAATTTCGTCTTGATGGAAAAGTCGCAGTTATCACAGGTGCAGGCCGCGGCATAGGTGCCGCCTGCGCAAAAGCTTTTGCCGAAGCCGGTGCCGATGTGGTCATCGGCGCTCGAACCATTAGCGAACTAGAATCTGTTGCAGGTGAAATAGAAGCAATGGGCCGCCGAGCAAAAATCGTAAAATTAGATGTTATGCTCACCGAGGACTGCGAACATCTGATTAACTCAGCCGTTGAAACCTTTGGTAGAATTGATATTCTCGTCAACAATGCCGGCGGAGGAACTCCCCCTAAGCCCACGTTAAAAACATCGGTAAAAGAATTTGAAGGTAACTTTCGTTTCAATGTGACCAGTGCTTTTGTTTGCTCGCAACTGGCCATTCCAAGAATGGTTGAAACCGCAGGCGAAGGGTCTATCATTAATATTTCTTCGGTAGCAGGAAAAGAGCCTTGCTCGCAATTTGCAGCCTATGGCGTAGCGAAATCTTCATTAAGTTTTTTAACTAAAGAACTGGCACAAGAATTCGCACCTAAAATTCGTGTCAATGCAATCGGAGTTGGCTCAACAAAAACACAAGCGCTTGAAAGTGTTTTAACGCCAGAGGTTGAAACCAATATGGTTCGCTTAACACCCATGGCAAGACTGGGTGAAGTGGAAGATATATCGGCCTGTGCACTCTATTTAGCTTCACCTGCCTCCGCTTATTTGACTGGCGACGTAATCGCCGTTAACGGCGGCTTAAATGCTTTAAATATGCAAATGCCTGGTGCTTTTGATTAAGCAAAAATCGATTCCAATACTAATATAGGAAACAACCGTGGCTGCACTACTGTTTGAAAAAAAAGATCACGTCGCTTGGTTAACACTCAATCGACCCGAAGCTAAAAATACCTTAAATGCAGAAATATTTGTCGACCTGTCTGAAGCCTGGCAAGAAATAAAAGATGACGATCATATTCGCGTCGCAGTATTAACCGCGTCAGGTGATATTGATTTTTGTTGCGGTGGCGATTTAAGCAGCGTGATCCCTATATGGATGGGCACTAAAAAACCCGAAAATGAGATCGAAAAAAAACTATTAGCCGATCCTCAAATAGTGGATAAAACCTTGCTCAAACACACTCCATTTGATAAGCCTATATTAGCGGCTGTTAATGGCCGCGCTTTGGGCGGTGGTTGCGAAATTCTTCAAGCAACTGATGTCAGAATTGCGGCTGAACATGCCACTTTTGGCTTACCCGAACCTAAACTTGGGCTAATCCCCGGCGGTGGATCAACGGTTCGCCTTGCCAGACAACTGCCTTGGGCACATGCAATGAAAATATTACTCTGCGGCGAACCCATTAATGCCCAGCAGGCACTCGAGTTTGGGCTAATCAGCGAAATCTGTCCAGCAGATCAATTACAGCAACGCGCTGAGCAAACCGCGGCTCAAATAGCTGCTTTAGCCCCACTTGCAACACAGGCCATCAAGCGGACAGCATTAGCCAGCCATACCATGAATTGGGAGGATGCGTTTCACTATGAAATGGAACAGTCAGCTCTAACAACCCTATCGCGCGATGCACGCGAAGGAAACAAAGCATTCAAAGAAAAACGTCAACCCAATTTTAAAGGTAAGTAAAAACCTGCCTCAGCCCCTAGGTATTTTTATGTCAAAACCGTTTAATCCTTTGCAGGATAATCATGGAAAAGGTGTCTTTGAAGTAGCGAAATCCAATGCCCATGTAGGCATGGAAATTGCTGCTGTTGCCGCATTAACACCTGATAGAGTTGCCATCACCTTTGGCTCAGAAAAAATCAGCTTTAGGCAACTCAACCAACTCGCCAATCAAATTGCCCACCGTTTATTACGCGCAGGCATTACTGCCGGCGATGCAGTTGCCCTGCTCTGCAGCAACCGTATTGAATTTGTTGCTGTGCGGTTTGCCTGTCATCGAATAGGGGTTCGCTTAACGCCAGTTAATTGGCATCTCGCACCTGAGGAGGCCGCCTATATTATTGACAACTGCGACGCTAAAGTTTTATTTGCTGACGCTAGAGTCAAACAAGCGGCCATTATTGCTGCACAACATAGCCAGCAGCTTATCGTCAAAGTTTCCATTGGTGGTGAGATCGACAACTTTGATCAGTGGAATACGCTAAAAAAGGAAGACGCTGAAAATATTAGTCAGCCGGTACTGGGTAACACCATGCTTTATACGTCAGGAACAACTGGCAAACCGAAAGGCGTATACCGCGAACAACCCGATCCCTCTAAAGCAGCAGACATGCAAGCGATACTTACTGCTGTCTTTCAATTCGACACGGAATCGGGACTTGACCAAGCATTAACACCAGGACCGATGTATCATTCAGGACCGTTTAATCTTTGCATGACCACCCCGCTGACCTCTGGCATAGGTATCGTGCTGATGGATAAATGGGATCCAGAGGATACGCTGAAACTGATTGAACAACATAAAATATCACATGCTTTTTTTGTGCCAACCATGTTTGTTCGAATGCTAAAACTCGATCAAGCTATCAAAGACCAATACAGTATCAGTTCTCTAAAATTTGTCATTCATGGTGCCGCACCTTGCGCAATGGAAACTAAGCAAGCAATGCTCGACTGGTTTGGCCCGATCATATGGGAGATGTTTGCCGGCACCGAGGGTCCTGGCACGATTGTCAGCCCGCAGGATTGGCTTGCCAAGCCAGGCACGGTGGGCAAACCCGGTCCTGATCAAATTCGCATTTTAGATGGTGATGGCCAGCCCGTTGAAGGCTCAACGCCTGGCCAGTTATTTTTGATCAATCCACCCAATAGCCAATTTAATTATTATAAAGACCCGACTAAAACTGAAAGCACTGTCAAAAATGGCTACTTTACTGCCGGTGACATTGGCTATCTTGATAAAGATGGCTTTTTATTTTTAACCGGTAGAAGCGCTGAGGTCATCATCAGTGGTGGCGTTAATATATACCCACAAGAGATTGATAATATTCTTATCAAGCATGATGAAGTTGCAGATGCCGCTTGCATCGGCGTACCAAACGATGAATGGGGCGAAGAAGTTAAAGCTGTTGTACAGCTTAAATCTGGCAGAATTGCCTCGGCAGAATTGACTCAGCAACTCATTGAATTTACCGCAAAGCATTTAGCTAAGCAAAAAACACCTCGTTCGATTGATTTTATTGACGAGTTACCACGCAACCAAGCTGGCAAAGTGCAAAGGAAAAAGCTTCGTGATAGTTATTGGCCAACACAACAAACCATAATCTAAAGTTAATATATTTTAGCCACAACCATGAGTAATTAATTTATGAACCCACCGGATAATGCACCTGTTTTAGTGGCAGTCGCCGCCGTTCAACAAAAGCAAATCAACCTTGCGAAAGCTAAAGAGCCTATCACCCTAATGATTGATGCGGTTAACGCGGCCTTAAAAGATAGCCAAGCGCCTGCCATAGCAAAGCAAATCAACCATATTTGTGTACCCAAAGGCATGTGGCAGTATACAAATCCAGCGGCATTGATTGCCGAGGCGATAGGTGCCAATGATGCCGTTACCGAATTTTGTGACTTTGGCATTCTTCAACAAACTAACTTAGGCCAAGCTTGTCAAAAAATTGCCGCTGGCGATATTGAAGTTGCTTTAGTTGTGGGCGGCGAAGCGAAGTACCGACAATTACAAGCGAAGATTCAAAATATCGAAGTCAGCGAGACGAAGCAACATGACAGCCAGCCCGATTCCTTTCTTCAACCCGAGGCCGAACTGTGGTCTGAAATTGAGTCTAAGGCTGGCTTAGGTATGCCGGTTGGTTATTATGCCTTGATCGAAAGTGCTATTTGTCATCAACAAGGTATTAGCATGGATCAACATCGCGACAATATTGCCACGCATTACGCTCGATTTAGTGAAATCGCTGCCAGTAACCCTGATGGTTGGGCCGAGTCCGCATTAACTGCTGAGACTATTCGTAATGCTGGCGATAAAAATGCCATGCTGGCGTTTCCCTATGCAAAACATCACAACAGCCAATGGAATGTTGATCAAGCTTGTGCCCTGTTGTTTTGCTCAGTGAGTAAGGCGCGCGAATACGGTATTCCTGAATCACAGTGGATATTTCCCTTAGCTAGCACTGAGTCGAATCAAATTATTAATGTTTCACAGCGACCTAATTTGGGCCAGTCAAAAGCGGCAGAAATAGCGGGGCAACGTGCCTTAAATATTGCTGGCTTAACGATTAAAGAGATAGACTTTATTGATCTCTATAGCTGCTTCCCATCGGCTGTTAACTTAAATATACAAGCCTTAAATATTCCTGAAGATAGAGATTTAACCGTTACCGGTGCCATGCCCTATGGCGGTGGTCCGTTAAACAATTACTGCTTGCAAGCCACCGTTAAATTGGCGCAACTGCTGCGTCAAAAGCCAGGCAGTTACGCGATCGCAAGTTGCGTAAGCGGCATGTTTACCAAACAAGGTTACGGCATCTGGTCATCCGCGGGTTACTGCAATGCCTTTATCTTCGATGACGTGAGTGACGAGCTAAACGAACAAGAACAAGCACTTGAACTTATCGAGCCACAAGCAGGCACTGTTGAAATTGTTGCTGCCACGGTTTTATTTGAAAAAAACCAAGCACAAAAACTGGTTATTATCAGCCAGTATCCTGAAGGTCAGCGAAGCGTAAGTTACAGCGTAAATGCCGATCATATCGCTCAGTCATTGGCCAGTAATTTAGTTGGCAAGCAAGCCCATATCAATCAGCTTGGCTTGATTGATTCACTTTCACCGACCGAGTAGCAAAGATTGACATCAGATTAGAAGCAAGACTGTACTAGCAAACAGTCCAAATCATGCGCTAGTACCCGTAAAAGGTTTAGGTTAGCATAGAGGTTCGTTTAAGGAATTAAATCGTTATGAGCTTATTACACCAACTAAATCAGCACGATCAACTCAGTAAAACAGCCCGCTTTGTTGCGATTAAGATTCTCGAAGATCCGCAAGCCGCTGTCAGTTTACCGATTGCCGAGCTGGCAAGACGCGCTAAAGTCAGTGAGCCAACGGTCAATCGTCTCTGTCGAGCCTTAGGCTGTAAAGGTTATCCTGATTTTAAAGTTAAATTAGCCGGTGAATTAGCCAGTGGTCGAGGCAAGATTAGTCGAACCATCAATTTTGACGACAACTTAAGCGAAGTTGTAAGCAAAGTCTTTGACTCTACCCATGCTAGTCTAACTATGGCACAAAATGCTTGCGATATCAGCTCGATCACGGCTGCCATCACCGCTTTAACCGACGCTCGCGCGATTTATTTTTTTGGTCACGGCGCATCGGGTTCTGTTGCCATTGATGCTCAACATAAATTCATGCGATTTAAGAAACCGGTGGTCACCCATGTCGATGCGCTTAATCAGCGTATTGCTGCAACTAATCTTAATAAGGATGATGTTGCCGTGTTTATCTCTTACACGGGTCGCACACGTATCATTATTGAGGCTGCGGAATTAGCCGTTAACAGTGGCGCTCATATTCTTGGCTTAACCAGTCAAGGCTCACCGCTAGCACAACATTGCCAGCAGGTACTCGAAGTCGGCAATGATGAGGATACCGATACCTATACGCCGATGACGTCACGCATCGCTCAGCTTTCACTGATTGATATTCTTGTTGCAGGCACTGCGTTAAAAATGGGAAATGCGTTTTCTTCTCATTTACTCGATGTTAAACGCAGCGTTGCCAATACAAAAACGACCAAAGAAAATTAGTCATTAATCTTGATAACGGCCATCTCAGAACAGCCTAAAACAAACAAACCACTGAAAATGAGTAAATAATCAACTTTTATTGTAATTTTATTACATGAACGCCTAAATGAATGGACAGCCGCACCAATATATGTAATTTTATTACCCTGAAAATTTTACCGCACCTTGCCATTCATATTTAGGCGAGCACCACCACGTCTAGTACTGCAGAATTTAATTGTCTACCCGTCAGAATGGCTCGATTAAGAATACCAGTGGAGAGAAAAAATGTTTCGAGTTGCTATTAATGGTTTTGGTCGTATCGGTAGAAATGTACTCAGGGCTTACTACGAGCGATTGAATGAAGGTGAATCACTGCCGTATAAGATTGTTGCATTAAACGATCTCGGTGACGCAAATATCAACGCCCATCTGATGCAATATGACACGGCTCATGGCCGATTTCCCGGACAAGTGTCGGTGCTTGATAATAACTTAGTAGTGAACGGCGATAATATTAAAGTGTTGGCAGAGCGCAATCCCAGTGACTTACCTTGGGCTGAAATGAACATCGATGTGGTATTTGAATGCACAGGCTTATTCACCAAGCGCCAAGCGGCTGAAAAACATATTGAAGCCGGTGCGAAACGCGTTTTAATTTCAGCGCCAGGTACCGACCTCGACGCCACCGTCGTGTTTGGTGTCAACGATCAAATTCTCACTGCAGAACATCGCTTAATCTCGAATGCTTCATGCACTACCAACTGTCTTGCACCGTTAGTCTATGCCTTAAACAATACCATCGGTATTGAATCAGGACTTGCAACCACTATTCACTCTTACACCAATGATCAAGTGTTGACTGACGTCTATCACACTGACTTACGTCGTGCGCGTTCAGCCACTCATTCAATGATCCCAACTAAAACCGGTGCAGCTAGTGCAATCGGTGAAGTAATTCCTGAAATGAAAGGCAAACTTGATGGCCTAGCGGTTCGCGTACCCGTGATCAATACTTCATTAGTCGATTTTACCTTTACCGCCAAATGTGAAACCACGATTGAAGAAGTCAATTCTATTTTATCTGGCGCGGCCGAACAGCAGTTAGCAGGGGTGCTTGCTGTTAACACGCTGCCATTAGTGTCAACTGACTTCAATCATCACCCTGCTTCTTCAGTGTTTGATAGCACCCAGACTAAAGTGATTGGAAACACCGTGAAAGTTTTAGCATGGTATGACAATGAGTGGGGCTTCTCTAACCGCATGCTCGACAATGCTAAAGTGATTGTAGCACTCGACACGGCCAAAGAAACCGCTGTTGCAAGTTAGCATCAATGACCGAGCAAGTGATTTTACTGCTTGCTCGGTTCTTTTAAAGATCAACTTAACCCCACTTCCCTTTACCATAAGGCGCATTCCAGCAATGGGCTAAACGGCCATTTTCAACTTTAAATACTTCAATTCCGCAAAGATTCATATTTTCATCTTTAGCTGATTTAGTCTCCCAAATAGATGTCACATAAGTATCATCTGCATGGGTAATGATACGATCAATATGCACACCAAAATCTTCAACACCCATTTTCACCCGTGCAATTTGCTCATCGTGGCTTAACTTTGTCACGCCACCATCAACATCATGACGAATAATTGGATCGGCACACAATTCACGTACCAACTCATAGTTGCCTTGATTGCTGGCTTCTTCCCAATAGCGCTCTAAAAGGATTTGTGCTTGACTTTTTTCGTTCATCGATCGATCTCCAATTCCCAGTCAGTGAAGTTTTATTTTTGCCGTCTAAGCCCTAACAACCGTAATAGGTACCGCTGTCATTATCGGCATTCGGGCATAATTATCATTACTATTTTCCATACTTAGCAATTCTGATACCGAAGCAAAATTTTCATTATTTTGACCATTGCTATCATCGCCAAAATTATGCGAACTGGCAACCACGCCTCGCCGTAAGGTCACATCGGCAGACAAAATAGCAATTATTTTTCCAAAATCGGATTCTAACGCTACCCTATTGCCAACTTCTGCGCCGAGAGAGAGAATATCATCGGGATGCATGTATACAGGATTACTGGTGACCGACTTCGGTAATTCATGACACATTGAATTGTAAACATATTTATTTCGTCGGCAAATCAATAAAAAGCGATCATCACGACTGTCTTGATCTGCTAATGTTTTCGCCAATACCGAAAATTCCTGCGCCACTCCCTCGGGCATTAGCTGAAATTTATCATCCATCCCTTCAAGAGCCGGCATAACAGTCACATCAGAAAACGCTTCATAGAGTTTACCGCCATGATGACTCGCAATCTCGGCAATCGGCACTTTAGTTGCCTCGGCAGGATAGAGTTTCTCTAACAAACCAATAAAGTCTTCATTCGAATGCTGGCTATCGACTTGGCCGCCAGGCAAGTCAAGCACTAAGCCCATTCGTTTAGCCAGCTCGGCAAAATAAATCCACTCTTCAGTCGCGTCACCGGGCGGTTCGATAAGTTTTTCGGCAAACTGGTGAAAGGGTTTATCAAATACGAAATCGGCATAGCTAGTAATTTCGGGCCGCTCTAAGCCATAACTGGCCGGCAGGATATAATCAGCCAATGCCGTGGTATCGGTGCGCCTAACGTCAATACAGATCAATAAGTCAAGTGCACTTAAGGCTTGTTTAATTTTGGCCTTGTCTGGTAACGATAACACGGGGTTTCCGCCAATCACGATTAAGGCTTTAATTTGCCCTTTACCGGCTGTCAAAATTTCATCAGCTAAAGTTGAGCTAGGCATCTCTTGATACACCTGCCTTGCGTCAGCAATCCGAGAGCGTCGATTATTTGCCTGAAGATTAAGTGTTGGCGGAAGAAAATCCCAAGGTATCACCGCTTCCATCGGCGGCATATTTGGAGTTAATAGAGAAGTGTTAACCTTATCGCCTGTGCGATTGTGTCGACCACATATGGTATTCATGGCGCAGATCAAGTGTTCGGATAAATTAGGGTGCGGCCCCATGTCAGGCCCTGTACCACTGGATACACAGCCACGTTTTTGGCCGCCAAATAGGTCAACTGCTTGCTCAATTAGTGCTGCGTCAATGCCTGACTGCTCAGCCACAAAGGTAAGATCATAAGGTTCAACCTGCGCTTTAAGCGCGGCAAAGTCATCAGTGTATTGCTGGCAAAAATCATGATCATAAAGTGATTTCTGAATCAGCAGACGAATCATGCCCGCTAATAAAACGGCATCTTGCCCTGGCTTAATCGCCAAATGAAGATCTGCCAGCTGTGCCGTTTCGGTCAACCGTGGGTCTATGACTATAAGTTTTAAACCACGCTTTTTAGCTTGTTTAATCGATTTAGGCCGCCAACCCGGCGGACCGCTCAACTGATTTAAACTCGATACGACCACATTGTTGCCGACCAATATCGCCACGTTCGAGGATTCAAACGACTGCACACCGCCCGCCCACACCCCGTGCCGACCAGTAGCAATAATTTTTGCCGGCTGATCAATCGTCATCGTACTAAACATATTGTGCGAGCCAAGCGCATTCAGCCACGCGTGAAACACTGGCACTGTCGCTCCCTTAAACTGCACACCGTTACCCGAAAACAGAGCAATTGATTCAGGGCCATATTGGTCTTTAATAGCCATTAATCGCGCGGCAATCTGATCTAAAGCTTCACTTTTTTTAAGTTGAACGAAATCCTTGCCCTGCCGTTTTAGCGGCTTAACCAAGCGATTTTTGGCGTTTAACAGATCGGGGAATTGCCGACCCTTAGTACAGCTAAAGCCTTCACTCAGCGGGTGGTTAGTATCAGGACGAAAAGATAGTATATGGTTATCTTCTACCTCAGCCTCAAATCCACAAAAGGCAGAACAAATAGAACAAAAAGTTTTTTTTGTTTGCATGACGACTGACCTTATTATTAGCGTAACACAAGGTGAATAGTAAACAGTTAGAATTAGCTTAAGCGAAATCAGCTGCTAGTCACATTACAGCAAATATACTCAGCGAGTCAGTTAACGGGCAAGCTTATATCAGCGAAACTCATTAAGAGAGGAAATCTTGCGCCTGACCCACACCTTCGCGACGGCGGCGCTTGAGGGTTGTAGAGATAATACGATCGAGCTTACGGGCCGTCATTTCATCGAGTGAGGCGCGTGAATCTGCCCCAGTACGTCGACAAATTCGCTGTAAGTCCCAAAACACCGCACCCGCAAAAAGGCCGACAAAACGCCTTTCAATGTAATAGCGATTTTTGCGTGCGTCGTCATTAGTTTGACAAATAGGATCTATGACCTCAATCATTCGTTGATTGATGCGCAGACGAATACTTTCTTTGTCACCATTAAGCACTAAATCTTTAATGCTGTTAACAATACCGTCGTAATCACCCAAGGCTGCCAACAAGAACTCATCAGTCAACTCATCGGCGGCTGCCTGACGCGATTCAGGTATGTCCTTACCCGGTAGTAAATGCAACGTCTGATTAAGAATAAATCGTAAGCGCTCTTCGGTTGGCTGTAAAATGTTTTTTGTCAATAAGCGATCCGTTTTACCGGCTGGGCGCATAACATGCATCATCACGCATTCTTGAACCGTACCAAAATTTTCACAGGATTGTGGATAACGTGAAAATAAGTCGCCGACATATTCTTCGACCCCATCAACATCATGATCGATGGCAATCGTAGCAGGATGTTCCACCAGCACACTGGGCTCGGGAAAAATACGGCCTGCCTTGCTGCGAAAGCCGTCGGCGTCTTGCTCAATGGCGGCGCAATACTGCTTAACTTCCTCTACTAATTCAGCGGCCACATCGACCTGCTCATCTGTTGCGTGATTAACCACTTGGCCATAATGGCCGAGTACCAAACGACAGAATCTGGGATCAACCAATTGATAAGCAGCCGTACGCTGACGATTACCCAAACTTTTAATGGTCTGCTTTGCAATGATATCGGCGGTGGGCGTGACTAAGGGAACAAAACCTAATTGGCTTTGAATCCTGCGTAATTCATCTTCAAATAAAACCAGTGCCTCGTCGAGATCAACCCCGAACATGCCACAGACATTAGCCTGCAAGTCTTTCACAATAAAGGGAATAGCACCGCCTGGAATTCCTAAGCTAACCAATTTTTTTAGCGTCGCC
>CENX01024058.1_pt1 | contig 19213 bp, 11 predicted proteins | sample 361321 | NCBI WGS metagenome assembly CENX01 (sample SAMEA2619678, study PRJEB7988) | marine metagenome | isolation source: saline water (ENVO:00002010), including | reverse complement strand
GTTGTGAATTCGCATCGATTCAACGACGTTGTAGGTTGCGATTGTTCCTTGCTTGAGATCGGTATCCGTAATTTCAGTACCCAAGCGAATGTCTGGATTTGCTGCGAAGTGGTAGACGACGTCAGCCCCTTCAAAATGAGGCGACATTGCATCAAAGTCAGTGATGTCAACTTCGATGTGTTTGACGTTTGACGTATGATGGGACAGGAACTCTGCCTTACCACTGGATAGATTATCGAGAACGGTGACCTCATCACCTCGAGCAACGAGTCGATCGATGAGATGAGAACCAATGAATCCTGCGCCACCCGTGACGATGCTTCGCATGGATTGCCGTCTCCTTCCACAATGTCAATGTTTGGTATCATGGAAAGCAAGGTTTTCTATGGCAGTTCGGTTGTAACCCCAATTATGCGAGTGAGCGTTTTCTTAATTTTGATAACGCTTCTTGCGCCAGTGGCCAACGCACAATCCGTAGTCGAGGCGGAACTCATTGAATGCACTCCCTCCGAGCTCAGTTTCGGAGTGAACAACGCATTTGTTCGTTCAATGACGGACGGGTCAGAGGATGCATCTGCTCAATGGCTTGTTTACATGCCGGCAATGTGCGGTCAAACCGTTGATAGATTTTATGAAACGTTGCCCATCGTTGTTGATTCGTTTGAACAACCCAAACACATTCCTGGTTCGTTTATTCTGTCACTCGAGCAACCATTTAATATACGCGAGGAACTCTATTCGACGGACGAAGTTGTTCGATTTTCGATTGTTCGGACACACGCCAATGAACCACGATTCATACCAAACGACCCGTCGTTTTCATCGCAATGGCATCTGCAAAATACCGGACAAGGTTCTGGCACACCCGGCGAGGATGCGAACATTACAGGTGCATGGGACAGTGTCAAGGGAAGCGGTGTTTTGATTTCGGTTGTCGACGACGGTGTTGATCATCAGCACAGCGACCTCTCGCCAAATTACCAAGATACAATCGATTGGGATTATTGCGGAAACGATGGCAATCCAACACCCACCTCAAACGACGGGCACGGAACCTCGGCAGCGGGTGTCGCTGCAGGAATTGGTGATAACAACTACGGAATTTCTGGTGCAGCAATGGATGCGGATCTCATTGGAATCCGGCTTATCGCTTGTTCAAACGAGGATCAAGATGAAGCAGACGCAATTGGACATCGCCGTGACGTGGTTGCAATTTCATCAAATTCCTGGGGGCCGAGTGATTCAGGAAACGTCGTAAGTGGACCAGAGCCATTGCTGCAAGCATCCCTCGAGGACAACATGTATCAGGGCCGCGGTGGCCTTGGAACAATTGTTACCTTGGCGGGTGGAAACGGTCGCAACAACGGTGATAATTCCAATTATGACGGATACGCAAACTCCCGGTTTACAATCGGTGTGGCGGCTATTACTGATTACGGCAATCAAGCCTGGTACAGCGAGGATGGGGCGAATCTGCTCGTTGCTGCACACTCGCGTGGAGGAGCACAAGGTATCACAACTGCAGACATTCGAGGCTCTGGAGGATATACCTCAACCGACATCAACAACAATTTCGGGGGGACGAGCAGTGCAACACCGCTTGTCTCGGGTGTGATTGCCCTCATGCTTGAAGCAAACCCTGCGCTAACATACAGAGACGTGCAACACGTCCTCGTCCACAGTGCAAGAACCAACGATGCATTCAACAGCGATTGGGTAACCAACGGTGCTGGCCACGATGTCAATCACAAATATGGACACGGTGCAGTCGACGCAGGTTTGGCTGTTCACATCGCTCGAAATTGGACCAATGTGAATCCTGAGTTCAACTGGTCGAGTGGAGAGCTTGATGTTTCTCAATCCATTCCAGACAACACAAGAAATGGCTTATCGGAAACCGTGACTGTCGATGCAGGGTTGCTTGTCGAATCCGTCGAAATACGATTTGATGCTGATCATACCTACCGAGGTGATCTTGAAATTACGTTAACCTCACCCGATGGGACTGAATCGAGATTGGCTGAAGAACACAACGATAACAACAACAATTTCAACGAATGGGTGTTTTCAACAGTACTGCATTGGGACGAATCGTCGGATGGTGATTGGACGCTTGATGTCAACGATCGTGGAAATGGATACACCGGTAGCTGGAACCACTGGGAATTGGTCATCCACGGTGCCGAGGAAATCATCGACTCCGACAACGATGGCCTTCCCGATGAGGATGAAACCAACATTCACAATACGGACCCGTTGGACCCTGACTCCGATGATGACAACCTCATGGACGGTTACGAAATCTTCAATTCATCTACGAGCCCGATTGATTCAGACACCGATGACGATCTTCTCGATGATGGTCAAGAGGTTCTCACCTTCTTGACGAATCCTCTCCAAGAAGATACGGACAGCGATGGATTAACCGATGGTAACGAAGTTCTTGTTACCTTCAGCAACCCACTGGTCTTCGACGCAGACAGTGACAGTGATGGTTGGTATTGGTTCCAAGATTGCAACGATACAAATCCAGAAATCAAGCCATTCCAACCAGAGCTTCTCGATGGCATCGACAACAATTGCGAAAACGGAATCGATGAAGGCTTCAAGTTTCTTGACACTGATAGTGACCGTTTGAGCGATTGGGCTGAGTTCCACGTCCAATCAACAGACTGGAACAATCCAGATACCGATGGTGACGGTATGGACGATGGCGACGAAGTTCAGGTCTTCTTTTCCGACCCAACCTATGCAGACCCGGACGATGACAGTGATGGATATTATTGGTTCCAAGATTGCGACGACAACGATTCAGATCGAAGCCCTGGCTTGTCCGAATGGCTCAATGGAATCGACGATGATTGCGACGAGGAAGTTGACGAAGATTTCCTTACAACGGATGCTGACCGCGATGGCCTCATCGATGTCGATGAATACAGCGTCTACAACACCGAATGGCAAGATGCAGATACCGATGACGATGGAATGCAAGATGGATACGAATTGTACATTGGAACGAATCCACTGTTTGCAGATCTCGACAACGATGGGGACGGTGTTCGATGGTTCCTTGATTGCGATGACAACAATTCCAACATCAGCCCGTACGCAGAGGAAATCCGTAATGGAATCGATGACAATTGTGATGGAGAGATTGACGAAGGCTTGCCCGCTCTCGACCCTCAAATATTGATTGTGGCATACTCATCCAGAATTTCTGAAGTCAATAAAGACATTGCAATTACTGCATATGCGAACACGGATACGGAAGCAATTATCTTCCAGTTCGATGATCCTCTCGAGGCACAGATATTCGACAACCGAGTCATCGTCACAACAACGGTCGAAGGAATCTATAGAGGAGAGGTCTGCGCTATAACAGACGGCATTTTTGACTGTGAATCGATCGTTGTTGAATACACAGAGGTCGAAGAACAAGAAGTAACACCAACCATCCCAAGTGAACCTGAACAGCGTTCCTCATATACGTCGGAACTGCGTGAGAATCTTCTCACAATCATCGTGATGACCAGCATCATACTCCTCATCGTCTTGCTTGGATGGAAGCGTCCGAAAGCTCCGACAAAGTGGCAGCAACCATCGACCTATGACAGCAATGTTCCTGCTGCGCCCGACCTATCCATGTGGTCAAAGTAGATTCGGCCATCGAGAATCAGTCTCAACAGTCCTCTCCAGGGAACCCCATACAAACATCACAGAACATGTCCTGTAAGACATATTCAATGAAGAGGAACATGAATAGAATTGAGACGACAAAGTGAATCAGACTCCATGTAAAGACATCTTTGGAATCAAATTCAGAACTCGCAAATGAGATCAGCAACACCAACAAATTGATGGGGATACCAAGCATACCAAGCCAGAACATAGAGACACCTAGAATTTCAAACAGATTGTCATTGTCACATGTTTGAGGGCCAGAGGTATACCCAATGAATGCCAAGACTGCACCTACGACGACCATAGCAATGAGAATTTGGCAGAAGCCTCTGAATTGTAAATTGCCATCTGAAATCATCTGAACTCCCTCATCGGAGTCATCTCCCTCATCCTTTTCTGTGAGGGAACCATCTGACTCTTCATTATCGAGGTATCTTTGTTTCCATCGCTTCATGGCGGGTGTTTTGGGTTGAAATCCCTCGGATATATCCCCAGACTCGTCTGATTCCGGTTGGTCTTCGGTCATTGCAGTTTACTAAGAATTTGAACAGATAAACCATTCGCCGACCTAAAACGGAACTGTTCCATATGCATCATAGCCACAACAATGCGCTTCGATTGTTTGATAATCTTTGAAGAAAATGTTCGCCTTACCTCACCAAGTGAGGGGATGTGTTGAACATGAGTAAAACCAAGAAAACCGAAACGAAGCAAACCGAAGAAAGCCGAACCATGTTGGTAGGATACGTTCGCCGCAGCAATGCTGGCGGAGCGATCAAGTTGTCCATCAACACCGCATCGTTCGCAGACTGCGAAACCTATGAAACAAGCGATGGGGAATCCTACGTTCCTCTCGTAGTGTCCATGGCTGCACTTCAGCGAGTTATCGCTGGTGAGCGAGCTGTGACAACCGTTTCACAACTCCTCGATTGATTAATAGAGGTGTACGGTGAAATTAGCAATCATGTACTCAGATGTGCATGAAGCCGAACACTGCTCAATCCAGGTTGAGCAGTGTTCTATTATCCATTCCATGCCCAGTGTAACGAGGAGTACAACTATATATTCTATATTTTCGAGGTTTTAGTATGCAGACCGACATTGGCCACGTCCGCATTATTGCAGGCATGCCTATGTACAACGAGGAGGAAACCATTGGAACAGTTGTTACAATGGCCCTTCGACACGTCGATGAAGTCATCTGCATCGATGATGGTTCTTCAGATTCCAGTGCTCGCATTGCAGAAGCATGTGGTGCAACGGTCATCCGTCATCGTGGAAATCAAGGATACGGAGCCGCACTCAAGACCTTGTTCAAGACAACAAGAAACAGCGATACAGACGTTCTCGTCGTTCTCGATTCAGATGGTCAGCACGATACAAAAGATATTCCCAAACTTATCAAGCCAATTCTCGATGAAGAAGCCGACTTTACGATTGGTTCTCGTTTCGTAGAAGGTGGAGAAGGCAACGACATGCCTGCTTACCGACGTCTTGGAATTAAAGTCATTACAGCAGCGAGCAACCTCACAAGCGATCTTGACATCAAGGATACACAATCCGGTTTCCGAGCATTCTCTCGAAAAGCCATCGATCGCCTACGATTTGATGCAGACGGCATGGAATTATCCCTTGAGATGCTTGAAGACGCAAAAGAAAAGCAACTTACAATTCAAGAAGTCCCAACCGTTATTCGCTACGATGTACCAAAAGGATCCAACTTTACTGCTATCTCTCATGGATTCACGGTCCTTTCATGGGCACTCCTTTCGCTCTCACAAAAGAAGCCGCTGTTAACGCTCGGCCTACCAGGTCTCGGCCTGCTCGCAGCAGGAGCTGCCATGGGAATGAACACCGCTCAAGAATTTACCACACAATTCGATACAGTACTTGGTCAAGGATTGACAGCTGTATGGATTGGCGTCCTTGGATTAGCGTTGATAGCGACTGGTTTTATTCTTCAAACCGTTCGTGGATTCCTGCGTATTTTGTTGGTGCGTGAATTCGGCCTTGATTGAGCCCATACCGTCGCATTGTTCATCAATTGAACACGGTTGGTTAGACCATGGCAGGACAACTCTCTGCAATTCTCGAGAGTTTCCGGAAGACCACGGAACCCGCTCGAGAACAAATCGAGAAATGGCAAGGTGAATTAAATTCTTATGCTCGTAAGCGAACAGAACAGTTGTACAGAACGGTGCTTGCATCACCTGCAGTTTTCATTATTCTCCTTATCGTAATATCAGCCTTCCTCGGCCAACGTGGGCTTGATTTCCAATCGCAAATTGAAGACGACGTCGAAATCTTCCTTCCAGACGGTGCAGAATCAACGGACCTGCTTTTGGAAGTAAGAGAGGAATGGTCAACCGACATCGCAGTCATTTACATCCAGACAGACAATGCTCGTTTAGGTGGTGGTTTAGGTGACAACATCACTGATGAGGCCATTCTCCGAGAAATTAGTTGGGTCGAGGGCGATGATGACAACGTTGGAGGTTCCTTCACAGGTCGTGGAATGGACCACAATAAGCAAGACTACGGGGCGATTGATGGAGTTTTGTGGATTATTTCACCAGCTCAAATCATGAAGGAAATCAACTCGGCTGACGGTCGTTTCAACGAATCGATGTGTGTTCATGGTGTCAATACACGTTTGCCTGTTGATCTTGATTGCGAGAATCTCCCCGGAGGAGGGCGTTATGCAATTCCAGACCAGCAAACAATTGACCAAATCATTCAGAATTCAAGTGGCTCTTTTGAAGACATCATCATGGATACCAACGACAACGATTTATCGGTCGACAGCGATGGAGACGGTGACCCAACAAACGACATGGATGGTGATGGTGTTTGGGACACTACTGCGATCATTGTTGGCATGCGTGCCGATGTTCCAGATCAGTGGGGGGAATTGGACCGGTTGTTGGACCATTTTGATGACATCATTGACAGCCGACCGATGGACTCACAATCGACGGATATGACGGTTACAGGACTTACAAAGACCTTGGAAGATGTTTCTGATGCCATTTATGATGACCTTGTCAAGATGTTGCCTTATTCGATTCTGTTCACTATTCTTATCATTTCATTCTTGCATCGATCCGCAAAGGTCGTTATCATTACAGGCACACCAATTCTCCTCGCTCTTGGCGTCACCTTCGGAGCATCGGTCGTACTCAAGTGGACACTCACACCGATGATTGTCGCAACCTTCCCAATTTTGATTGGATTGGGTGTGGATTATGCCTTGCACATGGTCAACCGCATCGAGGAAGTGCGGCGAAAGGAACTCGAACGAATCATTGAAGAAAATACAACGCGCAAGCGTCAAGGAAAAGAACCACTCTCACAACCAGACCTCTGGGACAAAGAGTTCTACATCCGATGCGTTACAACCATGGCAGGTTCAACTGGCGTTGCTGTCTTCCTTTCAGCCCTGACAACCATGGTTGGATTTTCAGTTCTTATCGCACCGACTATCGTAAACATCGCACCCATTCGTTCGGTTGGACTTACACTGGTTGTTGGAATTTTATCGACGCTCGTGTTTTCGATCATTCTTGTTCCAGCACTGGCTTGGATGCTTCGATTCCATAAGCGTACCAATCCAGGCATGTGGAAGAACATTGGTAAGGTTCCAATTCGCTACTTTGTCGTCATACTCCTCGTTAGTTCAAGCGTAACGGTTTACGGGATTGCAAATCTGGATGAACTCAACGAACCCATCACTGGTTCGAGTGAAGCACCTGAGGGTATCGAATCCCTGGATAAGATTGCAAAATATTCGGAACAATTCGACAGTGGGCAAACCTCGATGTTTGTGTTTGATGCAGCCAATCGCTTCAACAACAACGAGACCTCGAACATCAGAGATCTTCCTGTTATGGATGCCATTGATCGGTTGGAACAACGTATTGATGCTGTTGAAAGCACCGATACGACGAGCATCATCACGTTCCTCAAAGCCGTACCAGTAAGCATTCAATTAACAGACAACGTTGTGCTCTATGAGGGCTCATTGTGGGATTTGCTTCATGATGAGTGTTGGGAGAGCAACGATCCAATCGAATGCAATGTTTGGATAGCTCTTGAGGCGAGCGGGCCAAGTGGGCGAGAAGGACTGCGAAGAGACATGGTTAACGTTGCTTTTGACACGCTTTCACTCGAAGTACGCTCGATGCTCCTGAACCAGCAAGAAACCAAGGCAATTGTTTACGTCGACCAACCGTACATGAACCTCAACATTGCATCCGACCTTCGTGATGAAATCGATGAGATCTTATCCGAACCACCTGAACTTCAACAGACCCGAACCTCAAAATTGACCGGTGGTCTACCGGTATCCCTCGACATCAATGAAGGAATACACGATACACAATCACGAACGACCATCTTGACAATGCTCATCCTCACGGTTGTATTGGCACTTGTTTTCCGTTCGATTCGCTTAGGAATCATAACCATGGTTCCAGTCGCGGTGGTAATTCTGTGGCAACCACTACTGATGCAAAGCGGTGATGTCAACGTCAACATCTTCACAGCAATGATCGGAACCATTGTGTTTGGAATTGGAGTCGATGATGCGATTCACGTTATGCATCGAATACAGGAAGAAGGAGAAAATTCCAAAGGAATTGCCCACGCGATCGAAGAAACTGGTCAGACTATTTTCGAAACAACAATTACAACGGTGGCTGGAATTTCTGCAGGTTTCCTGGCAGCGTTCCCAGGTTTAGAGAACTTCTTCATGCTCATGTGTTTGCTGATTATCTTCGCATTCGTGACAAGTTCTTTCCTTCTTCCGAGCATTCTTGTCGCAGAGCACACTGTTCGAGACGTGGCCAAAGGTCGAACCACACTAAGGGAATTTGTACGTGGAGAAGACCCTTGGAGAGACATGTCAGGGGACATGACCATCATCAAGGCATCAGAATTGAAACCTGTTGATGCAGTTCTCGATCAATCGTAGATGCGAGCACGCCATGTTGCTGCTGAAAACAAGACAATCAATCCAACGGCATACACAGGCTCCCAGTTCATGGCAGTCTCCATTGACTGGCTTGAGGACGTGTTCGTTGAGTTGCTTGGTTGATCATCCATCGGTGCTTCAACATCGAGGACGGTTACAGAGCCAAGCATTCCTACCGACTCATGAGGTTCGCAGAAAAAGTTGTACGTTCCTGCAGAATCGTAGTCAAAGACATGCCCAAAATCCAAATCACGCTCTGGATCGCCTGAATCAAACACACCGTTCTCTTCAACCGAGTTGTGAGGCAATGCTTGTCCGCCCCAAACGAATCGTAGCGTATCACCTTCGTTAAGGGTCACCGTTGATGGGTTGAACCGAAGATTGGTACTGTCAACCGTCACGACGTAGGTTTCCGTTTCTTGTTCCGGCTCGAGACCAAGATTTCCTTGGAGAACGAGAAGAAGTACCGTGATTACAATGGCTGCCCGCATGGTTGTAATTTCCTGCAGCATTATATGAACAACTGTTCAAGGTTTGAGAACAATGTGGAGGGAGTGAGGAGTAAGCCCCTTTTTGTTGCCGTTCGGTGACCGCATTCAACTAAGCATCCTACCTGTCCCTGTGCGTGCAGCATAAGCGGGACGATTTGGACTTGCTCCAGTGGGGTTGCTCGTTCCATCGACATTCAGGCAACCTCCGTCTTTCAACATCATTGTACACACCTGGTATCGTATCGTTTCTGTGGCATTGACCTGACCATCTCTGATCTTTCACTTCTGTGAACCACCTGCACTATGGAGAGGGGACTTTCCTCAGAGTCGAACTCTGTCAGCGGTCCTCTCACTCCCTCCACGTGGCTGTCAATCAACTTCCATATGAACCCATCAGATTCACTGGTAAGGGTTCTGACCGACGTCAGCACCTTGCTGTTGGCCACCGTATGGGCCAGCTGCTTGCTGTTGTTCAATCACAGGAAGGGTTTGCTCAGCTTGTTGCAAACGCTGTGCAAGTTTGGGATTCGTACGCTTCTGAGGCTCGGTTGGTCGAAGTCCGAACACGAGTAATCCAACAAGGACGAGGCTCAAAACAACCAACACGCCCAGAACCACTGGGTTGACTTCCGAAACGGTGCCCATGAATCCTTCACTTTCAGCTTCCTTTACTCGAAGTGTTGGTGTTTGGAGGGTTTCCGAACCCAAAATTTGGACTTCGAGCCACATCGTTCCCGTCCGTGATGGAACCCATGCACCCTCATACACCGTCGTCGTACCTGGCGCAACTTCGAGTTGACGTGCATCCACTCGTGTTCGAGCGCCGTTTGACTCAACCAATTCAAGAACGATCTGCACATTGCCGTCAGCATTTCCGTTGTTGATGATGGCTGCAGTTATTTCAACCGGCTCATCGACCCGTACACTGTCACCACCATACTTCACGGACGGTTTCCCAACAAAGGTGAACTCTGGAACGCGTTGTTCCAAATCCCAAATATGGAACGGAGCATCGATGTCGTTGAAATCTTCTGCAAATGCATTTCCAGCCATGTCTTCGCCCGTTACCCAAATGCGCAGTTCGAGTGGTTCGGTGCGATCAGATTCCGAGACAATGTCATCGATGTTAAGAACCGCAGCGATCGGGATTTGCTCGCCAAAGGCTCGGCCACCCAAGAGCTCCATGTTGATTTGTCCATCGTACATCGCTGCAACGTTTAGCCCCAATCCTGCTGGATGAATTGCATAGTTGAGGACCAAGGTGTCCGGATTCAGTTGCTCCATTTCTCGAACCGTGAGTTGAATCTCCAAATCGGACCATGCGGTTTCTGGGAGAACATCCTGTGTTCCTGGTAAACGGATGTCCATGAGTATTGGAGCCTGCTTGTCAACGAAGATGGTCGTAATTGGTTCTTCACCCAACCCTCGCAAGATCGCCCCACTTGGAGGGTTGTACATTGTTAGGAACAAACCATGCTCTCCTGCTTGTTCTGGAACATTTCTTGCAAAACTGAAATTTCCATATGTTTCAACGACCGACTCCTCTCCGTTGATTTGCATCAAAACATCAAGGGATTGCTCGATGGTCCGCATGCTTCTGTACCAAACCAATTCTCCTTGGTACTCCATGATCGAATCCTCCGAGGCATAAGCGCCCACGGAAGTCACCTCTTGCATATCGATCAAATGCTTGGATTGTGATGCATCAAGCGCCAATTCACCACTGTACCGCCAAGTTGCATCGTACAATGGAACCACCACGGTTTGGCCGAGGCGGTCAGTGAGTTGCATTGACGGTGTTCGAATGAAACTTGGGTCTGGGTCAAAGCCCCACTCGATGCTAAAGTTTGCCACAAATGCCCCCTGCTCTGAGAAGACGCCATCTCCATTAACAATCGAGCAAGATTCAACGTCGATGTAGACGTGATTCGTGTAGCACTGTTCATTCTCAGCCAACCAATAGATGATGGCAGAATCGGATTCTGTCGAACCAAGGTTGAGTTCGATGAAATCAATATCGGAAACACCGTTCCTATCCCAAATCGGGATTTGCAAGACGTTCGCTTCACCCGGATGCAGCCAACCGTCACCGTTGCCCCATACAAGATCAAATTCTGTTCCAAAGGAGGGCGTTCCATCGGAGCGAATTTGAACATTGAACAACGGTGTGCTTGCACTTCCGCCTTCAATCATGATGTTCCCTGCCCCGTCTGAAACGGACAACCATCCTTGAACAAATTCTCCATCAGGTGCTTGCGACGTGTCCAGTGTAAGCGAAAACTCACCTATGGTTGACAGCATGTCATCGGGCTTTTCAAGCAGGTATGTTTGGACCTCATCCTCATCGACCATCTTGTTCATGTTTGTATCATCGATCCATGATCGCCAAACATGGGCCTCTGCGTGATGAGGGAGCGATGGGCTGTCACCGATAATGAAGTTGATTTCTGTTGCTGGCGAGGCGTCGCGATGATCGAATGCATCCACGTCCATTCCAATCAACATAGGTGCAATGGAGTCCATGATAAAGTTCGCAACAGGGTTGACTTCGTAGGCCACACCTTGACCCGCAACCGGGGTAACCTCAATCTCCATCTCGAGACTGTTTGCATTTGACGGCACACTGTAGATGATCGACGCTACGCCATTGAGAATCAAACTGGTTGATCCTTTGTCTTGTCCATCAACAAGCAAGCGTACCTGTGCTTGACCGGTTCGAGGAACAGCAGCATCCACACCTTCGAATCCAAGATAGGCATTGACGGTCACAAACGTACCTTGGACAAGCGATGCTGAGGATGCATCGGTTTCCACACCGGACTGCGATTCAATGGTAAATCGCTTGAGCGATACGTCGTTCTCAACACCGTTTGCGTGACCTAGACCAAAGACGTGATTCAGTGGCAAAGTTGGACCTGTTGGGCTAACGAGCATAACGTTGAGCGAGGCATAAGGCTCATCGTTCCAACTTACAGGCATCTGGAAGGTGTGGGTAAACTGTACAAAGGAACCGGATGCTGTCATCTTGATTTCTCCGTTGGCGTCGATGTCACTCCATCCCAATGCATATCCAGATTGTTGACAGTTTGCAACGGCTGCCCCTATAAGCGGCAGGACCGCTGTTCCACACAGAACCTTGGACTCACCGTTTGGACCTCGAAGAGCAAACTCAACGCTCCATCCGTTGTTTTTGACGTACGCTTCTCCGTCCAAGACACCGAGCGGAGAGAGGTCGAAAATCGAATCGACCGTGATCCAATCGGTTGATGGCGTAAGCGTATCAACAGGGGGAGTGATTGTAATGGAGACAGGATTCAACGTTGGCGACGAGCTGACGCTGTTGATTGTCAGCTTGAGCGAACCAGAGGACATCATGCGTACGGGGAGACGAACCTCTTTGATACCACCAATTGCCACAACGGAACTGAGTTCTTGGTTGAGACTTTGGACAAGTGGAGAATTTGCAGCCAAATTGAGATTGAGGGAGGCATCGTATGGAGCAAATATACCGCACATGGTTACGTCTGCTGTTGATTGTGACGAGCCGATGGTTATGCTGACACGAGACATGGGCAACCCAAGGATGCCTCGATCGTCCGTAGCGTTGGATAAGGCATTGTTCAGGGCACCCAACTCGTTTGATGAGAATTCGACATAGGATGCGGTTTGGAAGTTCGCAAACCCTCGGTTGGTGACATCTGAACCTGCAATCTTGATGTTCATGTAAGGGGATTTCATTTCACTTGAAGAGGAAACAGTGAATCCAAATTGATCAATGCCTGCCTGTGGGAGAAGAACATCAAACACTCCTGCAGAGCTCGGCGTCGTTGATAGTGTCTGGCACACCTTCCCATTTGCAAGACGGTTTTGCATACCGTAACTTCCTGCATCGTCACCATCGAAGCCCCAATCCGAAACGCCATCGGCACCTATGTCAAGTCGAACACCGATGTTGGGAATGGATCGGACTGTTTCAACCGAAAACGCATCAATGGAATAGGAACCACTTGATGATTGGAACCGGAACTGAACGCTCTGTCCAACTTCGTCAAGATTTGTGTATCCCTCGAGAGGATAAGCCAGCCAACCTTTGTCATCGATGTTTGCTTCGAGGATTGGTAAACCAGTGGCGAGGATGGACGTCTTGAGTGCACCAAAACCATTGGAAACACGATAGATAGGAGAGGTGATTGTCCCATTGCCTGAGACTTCGCCTGAAGTTGGCGACCAAGATGTGCCTGCAAGTGTCCAATCATGCGACGCAGGATTTTCGCTGAAACTCTCGTTGATCGCTCCGCTAATTCCAATGCTGTGGACCTTCGGACCACCACCCGAACCCGTAATCATGTGCATCTTCAATCGCAGAGAAGGTGTCGATTCCCAATCGATGGCCCCAAGGTCGACACGTAGGTCTGTCATTTCCTGATAACCTGGAAGAGGTGTCCCTGTTGATGCGTCGATGAGCGACCACTCAAACAGGGACCCTGTTGGAATTTCAGCATCGATAACCATCAATCCAAATGAAGAAGGTTCACTTCCAAGCGTTGCTCCCGGACCAAACGGTTGAGATGTCCAATTTCCTTCTCCCGTTGATATGCCCGATGCTTTTGGAAGGATTTCGACGTCATCGATGTTCCATCCTGACCATTCGTACAAACCATCCGATGGTCCGATCCCAAACCGCACTTCTAAATCCGAGTTACCCGAGACATAACTTGAGATGTCATATGTTTGAGCGACATACGAGATGTCACTGATAGTGGATGTAGGGTTCGACCAGACGTTCACCCAGTTCCCGTTTGGATTTTTAACACTCACATAAGCTTCGTCCCAAAATGTCTCTTCAACTCCCAATTGACGCTGAAATTTCAACTCCCATCCTCCAGAGCAGCCACCACAATTCATGCTTGGAGAGGTGGCCCAAACCGTGCTTGACATTGAAGTCGGATAACAACCATCATGGGAATAAAGCGCATTGACTCCGCTTGGCGGTGTTACACTTGTTGGGCCGCGTGAACATGACGTGCTGTCTTGCCCAATCTTCCAACCCGACCCAAGCGTCCAAACATTCGGACCTTCAAAATCGTACGACCACCCTTGCGGCAAGAGTTGCAAAACCGAATTGTTCACATCCATGCCATCGTAAACTGCAAGCGAGTGATCGTATTCAGCCGGTGAATCAAACATCTTTGAGGCTGAGACGGGAAGGACGCCTTCATCCAGCGACAGTTCAATTCCGGAGAGTGCCTCTCCGCTTGGAACACTAACAGATGTTGCATCATTAACGCCGTCTGGATAGGAACCAATGCTTACCGTAGTGGTTTGACCAATTGGTGTGGAGTTCGAGACTGTGTTCTCTTGCAACTCATCGGTCGGCTCAGCCATTGGAGTCAGCAACGAAAACACAAGAATTGACAACAGCAAAGAAACGATGACTCGGTTTTGCTGTACGCCACCCATGTTGGCTGGTCACCATTCAAGTCAAAAAGGATTCTTGCGGCATCAACTCCCCTTTTTGACCAACAAGCCATATCAACCGTGTCAGTTACCGTACGGTCATGAACGATGCTGAAGCATTGAAGAAAATCGCCGGTGAAGCGGCATGCGAATTTGTCAAAACAGGGATGCGTGTTGGTTTAGGAACCGGTTCAACCGTGAAGTACACCGTTCTCGAACTCGGCCGTCGAATCGCTGAAGAAGGCTTGGAAATCGTTGGCGTTCCGACGTCCTTTGCAACAGAGAACCTCGCAACTGAGGTCGGCATCCCGCTTGTAGAATTGGGATCGTTGGATGACCTAGACATCGTTATCGACGGAACGGATGAATTCGACCCAAGTTTCCAATTGATCAAGGGAGGCGGTGCAGCACTGCTTCGAGAAAAAATTGTGGCTCAACAATCGGCTGCGATGGTCGTTGTTGCTGACCATCGAAAACAAGTTGATTGTTTGGGAGCATTCGGAATTCCAATCGAAATTACACCCTTTGCTTGCGATGTAACCGTCTCCGCACTTTCGTCGCTGCTCAACTGCAAGGTTGAGCTTCGAACCTCGGAAGGTAAGCATATACTCACCGACAACGGTAATTGCATTGCAGATGCCCAAATTGGCCCGAGTATTACCGATCCAATATCAACTGAGGCAATGATACTCAACGTTGCAGGTGTGGTGCAGGTTGGCTTGTTTAACAACATGTGTGATGCTGTTGTACTAGCGAGTGAATCCGGCGTGAGCACGCTCATGAATCCGGATGGTCGCTTGTAGGCGGGCCTGACGGGGTTCGAACCCGCGACCGACGGATTAAGAGTCCGTCGCTCTACCTGACTAAGCTACAGGCCCACGCTTCCCTCCGGAAGGATGTATTTAATCATCTTGGGACAACGTCGTACCTGCTTCGCCTCTCATAGCAGAGAGTGCATCACCTGGTTGGCAAAGGATTGAGCGCATCGTTGGCAATGCTTGAACTGCATCGATCATGCTCTTGATTTTCGGACCCATAGAACCTGCGGGAAATTGACCATCATCGAGAAATTGTTGAGCCTTTCCAACCGTGAGATGTCGGTGTTCATCTTGGCTGTCTTGACCAAAATTGGTGTAAACAGCAGGCACACCTGTCGAGATGATAAGTGCCTCAGCTTGCAAATCGACTGCGAGCAGTGAGGACAATCGGTCCTTGTCGATGACAGATGGAATGCCATTGTATTGACGGTCTCTCTCAGTGACAGGTATTCCACCACCTCCTCCACAGATAACAACGGCTCGTTGTTCAACAAGCGTACGAATAACGTCCAAATCCAAAATGCTCATTGGATTAGGGCTGGCGACAACGCGACGAGCCCCGTGAATCGTCGTAGCGATGTCCCAATCGCGTTGCATCACATCTTGAGCAGAGAGTACAGGTCCAACAGGCTTGGTTGGGAACTCAAAGGCTGGATCGTTTTCATCAACCAGGACGCGTGTCAAAACAACCGCCGTCCTCTCCGGCCGGTGTCGGTGTTTGAGGATGCTGTTCAATTGGAGCGAGAGGGAATGTCCAATCATTCCTTGAGTAGCAGCAACCCATTGATCCATTGGATGAACGACATCAACATCAAGTGACATGAGTTCTCCAACTTGGGGCCCATTGCCATGCGTTAGGACCACTGACCATCCTCCCTCGAGAAGATCAACCACATCGCTCATGACTTTGGCCAAAACGAGGGAATGTTCGTCAACATCTTTTGCTCCAGGAGGGGAAAGCGCATTACCACCTATTGCATAGACGACTGTTTTGCTCACGCATTGAATTTCTAGGAGTCATGTTTGATGCTTTCGCACATAGATTCGAACAAGTCCATGTTTTTGCTTTCGTTCCAACTGGCCAGACTTCAAACATGATATGTGAGAACGTAAACGGGGCAACATGGTCAAAGACATCTGGATTGGTGATGTACAAAACGGCGATTACGATGGGCAAGACGTCGAACTCAAAGGTTGGGTGAAGCGAACCCGAGGCTCGAATAAAATCCGATTCCTTGTCCTACGCGATTCCACAGGCACCATCCAATGCGTTGCAAAACGGGATGTTGTTGGTGATGATGCGTTTGAAGCCATTGCTTCAGCACTCATCGAATCATCGCTAATCATCAACGGCACTGTCAATGTGGACGAACGCAGTGAAGGCGGGCACGAACTTGTTGTCTCTTCCGTTGAAATCGTAGGCCCGGTTGACCCAGAACGTCCTTTTCCCATCACTGAATCAGCAATGAAAGCAGCGGACGGAGGAGAAACGGAATTCCTTCTCGACAACCGGCACCTGTATCTTCGAACCAGTCGAATGACAACAATGTTGAAAATGCGTTCATCCGTTTTCGGAGCAATTCACTCCTATTTTCGAGATTTGGACTTCGTTGAATATCAGGCACCAAATTTTGTCGCTGGTGCGGTTGAAGGCGGTTCAACCTTGTTCGAAGTACCTTACTTTGGACGAAAGGCCTACCTCACACAATCATGGCAACTCTATGCAGAAGCAGCGATGCCGGCTCTTGAACGACTCTACACCATTGCCCCATCCTTCCGAGCAGAGAAATCACGTACACGGCGACATTTAACCGAATTTTGGCATGCGGAAATGGAAATCGCTTGGGCAACCAACGATGAGGTCATGGCCCACGGCGAAGGCGTTGTGCGCCACATTGCATCGACACTTCTCGATGAGCGAAGTGAAGAGCTGGAATCCCTTGGAAGAGATTTGAAACTCATAGCAAGGTATGCAGATTCCCCGTTTCCAAGAATGCGTTACGATGAGGCGATTGAAATTCTTCAAGGCAAAGGGGTTGATGTTGAATGGGGACAAGATCTTGACTACTCAAAGGAAAAAATCCTGACGCAAGACTTTGATGTGCCACATTTCCTAACGCACTACCCAAGGATTGCAAAACCGTTCTACCACCGTGTTGATCCGATTGATGACAAGTACGTATTGTGCCACGATTTGCTCGCCCCAGAAGGATACGGAGAAATTATCGGTGGAGGAGAACGAACTTGGTCAGAACAGGAGATTCTTCAGCGACTTGAAGAAGAAGGTACACCAAAAGAAGCCTATCAGTTCTACATTGATACTCGAAGTTATGGAGGTGTTCCACACGGCGGGTTTGGATTGGGTGTTGACCGAGTATGTTCATGGCTAAGTGGTGCTGACCACATCCGAGAAGTCATCCCATTCCCTCGTGATTCACGACGAGTGACGCCTTGAGGCGATGAAATGCAACCAATTGTTGCTTTGGGATGCGGCCTTGTGGGGGAGTACGTCATTCACCGTCTTGCTGATGACGGTCATCAGGTCGCAGCAGTCGACGTACGCATCCCGAAATCCTTGGTAAATCGAAAAGAGGTTTTGTCTATAGAACAAGATGCATATCAATATGTTGAATCGTTAAAGGAGCCTGCGGTCATCATTAACATGCTCCCTGGCCGCATTGGCCATGATATTCGTATTCCATTGATTCGAGGAGGACACAACATCGTCGACCTCGCCTTTACAGAAGAGGACCCACAAACACTGGATGCGATGGCGAAGCAACATTCGGCCACAATGATCTGGGACATCGGAATAGCCCCTGGCTTGTCAAACATGCTGCTCGCACAAGCACAGCGTGAATTAGGAGCAATGGACGATGTACGCATCCGAGTTGGCGGCAATCCAACTCAACCTGACAATAATTGGTCCTACATGGCACCATTCTCACCCTCCGATGTTATTGAGGAATACACCCGACCTGCCCGTATTGTCGAACATGGGAAGGTTGTGACCGTTCCAGCCCTGACGGAACGACATCGAATTGCTGTTGAAGGAACGGACGGCATGGATGCATTCCTTACCGATGGATTACGGAGCGTACTCACAACAATTCAAGCGGAGCACATGGCAGAATACACCGTCCGATGGCCGCAACACATTGATCGATGGCTCGCTGAGGGTTCTTCAACGCCAGAAGCGGAACTTTTGGATGCATGGAAGTATGATGCGAACAGGTCTGAATTTACGTGGATGCATGTCCGATGTCAACGAGATGATATGATACGCGAATGGACAATCGTTGATTACGGAAAAGATGGCAGTGGATCGATGGCACGAACAACCGGTCTCGTCACCTATGCACTTGCATCCCTTTTTGCTACCAAAGGACCAGAGCATTGTGGCCTTCATTCGGGAGTCTACGCACCAGAACTCGTCAGTGAAGCAACCTTGAGTTATGTTCTAAGTATCTTCGACGAGCACGGAATTTCGGTTTCATAACATTGGTTCGTCGCATTCTGGGCATGGCATCCCAGGAATGAACTCACCTAAGAGGAAACCACAGTTTGGGCAAATGCTTGTCAAGAAGTCATCGAAACTGCTCATGTTTTCCAATCAACGGACTCCTATTTTATTCTGAAGGTTCTGTTGAGGCACCAAACTTTTGTTTGATGAATTTGAAAAGGAGTCTTGAAAAGATCATCGAACCAATGAATATGAGGATCGTTGTCCACCATGGAGACTCGGTAGCTGTTGCGAAAAAGTAAGCGATGAAAAGGATGCCAAGCCCATATAC
>CENX01040461.1_pt1 | contig 19425 bp, 5 predicted proteins | sample 361321 | NCBI WGS metagenome assembly CENX01 (sample SAMEA2619678, study PRJEB7988) | marine metagenome | isolation source: saline water (ENVO:00002010), including | reverse complement strand
TGTATAAACCAAACGGACAGGAAAAGTACTTAAATATAAAGGAAAACTACGATCTTATCTACCAGAGATTAGATAAACTAGAGAAAGAAAGACCATGGGATGTAAAATAGTCGATGGACGTGCAGGTCAGATCACTGATGTATGTCAGGATGCTGATGGTTGTCCACGCTTTGAACCTTTACCTGCTGATAGAACGATCGGTATCAAGTATCGTGAATACCCAAAGAGTAGTATTCGTGGTAGTCTGAATAGTTTAAACAATGTCAATGTGAATATCACTGGTGCTGAAGGACAAGCAGTGATGTATCCTTCCATTTTAGTCGGTAATCAAGGCGGTCGTGCTACATTTGGTGGCAATCCTGGAACATTCTCACAACCTGTGTCTGCAGCAAACTGTGGTAAGGTAACAAGAGCAGGTACACTTTGTACTGGTTTCAGTAATGGTGCTACTGCAGTGTATGATTATTTCCCTACAGAACTCTCATTTAGTTTTCAGAACAGTGATACTTGGTTTTCTTACATCTACACGATGAATAGTAACTCAGGTCAGATTGGTATAGCATCTTATATCATTGAGGATGAACAGCGGGGAACCACTGGAGGTACTTCGGATGGTACTCCAACGGGCGATCCACTAAGTGATAGTACCATTGCCAATACTATTTGTCACCCTTGTGCAGGATTTACCTGTACCCCCGCTTCCACACAGTGCTCATATACTATCGAAAGTGATGTAGATTACACTGGAGATGAAGATTGTCCCCACCCGACGCTGTTTGGCATTGGTACAGGAAGTTTTAAAGTGGTGTTTACCTATGATTCTCTATCCACTACGATTCCAAACGGTGTAACGGACCTCTCAGTGTCCTATGATGGCACGAATTACTCCGATGCATGGAACGAAGGTGAGAACTTTGGTATCTCATTTGACTCTCCCCAGAATACTTGGCAAGCAGGAGATGAAGCAGCAGATACCTTTACCGTGTATACACTTGAAGCAACAGGTAAAACTGGTCTTCAACTGAATATTCGTATCGCACCGATCGTCGATGAGTCGGGATCCACTGTTGCATTCACAGGAACACGTTGGACTATCTTAGATATTGTTCAACCTGGCACAGGATATGCACAAAATGATACATTTAACATCACTCACGATCATATTCACCCTGATAATACGACTACAACCTTTACATTAACTGTTAAAATCACTGCTGTTGGACCAATCGAGTCCCAATCTGGGTCAATTGCTGATGTTTTGCGTAGTGGTGATACATTAAATGGTCATGAAGTGACTCGTGTTCTTCATGGACCTTCAATTGATAGTGATTATAGTACATCAACAGGTCTCTTCCCTTACCATTTTGCTTATTTGGATGGAAATGGCAACGATTTTACTAAAGACACCTCTTATACAAGTAGTAGAGCACACCAAGTAACTGCAATTGCAGGTTACGGAATCAAAGATGTAGGATTTTTCGGTGGACTTTATGAGTTTACGGATAAGTCTGTTCAATATACTACTGGTTTTGTTGACAGGAATGCTCCTGACGTCTATAATACCCTTGTTCAACCTTCATGTACCGTGAAATTAGACAACGGAAGAGTTGATCGTGTCGAGATTGACAACAACGGAGGAGGTTCTGGGTGGAATACACTCGGTAGAATCCCTGAGTTGAGTATTACCGCACCAACTGTAGACTCTGGAGAGGCAGCGCAGGTCGTTGGTGACTTTGAAAACGGGGTTTTAGTCAATGTTACCGTCACAAATCAAGGAAGCGGGTACGTTGAGAGCAATCTTCCACAAGTTTCCGTTACAAATATCCATAAATCAGAGAATTTTACAGTTGAAGACGCTGCTGTGCGCGAATTTGGGTTCGATAACCTCACTCAGTTCTATAAAACGTTCCCAGATGCAGTAGATGCGTTCCCAGAACTTGATCAAACAGCAATTCAGACAATTTTATCGCAACATGAGACACTAAAAGCAAATGTTGAACCAGTAAAGGCGTATTCGAGGAACGAACCGAACGTAGAAATCAAAAAAGACCCCAATTATAAGCGTAGAGACGAGATGGTGCAGCGTCTTTTTAATAGACAGGACGTAGAAGGACTAAAAGTAACACTTAATCCCCCACAAACTTACAAAAGTATCGATACAGTTGACTTTGGACCGTCTAAAGAAGCGCAAGACCTCAAAAAGTCTGCTAGAGAACTGATGGAAACACCTGCAATTGATAATGAGGTGCAAATTGAGAGTTTAATCCAAGAAGTGATCCCTGAAACTAGCATTTATGACGAATCTTACGTCGAAACTGTGCGTGGACCCTTTTCAGAACTGCCATATTCGTCTGACCTCACTAAATACTTCATGAGACAGTTTATACCAGATGGAAGAGGAGAAGTAAAGGTTAAGCTTTCACTTGGCGTGACGCAACAGAACGTAGGAAATGCACATTTCTCTTGTACCGCATCCGCAACTACAAGAGCAGACGCAACAGACGCTACTACTGGTGCGGTTACATCATCTACATTCTCATTTCCCTTTGGTCAAGTTCCTCAAGGACCTGGTTGTCAGAATTGGAGTTGTAACGGAGACATGACTATCCGCAATGACTTTACCAATGCATCACAAACCATGGCAAAGGCAACAGAAAGATACGGTAACCCTTATAACGTAACGTAATGTCAGTACAAGCAGCAGCACTATTCATGGGAACATGTAGTGGACATGGTAAAGCAAATGGTGTCAACTGGCACCCAGGTCCAGGTGGAGGCATCTTATCTCCTTGCCCTCATCCATCTCTTGCACCTTATATTGTACCAAAGGGTATGGAGATTGCGGATAATTTTGCAACATGGTTACCTACAGCACAACTTCCGTTGGAACCTATTGTAAGAAACGTGGTAATTAATAAGAAGATCCCTATTATTGATCAGGATAACTTAATTCCACATCCTACAGTCACACAGCATGTTACTATGTCAGTAGGATTCAAATGTTTCACGGTAAGAAATACTCCTGCGTGGCATTGTACTATTGGAACAGGCGGAGGTGGTCGAGAAGCAGCTACAGGTCATGCTCGAAGACTTTTTGCAACTACAAAGACAGTATTCATTAATGGAAAGCGTGCAGGTAGGATGGCAGATCCATTTGGAAATAAAACAGTTCCATTTCCATGTTTGAGTGTCGTTGCAGGAGCAAGTAAAGACGTATTCATCGGAAGTTGATAAATAAAGTGGGATAGCAACCCCATTAAAAGTTCTAATGTCGTATACATTACACTTTTTAATGATTAATCCCGATCGCGATCCAAAGTACATGTTAGAAACACATGGAACTGTAGGACTAGTCACAGATTACGGTTCGACTGCCTACATAGAGAAAGCAAAAACTAAAAAAGAAGTTAAAGCACCTAGCAAATGGCGTTAAAGGATATAAAAGGTCAAAACTTTAAGAGGTCTCGAAGATTCGACGACCTTAATATTGCTTTGACCAAAAATCCTTTTACAAAAGATGTCTATAGTGTGAAAAACGACAACGCTATCAAACAAGCAATTAAAAACTTGGTTCTCACCTCTCCTGGTGAGAAACCATTCCAACCTCTTGTAGGTTCAAGGGTAAGTCAATTACTTTTTGAACCTTTGGATGCATTTACCGCAGATGCAATTAAGCAAGAGATCATAAATACCATTACACAGCATGAACCAAGAGTAAATCTTACTGAAGTCGATGTAACACCGATCTATGCGAATAACAAGATCAACATAACGGTAGAATATCAGATTGTCGGATTGCCCATTGTTGAATCGATATCCTTTGTCTTACAGAGACCCGAATAATGCAACCGAATAACCTAACAGCACTAGACTTTGAAGATGTCAAAGCAAGTATTAAATCATACCTAAGAACTCGAAGTGAGTTTACGGATTATGACTTTGATGGTTCTGCATTATCGTATATGGTTGATGCACTTGCTTATAATACTTACTATACAGCATTCAATGCTAACATGTCACTGAATGAAGCATTCTTGCCTTCATCTACAGTTAGAGATAACGTCGTTAATATTGCCAAGTTAATGAATTACACTCCTAGAAGTGTAATTTCATCTAGAGCGTCTGTAAAAATTGATGTTCAGACTTCTCAAGCAAATGGAGTGTACCCAAGTAGTGTTACCTTGAAGAAAGGTTCTATTGCGACTGGTGGTAACTTCGTTTGGAACATTTTAAGAGATACTACTGCTGAAGTTAGTCCCACTACAGGTATTGGTACCTTTCCTGAGGTTTGTATCTACGAAGGACAAATTGTAAACTTCCAGTACATTGTTAATACCTTTGCAAGACAAACATATGCAATCCCTTCTGCAGAAGCAGACCTTGCAACACTCAAAGTTAGTGTAAAAGCAAACGAGACTGCCACAGCAGCGGATATTTACAACCAAGTAGACACTGTTACTGGTCTAACCGCATCTACCCGCGCATACTTCCTTTCTGAAGGTGAGGATATGCGCTTTGAGGTTAGGTTTGGTGATGATAGTGTCGGAAGAGCATTAAAAGACGGAGAAGTCGTACAATTCGAGTATTTGGTGACTTCTGGCAAGGAAGCAAATGAAGTTAACTCATTTGGTTACGTTGGAACCGCGATAGATGCTACAGGAACTAATGTTGTTACTTCTGATGTAACTCTAACGGTTTTACATCGTTCTCAGATGGGAACTGGTGCGGAAAGTATTGAATCTATCAAATATAACGCTCCAAGATACTACTCTTCTCAATATAGAGCAGTTACAGCGCAAGATTACGCTTTAATCACTCAAAGGATCTATGATAATGCGGATTCCGTTGTTGCTTATGGTGGAGACAGTTTAAATCCTCCTATTTACGGAAAAGTCTTTATTGCAATCAAAACTAAGACAGGATCCCTTCTAAATGACGCTACGAAGAAGGAAATTTCTGCTAACCTTAGGAAGTATGCCATGGCATCGATTGACCCTGTTGTAGTCGATCCTGATAACGTATACATCTATACTAAGATCTTTGCTCTATACGATACTGGAGCAGGAAGTAGTTCCTCACAGATTAAAACTGATATTCAGACATCGATTAATGATTGGGCAACTCAAACACAAATTAATAACTTCAACTCAACCTTTAGAGGTTCTGCATACGAGAAAGCAATCACTCTTGCTAATAATGCCATTACTGACGTTTCACTGCAGACAACTACTCTAAAATACATTACACCAAATAGTAACCAGACCAATACTTACTGTATTAGCACTGGTAGTGGACTTTATAACTCCGCACCTTCTAAAGATGGTGATGACGGTACTTGTAAGAAAGAACCTGTCTTGTTATCAGGAACATTTAGAACTGCAGACCGTCCTGGAGTAGATCAGCAGTTTGAAGACGATGGATATGGAAATCTACGCATTTTCTATAATACAGGTACTAAAAAGGTATATACGAACAACTCAATCGGTACAGTCAACTATGATACTGGAGAAATCTGTTTTGGTCCAGTAAATGTGATCAGTACAGGAACAAATGTTCCGTCTTCTTCGGCAGTAAATATCACAGACACTGTAACTGGTGCAGGTAGTGTTACAGATCCATCACTTCTCCCTGGAGACCTAAGGATTCCTGTTATTACTATTCCTGCCAACAGTGGTACCATTCCTGCTTCAACCCCAGGAACAATTATCAATATTATTAGTCCTGAGGTAACAGTATCACCAATTGGTACAACACCACCTGCCTCTGTCCCTCTAAATAGTTTGACACCAACGATATTTGATGATACCCCCTCAGTTGTGGAGGTTGCACCAATTGATAACAGCGGTGGTCTAAACACATCAACCTGTTTCTCGTAAAGCGTAGATGAACATTAATAAGGTTTCCCAGTCGATTGAGTCTCAATCACCAGACTTTATTGGATCAGAATATCCTCTGTTTAATAAGTTTCTTGAGTATTATTACAAATCTCAAGAGAAGACTGGTTTAGGGCAAAATATACTTAATAACTTCCTCCAGTATCTTGATATCGACAAACTCGATATCGGTATCCTAGATGGTGCGACAACGCTTGTAGAAGCGATTACAGATAGTTCAGATAAGATCGTTGTTGAGAGTATCAACCCTTTCCTAGAAACGAATGGGTCTATTCTAGTTGGCGATGAAGTCATATATTATGAAGGTGTAGATAAATCTCCAGAGATCTCACTTTCTCCAGGTATTTCATATGAACAGGTAAAACTTAAGTGGACTACTCTTGCTAGTCTTATCAACAGTTTTGATGGTACCACTACAGCATTTGCAATAACATCTCAAGACAGTCCAATTGCTCCCCCTTCAGCACAGCATTTGGTTGTTTCTTTGTATGGTAATATTTTAGTTCCAAATATTGATTATACAGTTAGCGGATCAAATATCGTATTCACTACTGCACCTAGAACCAAAATTCCTGCTGATGATGCAGGTTCAACTTACATCTTCTATCTTAGCGGTTTTGTTGAGAACACCATTTATGGATTAGACAATCTTTCTGGTGCTTTTGGTGATGGTAAGAAGCAATTCAGTCTAACTCGTAATGGAGTTAAGTATGAACCAGAAGTTGAAGAGTATTTGAATGTCATTTATGATAATCGTCTCTTAGTTCCTAAAGTTGATTACTTTATTGATGAAGATCAATTTGTATTTAAAGTAGCACCCCTTAACGGTCGTTTCTTATCAATCCATGCAATTGAGGCACCTATTCCGTCTTTCGGTAGTGGTGCAGTTGGTTTTTCTCGTATTAATGATAATGGACTTCTAACAAGTGTCTCATCTAGTGCTATTGGTACTGGATATCGCTTTGAATATCCTCCTCAAGTTAGCATTGACTCTGAGCAAGGTTCAGGTGCTGCTGCAACTGCCCTTGTTAACGGTTTGAAGTCAATCACCCTACTAGAGGGTGGAAGGGGTTACAGCACGACTAACCCTCCTGTTGTGCAGGTTCAATCTCCTACTAAAACTGGTTCTAGTCAAGCAACTATTAGTGCAACGGTTACTGACGGTTCAGTTACTGCACTGAGCATTACTAACTCTGGTTCTGGTTATACCTTTACTCCTAGAATTACTTTTGTTCAACCTGGTGGGGCAAAACTGGGTACTCCAGTTATTACTAATGAACAGGTAACATCAATCCCTGTTACTGACGGAGGTTTTGGTTATACTACTGCTCCAACTGTTTATATTGATGAATCAACTGGTTCAAACCCAATTAAGGCAGCATTAAGAGCAAATCTTACTGAAGGTAAGGTTACTAGCATTTCAATCTTAAATGCAGGACAAGGATATACAACTGTTCCTAGAGTTGCGATTGTAGACCCTGTAGGTGCACAAGTATTACAAACTGTTGTTGATGGTGATGGTAGAGTCATCAGAATCGAATTACTTAATGGTGGTGGCGGATATGACGATGTTCCTTCTGTTTATATTGTAGATAATAGAACTAACGGTGGTACTGGCGCAACTGCGGTTGCTTCTATTTTCAACGGTCGAATTACTGATCTTAATATTACTAATTTTGGTAGCGGTTACTCTGCTGCTAATCCTCCTGAGATTGTAATCCAAGCACCTCCTCAGGCAAAAGCATCTGTTGAAATTGGTCTTAATGAAGTCACAGGTTTCGTAGTTACTGAGTCAGGTAAAGGATACAACAAGGCAGCATTTACTGGATGTGCGAGAGCAGCATCTGGTATTACTAAGTACACTGAAACAGGTAATGCAGTATTCAGTAATAACACTACAGCAGCATCTGCAGCGGTTGGTTCAAGCGTTAAGTGTTTGGATGCACTATTTGTTAAGAGACTACTAGACAAGTATACAGAACAGTTCTTACCTGATGTTCCAGAACTTGACTACTCTAAGATTGATGTTCGTACATCGATCAAAACTATTAAAGATTTTTATTCATCTAAAGGTACTTCGTTCAGTATTGCTTATCTGTTCAAGTTACTTTACGGTGAAACTGTTACGGTCACATATCCAAAAGACCAAATCATCAAACCCTCTGCAGCAACTTGGTCTATCGACACAATTTTGCGTGCAACCCTAGTAAGTGGTAATGCTGAGAATATTAGAGATGGTTTGTTAACTCAAGAAGCAGATATTGCAGATCCTAATGTAACTGCTGCAAGTGCCTTAGTTGAAAACTATATTTCAATCAAAACCTCTGATGTAGAGATCTTTGAACTTGTTCTTTCAGAAGAAACTATTGTTGGGACGTTTACCGTACCATATAAGACAAAACTTGCTGAACCTCTCAATCAAACTGATTCGATCATTACGGTTGACTCTACAATTGGTTGGCCAGAACGAAATGGTGAGTTTGTCATCGGTGGTGGTACAACAACTGAACTTGTACAGTATAAAGAGAAATCACTCAACCAGTTCATCGAATGTACTCGTTCTGCAAACGGTATTGTAGAAGACTGGGATTCTGCAACTCAAGTTGCTTCTAACTTCACGGTATATGTGAATAGAGGAACTACTCAAGAAGTAGTGTTAAATGTTGTTGGTATTGTTGATGCACAGCAAACTGTTCTTACTGACACTGGTTCATACTACTTACCTGGCGATAAACTCGCTGTGTCTAAGTTAGGTGGAACTAGTATTGATCCTCATTTAACTACATGGTTATATAACGTCAAAAAACTTATCAATGTCTCTACAGTTGTCTTTGGAGGTGTTAATAATAGGTTTGCAACTATTACTTGTTCAAACAATCACGGTTTATTGGTTGGTGATCAGGTTACAGTTTATGGTGCAAACCCAATCATCTATAATGGAACATTCCTTGTAACATCTAGGGATAGTGCAACAGTATTCCAGTATCAGTTACCCCAACCCGCAACTGTGGTACCACAGGGTAACATTTTAGTATCTGTTGACTTGAACAAAGGTAAGTCTACAAGTACTGCTGTATTGAATGCTATTGGTCCTTATACGACTAACGTTCAAAACTCATTCTTCAATACAAACTATGCATACCTAGCATCTACAGGTATTCCAAACTATAATATTGGTCCTTTCCCAGGATCTGCTCTGCTTCCAGGAAACCAACGTAAGTTGAATCGTTTCCCGATTACTTCTACAACAATTTCTACAAAGAATACTGTTTCTCCAGGTCCTATCGGAACTTGGGTTAATGGCGTCTCTATCTGGTCTTATAAGTCAACTCTCAAGAAAACCTTTGGTGCTGTAACTAGCGTTGCTATTACAAATGCAGGTAAAGAATATGATGCTGCCTCTCCACCTGTATTAACTATCAGTGGTGGCGGAGGAACTGGTGCAACTGCTGCAGTTGTTGTTAACGGTTCTGTTAATGAAATTACTGTATCTACAGGGGGTTCTGGGTTTACTTCTTCTCCTCTAGTCTCTATCGTTGGTGGAGGCGGTTCTGGAGCGTCTGCAACTGCTATTATTACAAAAGGGGTTGTCTCTAGAATTCTAATCAACTCAGGTGGTAGTGGATACACCTCACAACCTTCTATTACTGTTGTTGGTGGCGGTGGTACTGGTGCTGCAGCAACTGCATCTGTTCGTGGTCCTATTCAGTCTGTTTCCGTTGGATCAGGTGGTAGTTCTTATACTTCTACTCCTACGGTATCGTTAAGTTCTGGTAGTGGTGCTGTTGCACAGGCAATTGTACAGAATGGTCGTATTATTTCGATCGCTATTATTTCTGCAGGTTCTGGATATACAACTGCTCCTGAAATTACTATTCAGGGTGAAGGTTTTGGTGCTGTTGCTAGAGCATCTATTGATACTGATGGTGAAAATGCAGGTAGAGTTACAAGCATTTCTATTATTAACCGAGGTATTGGATATCTTCAAGGAACAACTATCATTAACTTGAACTCTGTTGGTTCTGAAGCAACTTTTACTGCAAACGTATTTGAATGGACTTATAACTTACAATCAACTACTACATTTGATACTGCTAAGGGTTCTGTCTTTGAAGGATTTAATAATCAGTATGGTGGTGAGTATGCTCACTTATCAAACCCTCAAACACTAAGATATATTCTTGGTGACAACTTATTTGAAAATGCATCAGGCGTAATCAAAGAACAGGAAGATGGTTTACTACACTCTCCTATTATTGGTTGGGCATTTGATGGTAACCCAATTTACGGTCCTTATGGTTACTCTGATCCTACTGATCAGTCATCTGCGATCCAAAAACTTAATACTTCATATAGATTAAAGACAAATCTTGTTTATAATGTAGATTCTAACCCAAATCCTGTTAGAACAGCAGGTCCTTTACTATCTGCTGAGGCAGCAGGTAAATTTGTTGAGGACTATGAGTATGTGTTCGGTCTTGGTGCATTAGATCAGTATAACGGTAGATTCTGTAAGACTCCTGAGTATCCCGAAGGTAGATATTCTTACTTCGTTACTATTGATGCAACTGACGATGGTAATCCATTATTCCCTTATGTTATGGGTCCTAGTTTCAACTCTGTTGTTGATTCTTGGAACTTGAATGCTAGTGCACAACAGCAAAATATTCCTACTGGTGTTGTTAGATATCGTGATCCTTATGAGAATGTTGATATTGACGTTGAGAGGGCACCCAATGCTTCTACAAACGCTCTAACACTAGAGAATGGAGATGTATTACTATTTGATATAGAAGACGAAGATAGAAGTGGTGTTATTGAAGCGGATGAGACTGCTGATCCCGATCAGGTCTTTGAAGAGTCACCATTACAGTTATTTGATTACTTCCCCAAAGTCAAGTTTGACTCTAAGGTTGATATTGAAGTTGAAACAACTACTAAGTTTGAAGATGCTTCTGTAACTGGATTTACAGTTGAAAACCCAGGTATATCTTATCAGGTTAATGATAGACTAATCTTTGACAATACTGATACCGATGGTAGTGGTGTTTCTGCTCGTATTTCTAGAATTAAAGGTGAAGCGGTTGAAGCATATACATTTGAAAATGTAAGTGGTAATAACTTCGGTGTTCTTACTACAGTCAATCCTCACAACTTACAAGCAGGTGATAGTGTCTTTATTGACTACACTCCTGTCATGGACAGCACTAATAAGACATTTGTTGTTCGTCAATTTAAAGGTATTGAAGAGATTGTAGTTAATCAAACTGGATCTGGTTATAATACTGATATTCCTCCTACTATCATTATCGATGGTAATGGAACTGGTGGTAGACTTGAAGCAGTTGTAACTTCTGTTGGTTCTATTGAAAATGTCAATATTATCAACTCTGGTTATGGATACACAAGTAATCCTAGAGTTATCCTTTCACATCCTCAAGTCTTCAAAAAAGCAGACTACTATGTCGCTAAGTTTACTAATAGAAACTATGTGAGGATCAGTGATGTATACATTAATGATTCTAAAGAAACTTATATTTGCGGTAAAACTTATGATGCTGCATCTAATGATGTTGCATTCATTGCAAAACTCTCTGCTACAGGTGTTAAGGAATGGGAAGCATCCTTAGAACTTCCAGGTGGTCAACAAGACTCTGAATTCCTCAAGTTGTATGTTGATGGTAAGAGTATCTGGGTTGTTGGTCAAAATAGTCCAAATAGTGTTATTCTTTCCTCTTATAACCCTGATGTTATTCTTTGTAAGTATACTGAAGCAGCAAACGGACTAAGTGCAGCATTAACCTTCCAAAAAGGTTATGCAGGTATCTCTGGTTCTACTCGTGGTGACTTTATCACTGCTATTAAGAAATACTCTGATACTAGATTCATTATTGGAGGATATACCAATACTAACTCTGGTGCACCGTATGATGCTTTCATTGCATCTATCGATACTAGTGGTAACTTTGCAATCAAGAGAAAGATTGCATCTTCTAACAAATCGGAAAAGATTACTGATATTGTTATCGATGGAACAGACGTTTATGCATCTTTAGAACTTGCTGCTACACAATCTAACGCAGATATTGATACTGGTGTTGCTAAGATTGCTTTTGGTGTTAATACTATTAGTGTAACTTGGATCAAGCAATTTGCTAATAGTCTGTATTCTATTATGGATACTAGTCTTGCTATTGATGAATTCAAAGAACTTTATGTTACTGGTGGTCTAAGACTTAAGTCAGACGATACTACTAGAGATAGTTTCTGGGTTGGTAAGATTGATGCAAATGGCACATTTATCTGGAACTATCGTTATCTTGCTCCAACTGGAGGATCTATTACTGTTACTCCTAGTTCTGCAATTGATATCTTTGGTGATTTAAACATTGCGTTTACTAGCACCAATAATACCAATACTTTACCTACTGTTGATACTGTCAAGATTGGTTATGACGGAAAAATTAAAAATCATACAACTAACCAATTTACACAAAACAATACTGAGGGTATTACTGCTTACTCTGTTGATGTTGATAACTCTGGTGATATTAATATTGTTGGACAAACTCAATGGAATAGAAACGAGTTTATCTTCCCCTTCACTGCAGGGTCTAATGCTGATACAACTACTCATTATACCTTAACTTCTACATCAACAAACAACTCCATCACTTATGCCAATGATGTTGCTAAGATCCATGGTTATGCAACTGGTGCAACTACTTGGACTCAAGGTAATCTGCAAATTACTTCTGCTCAATTAGGAGCAAGACTTAATAGTGACTTCACTGTTGAGATGATGATTTATAAAGATACTAATACATCAAGTTTAACTGGTGGTAGTATCACTCAACATACTCTTCTTGCTATCGGTGATGCTGAAGAGGCAACTGGTGGTCTTTGGTTATACTATGACGTAAGTAGCGGATACTTAGAACTTGTTGTAACTAACGCAACTACTAAACTTAATAGTGCATCTGGTGCAGGACAGTCCTCTCTCAACAACATGTTTGCTGATAATACATGGCAGTTTATTGGATTGAAGAAAGAAGGAAATGTCTTTACCGTCTATGTGAACGGTATTCAAGCAATTCAATCTACAGTTCCTAGTACTGCTCTTGGTAGTAAGCATCTTTATGTTGGTCAGATCCCTGGTAGATCTGGTAGTGCAGGTAACTTTAGAATCAATGAGCAAGGTCAGTTCCATGTTGATAACTTCAGATTAAGAAACAGAGCGATTACTCCTACTGTTCCTTCTGATGTTAGTGCATTCCCAACTGCAGGTGGATTTGGTCTCCAATACACTTGGACTGATACTGCATGGTTCACTACTAACCTTAACAGATATGACTTCATCGATTATGATGGATTCTCACTTAAAATTGATAAGAATGCTGATGCTGCAAGAATCGGTACAGTTTCTACTCAAACTAATACTCAACTAGGATTTACAAGAACTGCTGTTACTCCTGTAACTGGTAGTACTCTTACAATGCAGAATACTGGTTATGCTTTATCTGAGGCAGGATTCCAATCTCTTGACTTTGATGATGCTACAATCAATATGACTCCTGCAACTGAGACTCTTACTTATACTCAGGATGTTTGGAGTTCTAGAACTGCAACTGTTCCTTCTCCTGGATCTCAGAAACTTAATGTATCTGCTGTTGTTAAAGACAGATATTTCTTCAAGGTTACTCCTACAACTAAGATTGATAACATTCAAGAGTTAACGATAAATCAGTCATTTAGGTTTACTGTTGGTAGTAAGTTACGTCTAAACAATGCTGCTGGAACATTTGTCAACAGCGGTTATATCGTAAGAGTTGATGATGCAAATAATAAAGTATATCTTGCTGTAAACAATAATACATGGACAGATGATACTGCTACTGGAAACTTAGTAACTGAACAGTTTAGTGAGCAATCAACTTATGGTATTGTTGGACCTATTCCAAATGATATCAACGTTATTGAGGGTTATACATTCCCATTAGTTAATAATACAACTCCAGGAACTTTTGATATTGATCTTGACAAATATAATTTAGATGGTACTTACAACGCAGCAGGTAGTCAAAATCTTGACTCATTTGCTAAATTCAAACCATTTGCAACTATTGATTACTCTGTAAGAATCGATGAAGTAGGGGGTTCTTCTCCATTCATCGTTGGTTCTGTTGTACAACTGACTTCCAGTGATATCTCATTCAATGCAGCATATAGCACAACACAGATAACAAACTTAACTGGCGTAACCAAAATTACATTAGTTGCTAATCTTGATAAGATCTTACAAGTTTCTTCTGTTGCAAACAGTGATGAAGTTTACGTTATTACAAGTACTAGTCATTACCTTTCTGCAGGAGACGTACTTTATGTTGATGGTAACCCATCTCAGACTGTAGGTAGTGTTGTATATGATGAATACGATGGTGCATTCCCTGTTGATCGTGTTATCAGTCCTCTTGAATTCACTTATAAGTTAAATCAAGCAGCAGTTACTTCACCTGCTACAACTGCAGGAAATGTCAATATCTTCATGAAGTCTCCGACTTTGAAGATGTACTATGGTCACCAGTATATCTTTGACTTAAGTCACTCCTCACTTCTTGGTGGCAACCTTTCCTTTGCTAAGGATAGTCTATACAAACTTGAATATTCATTCAACTCTATTGAAAGGGTCGGAACCCCTGGTGTCACTGGAGCAGGATCACCTACTCCATCTGTGAAACTAAAAGTTGACCCAACAATTGTTACTAATATTTCTTACTACTTTGACCCTTCTAGAACTGGTTCTGATTCTCCTGTTGTGCCTGGTAGTTACCTCGATGTTGTAGACTCTCCATATAAGGGTAACTTTGTGATCTCCTCTGTTGCAGGTCAGACTATTACTCGTGGTGCTGATATTATCAAGTTCCCTCTTCTTAACGAACCAGAAGGTGCTGCTGATATCAACCAAGCAAGTTATGCAACTTCTTCCTTAAGAGCAGTTGGATCAATTAACGCTGTTCGTATTGTAAACCCAGGTGGTTTCTATACTAGATTACCTGTTGTTACTGGTATTCAATCAACTAGACAAATTGAAAGAATTCAAATTAATGATCCTGGAACTGAATATGCTGTTGGACAGTACACCAGTGTACCTATTGCAGGTGACGGTGAAGGTGGATTTGTTACTATTAATGTTGCTGACGGACAAGATGCTAATGGCGTAACTATCCCTGGTCAGATTCAACTAGTAACTGTTACATCTCCTGGTAAAGGATACACTACAGCAAGCATTGATATTGAGTCAGTGTCTGGTATCTTAGGATCTGGTTTGACTGGATCTGGTGCTGAAGTTGTAGTTGTTATCCCACCATTCGGTTCTGGTGCATCTATCTTCACTCAAGGATCTAGTGTTGGTAAGATTAAGAAACTTAAAAATAATAACTTTGGTTATGACTATCCTCATGACTATACATTACGTCCTGAGATTACATTCCCAATCAATGCTCAGTTAACATCTACAAGTATTCTCGATAGTATTACAGTTACCGATCCTGGTACTGGATATTCTCAAGCACCTGCTGTTGTCATCACTGGAGGTGGTGGTAGTGGTGCTATTGCAGAAGCAACAACTAAGAATGGTCGTCTTGATACTATTATTGTTAAAGATCCTGGTGCAGGATATTCTTCAACTCCTACTGTATCACTAAGATCTTCATTCAACTATGTTGTTAACCTTGACTTGGGACTCTTACAGTTCGCTTTCCCACATGGTATTACAAACGGATCTGCTGTCACACTGAATGTTGTTGACACTGGAGACGGTGTTGCTTATCCTCTATCTGCAGGTGCAACTGGTAGATTGAATGGAACTACTACTTACTATGCTATTGCAGGTTCTGCTAACTCTCTTGAAAATGATCAATTAAAACTTGCGATCACTTCTGCTAACGCTTCACTTGGTGATGCATTGGCATATGTCAACGCAGGTACAGGTCGTCAACAGGTTCTTACTGAATCATTTGGTGGTGCTGCTACAGCAAACGTTATTACATCTACTTTCTTAGAAGGAGAACTTGTATATCAGGGTGAATCTTTATCTACTTCAACTGCAACTGGATATGTTTCTACTAACGCAGGTTGGCAAGTTGGACCTAGAGTTCTTAAGATTGTTGACTATACTGGAGAGTTCTCTACTGGTCAAAGAATCACTGGTGTGATTTCTAAGTCTTCTGGTATCATGACTGATATCAAAGTTGCTAAAGGTGTTCTTGAGATTGGTTCTGTTACTAAAACTACAGGTCAGTTTATCGATGACGTTGGTAAACCATCTGAGATTATTCAGAAGATTCAAGATAGTTACTATTATCAAGACTTCTCATATGCTGTTAAGTCTGCTGTTTCTATTGGTGAATGGAAAGAGATTCTTATCAAGAACGTTCACCCCGCATCATTTAAAGTATTTGGTGAGTTAGATCTCAATGATTATGGATTTATTCCTAATAAAGAGACATTCTTCCAGTTAACTAAGTCTGTTGAACTTGCAAGAGATGCAATTGTTCCTAATATTCAAAACTTTGCTCTTGTTGAACCTGTTTACTCTGAGTTCAATAATACTGAAGTACTATTCAGACAAAAACGACTAACTTCTTCTGAGAACATTCTAACTTCTGTTGTACAGAGACTTGATGATATTTCTACTCAGTTTGATGGTCAAAAGATTTCCTTCCCTCTAACTGTTGATGGTAACAACGTTGTTGCGAATGCTAACCAGTTGATGATTGTTCTTAATGGTGTTGTTCAAACTCCAGGAACTGCATTTGAGATTCAAGGTGATTCAGTTGTCTTTGCAGAACCACCTCAACCTCCTGCAAGTGTTAAGTATGTAAACGTTTCTATCAATCAGATTGCAACTGTTGCTCTAACATTCAATAATATCAGTGGTATTTTCCCAACTGCAGGTATGACCGTAGTTGGCACATCGTCTCAGGCAAGATTGACTGTTACCACTGTTGTTGGTAATACTATCAATGGTTTCATCACTCAAGGAACATACACTATCGGTGAACTAGTAACTGTTGGTGCAACTGGTTTTGCTGCTAACGTTGCTACTGTAACTAGCATTTCTAATATCGGTCTGTTTGTCTTCGGTGAAAACATTACGAACCTTACAGGTGATACTGCAAAAGTTGAACAAATTAACCTCGCCAGCGGTGCAGAAACTCCACTTGCTCAGTTACGATACACCATCGGTGCAGCGACTACATCTATTGAGATGGTTGCATACAAGACAGATAATACTGGTACTGACTATCCAGTTACTCCAGGTGTGTTTGTTGCAGCAACCAACTATCAATTAGGATCTGAAATCTTCAGAGTAGATTCTGTTACTCAAAATAATGACTCAACAACTCTTGTTATAACCAGAGGTCAGAACGGAACTACACCAGTTTCTCATCAAGAAGATGCTCCTAGTTACAGTACTGACATTTCTATTACTAATGCACTTACATTAAGTAAGATTGCAGGTACTTATCAATCAACACCTGGATTATTCGATATTCAGTTAAATGATGTTATTATTGGTGCACAGTCTGGTGTTGTTGCTCGTGTTACCCAAACTTCAACCTATCAAGATCCTACAACTCAAGAGTTTATTGGTCAGGTTAACATTTCCGAAGGTTCTTCCTTCTTTGGATTACTATTCAACAGAATCACTTCTCAGACATATCCGAACGTCGTTCTTGATGATATCTCCAAGTCTCAGATTGGTATTGTTGATTTCACTGACAACAGTACTGCATTCGATAGTAGTTTCCCTGCTAATGAGCAAATAAACAACTATGTTATTCCTTATGATAACTTAACTGGCACATTCCAAGAGAATGAGTATATTCGTAACTATAAGATTGAATATGGTAATAACCAAGGTGAATTCCTTCCTACAGAATCTGCTAAGATCAGAAAACTTACTTTCACTGACAGAATCGGTTCTGGATTCTTCCAAGCAGGTCAAATTATTAGATCTAGAGATACTAAGGCAGAAGTTATTGGTGCAAACTCTGCACGTTCTACTATCTTCCTCGGTAAGGTTGGTAGATCACAGCGTGGCGGTTTAGATTATAATATTCCAACTTGGGAAGGTGAAGCACAGATTGATACTTCAACTAAGAAGTTTGGTACTGCATCTCTTCTTTTAGGTAGAGCAAATCATACTCACACATTTGTAAGTGGCGTTGCTAATGCCATCCAAGCATCAAACGGTGCTACTTCTACACATACTGCTGTAGCGGGTACGACTTATGATCCTGAGGCAGGAACATTAGTCATCAATATTGGAACCCATAGTTTGACCACAAGTAATAAAGTTACTATTGCTGACGGTGGTTTAACCTTTACTTGTACTGCTGATAGCAATACAACAAATCATCCATATCCAAGATCAACTGATCCTGCGTCTGGACAAGCATTAACAATCTCTGCGGTAACTTCCACAACGATTACTGTAGATGTTGGTGTTGCACAAGTTTCTTTAGATTACTTAAGTGTTGATTCTAGCAGTGATTTTGCATGGGGTACTGCAGGATATACTATTGAACTTTATATCAAGGCAGCAGCATCCTCTATCAGTGGTATTCATTCTATCCTTGACTTTAGAACAGCATCCACTGATGCTGCAGGTCATCTCTACTTAAATGCAGGACAAGTTCGTTACAACGTAAGTAACTCTGATATTGTAACTTCTGGTGCAACTACGATTGCTCAAGATACTTGGACTCATATCGCTGTTCAAAGAACTTCTACTACCGTTAAGATCTTCATCAATGGCGCAGAAGCAGGAACTGGAACTGATAGCACTAACTATGCTGCCAAACCATTCGTTCTTGGTGCATCTTATGCTCTTGGAAATGCATTCTATGGTCATATCGACGAACTTAGATTGAGTGCTACTACTCGCTATTCTACTATTCCGTTTACTCCTGTAAATGGTATTTTCCAAGGTGATACTAATACCAAGATTCTATGGCACTTTGATGGTGCTGATAAACAGGTATTCTTAGAAGACTGGTCTGGTACTCAAGATTTCACTATCAACGAATACATTAATAACGATGCAATCCGTGCAACTGCTAGATTGATCGGTGGTGTTCATAAATTTGTTTCTGCATCGAGTAATGCAGTATCTGTAACTGGATCAAGTAGTTTCACTCCAACTGCAGTTGATTATGATGCAATTACAGGTTCGATGGAAATTAATATCGGATCTCATAGTTATACAACATCTGATACTATCACGATTGCTGCAAACTCTTTAACCTTCACTTGCTCGAAAGATAATCATGCTACTCAGCATACTTATCCTCGTCTGACTGATCCTTCTTACGGTGCAACCCTTAATATCACTGCAGTTACAGGAACTACAATTACTGTCAACGTTGGTGTTGCGAGCAGAGGATTTAATAAAAAGACACACAGATATATCAATGCTTCTGATAACCTCATCTTAAATAAAGACTTCATTGCTCAAGAGGCAGTG
>CENX01070456.1_pt1 | contig 19505 bp, 14 predicted proteins | sample 361321 | NCBI WGS metagenome assembly CENX01 (sample SAMEA2619678, study PRJEB7988) | marine metagenome | isolation source: saline water (ENVO:00002010), including | reverse complement strand
TCTACAAGTTCATCATCAAGCCCGAGAATGGCAGCCATTGTTCCTTCGCGAGATTCCGCACACACTTGCATAGCTTCTCCACGTTCAGAAACTAATTTAACAGCATCCTCAAAATCTAAAGCACCAGATGCAGTCAAAGCTGAGTACTCTCCTAAGCTATGGCCTGCATGAGCTGCAGCCTCAACGCCAACTCGTTGCAGCGAATCAAAAATCACCATTGATGTTAAAAAAGTTGCGACTTGGGCGTTCCTTGTCTCTTTCAATTCCTCGTCGCTCGCTTCTAGTAGCAAAGAACTTAAATCCCGTCCTGTTATAGAAGACGCCTCAATGACCAACTCCCAAGAGGGATGGTCTAGCCATTTTTCGCCCATCCCCATTTTCTGCGACCCCTGCCCGGGGTAGGTAAAAACAATCATCCTAATAACCTTTAAGAGACTGTAATTCTTTTCGAGGCCACCTGTGTATTTTTTGAGTCATTTTCTGCCTTACGAAAGAATTAGCATTAATTAAGATCAGTTATCTTTGTAGCGTCCAAGAATAGAGCAGCAAGTTATTACAAGCTGCGATGTCAACACATTCTCAATTCGGTCTTTACGCGCTAGTTGAAAATCTGTGCACAAAAGAGTCGTACATCTTTGATAGCGCTACGATTCACACCGAAGAGTTATTTTACTCATGCCCGGGTGGCGGAATTGGCAGACGCGGGGGATTCAAAATCCCTTTCCCTCCGGGGAGTGCGGGTTCAAGTCCCGCCTCGGGCACAAAAATCGGCAGTCAATTGAGTAATATGCGGCGGTAGGCGCCTACCACCTATCTCATACTAAGATACTTACGTGGCAAGAAAGTTACTGGAGCGTCGTTTAGCCGATACAGGTCAGAGGTTAAAGCAGCTTCGCGCAGACTTTCAAGTGGCAGAAGAACAATTTTCGCACTTTTCTGAGGAAGCTGAAGATGCACGAATCAGGTCTTTAGTCTCAGAAACTCCGCTTGCAGGGCAAGAACATCGCCAAGCAAATAAACATGCAGAATCAATGCGTCGTCACTTAGAAACCCTATTAAAGGAAATTGCCAAAGTCGAGAATCTCCAAAACGAACTCCTTGACCAAATGGCTGTAGAAAAATGAAAAATCATCGAGAAGAGCCCTTAAGAGTTGTGATTGCAGAAGATGAAGCAATAATTCGCCTTGATTTAAAAGAAAGTCTTGAAGCCGAAGGTTACATTATTGCCGGTGAAGCAGGTCGCGGAGATGAGGCAGTTGAACTAGCAAGAACATTGAACCCTGACGTAGTCATTCTTGATATTAAGATGCCAGGGTTAAATGGTATTGAGGCAGCAAGGATAATTAGCGAGGAACATATAGCAGCTGTTCTACTGCTAACAGCTTTCAGTCAGCGAGACCTAATTCAAGAAGCTAGTCAAGCTGGAGCTCTAGCCTATTTAGTTAAGCCATTTCAACGAAGTGAACTTGTTCCATCAATCGAATTAGCTGTTGGAAGATTTAAGGAAATATCTGATCTCAAAAAAGAAAAGCAGGAACTGCTAGATGACCTAGAGGCCCGAAAAGTCGTTGATCGTGCCAAGGGGGCCTTAATGGATCAATACGGGCTGAAAGAGAAAGATGCCTATCGCTATTTGCAAAAAAAAGCAATGGAAGAACGATCTCCGATGAAAGTAGTAGCAGAATCTATCCTTCAAGGAGAAAACTAGTTCCCAGAGATTCGAAGGGATAGGAGAGACCAATGCAATCTGTGATGTTGATAGATGGAAACTCGTTACTCTATAGAGCGTATTTTGCTTTACTAGAGGCTGACATGAGAACATCAGGTGGGCAGCCAACGGGAGCAATTTATGGGTTTCTAACAATGTTGATCAATTTAATTCGCGATCACAATCCTGATGGGATCGCAGTCGCATTTGATTTGCCCGAACCGACTTTCCGCCACAAGAGAATAGATACCTACAAGGCAGGAAGAGCCGAAACGCCGAATGACTTGATTCAGCAATTTGACCTAGTAAAAAAAGCTATTGACGTCCTAGGAATTCAATCAATCGCAGTTCCTGGCTATGAGGCAGATGACCTTCTTGCTACATTTGCTACCCAAGCTCAGGAAAAGAAGATTTCTACAATAATTGTCACTGGAGATCGTGACAGCTATCAGCTGGTAAGTGACCCATATGTGAAGGTCCTTTACAACAGAAGAGGGGTTTCCGATTATGTTCTGTACGACGAAGACGGGATTCACGAACGTACTGGGGTAACCCCCTCCGATTACGTAACTTATGCTGCTCTTCGGGGGGACAAGTCAGATAACCTTCCTGGTGTTCCCGGCGTCGGAGAAAAGACAGCAGCGAAACTAGTCAACGAATATAAAACTATCGACCAAATCTTTCTCGCAGCGAAAAAACAAACCCCAAAGCTTAGGGCAAATTTAGAAGAAAATGAAATGCAAGCTCGCCTCAATGCAGAAGTTATGGCTCTTGTTCGCGACGTTCCTACTAAAGTAAACGTTTCAGACTTTAAACCTAAGAGTCCTGCCTTGGACGAAATTAAAACGTTGTTTGAAAGCTTAGAACTTCGAACTCTATATCAACGTTTAGGGGAGGTTATCGATGGTGAATTCGACTCCGACTCCGCTGAGAAGCAAAGTTTCGAAACAAAGTGTGTGACCCTTGATAAACCAGAAGACTTGATAAATTATCTCCAAGACCTTGAAAAGAAAAAAAGCCCAATTGCGATAGCTGGAAGTTGGGATACTGGCGAATCTCTATCCGGTATAGCAATTGGAATTGACCCGAACAGGGGTTTAGCAGTTTGGTTTCCAGTTCATTATTTACAAAATGAAGATGTCAATAAACTTTTTTCAACTTTTCTGCAACGTGAACCGGGGATTGCTGGCCATGGGCTTAAAAGCCTTATAAGAAGTTTGCTTTGGAAAGGTTACGAACCCCCAAGAATTTACATAGATACAAAAATTTCTGTTTACCTTCTGAATCCAGCTGAAGCTTCGTATCCACTGACAAGTCTGGCGTTGCAATACGCTGGGAAAAATTTTTCGCTGAATGAGGGTTCTGAAGAAGGCCAATTAAATCTTGATGGGGGAGCCCAAGCAGCTGAGATGGAAGCAGCTCAAGAGGTCCTGTGTGTAAGTATATTGATCGACCCTTTAGAAAAGGAAATCACTACTCAAGGTTTGGAAAAGTTAACCAACGAAATTGAAATTCCGCTAATCACGGTATTAGCGGAAATGGAATTTCTCGGGATCCAAGTTGACCTTAAAAGACTGACAGAACTCCGCGATCAACTTAATGATGAAGTCGGAAATATAAGAACGTTAATTCATGAACTAGCCGGCGAAGAATTCAATGTAAACTCCCCCAAACAATTGCAGGTTATCCTGTTTGAAAATCTCGGTTTGACACCAGGCAAAAAAACGAAAACGGGATATAGCACCAACGCACAAACATTAGAAAAAATGAAAGGCGATCATCCAGTAATTGAACACTTATTACGCTATCGAGAAGTTGAGAAACTTAGATCTACATATGGTGAAGGTTTATTAGGGGAAGTAGGAGAAGGCGAAAGAATTAGAGCTACATTTCGACAAACTGTTACAAGAACCGGAAGACTAAGTTCCGATGCGCCAAATTTACACAATATTCCTGTTCGATCCGAAAGAGGAAAAGTGTTTAGGGAGGCATTCATAGCAAAAGCAGATTGGAAGCTACTAGTAGCGGACTATAACCAGATTGAACTTCGTTGTATAGCTCACCTCTCGGAGGATAAAGGACTTATTAAAGCCTTTAAAGCAGGTGAAGATATCCATACCTCAACAGCAGCACAGGTTTTTGGAATAAATTCTGAAGACGTATCCAAAGCTCAAAGAGAGCGGGCAAAAATGGTAAGTTACGGACTTGTCTATGGGATGGAAGCTTACGGACTTGCTCAACGGCTAGGAATCTCTAATAAAGAAGCTGCTGGTATTCTCAAGTCGTATTTCAGCGCATTTCCAGCCATAAAGGAATATATGGATTCCGCTATTGAATTAGCAAAAGAACGTGGTTATACAGAAACACTGTTAGGGCGTCGCCGACGGATACCTGAACTGCTCTCTCCGAATGCAATGACGCGTTCTTTAGGCGAAAGGCAGGCAATGAACGCTGGTGTCCAGGGTTTAGCTGCAGACATATTCAAAATAGCGCTGGTGAACCTAAGTCAAGAACTTAAAGAGAGAGAGATGAGCAGTCGTATCGTCCTTCAAGTCCATGATGAAGTAATTCTTGAATGCCCAGAACACGAACTGTCTATAGCGAAAGATTTAACAATAAATGTTATGAGCACTGCATTTCATATGGAAGTTCCCTTGGCAGTTAATATCAGCTCTGGCTCTACTTGGTCAGAAGCTAAATAGTGGGAGACCATTGGTTTCAAAAAGCAGCAAGTCATATGGGCGAAGCGTATCTTCGTTATTCATTCACTAAAGGAACCGAACAGGAAGTCCAGTTTCTTATAAAGCAATTAGACCTGGTGCCAGGAATGCGGTTACTAGACGTGGGGTGTGGGCCGGGTCGGCATGCGCATCTGTTTGCCAAAGCGGGAATAGAAGTTGTAGGAATTGATATCAGTAAAGAATTCATAGATATCGCGTCATCAAAAGAAATTAACGGAACAAAGTTCTTGAACCTAGACGCAAGAAGCATGACTTTTGACAAAGAATTTGATGCGGTCGTATCTCTGTGTCAAGGCGCATTCGGATTAGCGGGTAAGCCAACCGGTCCCGTGGCAATCAATGATCCAGATGGTGCAATTCTTGAACGTATGAGTAAAAGCCTTTCACCCGGAGGGAAAATAGCACTAACAGCGTTCTCAGCTTATTTTCAAGTTCGCTACTTAGAAGAACAAGATACTTTCCACGCAGATCATGGAGTTAACCATGAAGTTACATCTATCAAAAACTCTGTAGGTAAGGAATTAATTCAAGACTTATGGACTAGTTGTTTCACTCCTAGAGAGTTAAGGCTGCTAGCAACAAAATATGGACTAACTGTTGAATCGATCTGGTCGGTAAGCCCAGGTCGCTACGGAGAATTTCTCCCAACCCATACAAAGCCCGAATTCATGTTGATTGCAAGAAGATAAAAAATACAATATATGTCGCAACAAGTTGGCACTTTCTTCGTGACTGATACCCTAAATAGTCGTTGCCTTTCTTCAACTTGAAAGCTAACTTGTCATATTGTCTACTAGAAAAAAAGTTATGTCCACTACCGAAACTGAAACAAACCAAAGCTATACACCAAGAGAAATTGCAGTAAATGACCTAGGGGAAAAAACGCTTGATGATGCGTTCGCAGAATCAATGGTTCAAGTGGAAGATGGCCAATTAGTAGCCGGAACAGTTGTCAAAGTCGATAGAGAAGAAGCGCTTCTTGATATTGGCTTTAAGTCTGAAGGAGTTATACCTCGGCGCGAACTCTCAATACGAAACGATGTTTCAGTTGATGAGTTAGTAAGTGTCGGTGATCAAATAGAAGCATTAGTGATTCAGAAAGAAGACAAAGAAGGACGGTTAATTCTTTCTAAGAAACGAGCTCAATATGAGAAAGCCTGGGGAGACGTTCAAGAAGTTAAAGACAAAGACGGAATGGTCAAAGGCCTAGTGATTGAAGTAGTAAAGGGTGGGCTAATCGTAGATATCGGACTTAGAGGATTCCTTCCCGCGTCGCTGGTCGAATTGAGGCGTGTAAGGGACTTAGATCCCTACATGGGAATGGAAATCGAAGCAAAGATTATAGAACTTGACAAAAATAGAAATAATGTAGTTCTTTCTAGAAGGTCATGGTTAGAAGAAACTCAAAAAGAGCAAAGAGAAGAATTCCTAGACCTATTAAAACCTGGTGAACGCCGAAAGGGTGTTATATCCTCAGTTGTTAATTTCGGTGCTTTTGTTGACTTAGGTGGCATGGATGGCCTTATCCATGTCTCAGAGCTTTCTTGGAAACATGTTAGTCATCCTTCTGATGTTGTTACTATTGGCGACGAAGTTGATATTGAAGTCCTCGAAGTTGATCTGGATCGAGAAAGAATAAGTCTTTCATTAAAAGCAACACAAGCGGATCCATGGCAAGAATTTGCTGATTCTCATCGAGTGGGAGAACTTGTATATGGTCGGGTAACAAAATTGGTACCCTTTGGAAGTTTTGTTCAAGTAGGTGACAACATAGAAGGTCTCGTGCACATATCGGAAATGTCTGAACACCATGTTGAACTGCCAGAACAAGTGGTTACTCCAGGGGAAGAACTGTGGGTTAAAATCATTGAAGTTGACCTAGAGAAGCGCCGCATAAGCCTTTCAGTGAAACAAGCAGCTGAAGGTGGAGTTGTCGCTGAGGAATATCAAGAACACTTTGGTGAGCAGAATTATGACACAGAAGGCAACTACATAGGGCCAGCTGTAGAGCTAGACCCAGAAGCTGCAGCAGAACTAGAAGAAGCATGGTCTGCGTATGAAATAAGCGAACAAGAAAGATTAGCTGCGGAAGTAGAAGGTCAAGTCGATTCCGAATAACGTTATAGCCGATGACTGAATTTGCTATCACTGGTGGAATAGGGTCCGGAAAGACAACGGTTGCAAAACTACTTGTGCTTAAAGGAGCAACGCTTATCGACGCTGATCAGATCGTTCGCGATTTACAGAAGCCCGGCCAAAGTGTTTATAAATCAATTGTTGAACGGTTCGGTTCAGATGTCGTAACAGACAACCAAGAATTGGACCGGCAAAAAATCGCAGACATTGTTTTTAGCAATCCCGAGCAACTCGAAGCTCTAAATGCAATTGTACACCCAGCAGTTGGTGAGGAAATGGGCGCTCTTCGCAGAAAGTTTGCCGCAACTAACGCAATTGTTTTAATTGATATTCCCTTGCTAGTGACTCCTGAAGGAGAGCTCGCTAGGAAGGAATATAAAGCACTTCAAGGCAAAATTGTTGTTGATTGCGAAATAGAAACAGCCATCTCAAGACTTGTTGCATTCAGAGGATTTAACGAGCAAGATGCAACTGCTCGGATATCTAAACAATCTACTCGAAAGCAAAGACTAGAGTTCGCTGATTACGTTATTGACAACAATGGTGAAGAAGAAAACCTCATAGATCAAATAGATGCGTGTTGGGTTTGGATGCAATCATTGGCTAAGGAGATTCCTAGTCACTAGAATTTCTAAATGGTGAAACGTTCAGACGCTATCCCATTTGAAGTGGTATCGGATTTCAAACCGGCAGGCGACCAGCCTGAAGCGATAAAAAAACTAACGAATGGAATACAAAGCGGAGCAGATTTTCAGACTCTTCTTGGGGTAACTGGATCAGGTAAAAGCGCTACCATCGCTTGGACGATAGAACAGGTTCAACGGCCGACACTAGTCATGGCTCCAAATAAATCACTTGCAGCCCAACTCGCCAACGAACTAAGAGAATTTTTCCCTAAAAATAGGGTTGAGTATTTTGTCAGTTATTACGACTACTACCAACCAGAAGCATATATTCCATCAAGTGATACGTATATAGAGAAAGATTCATCTGTCAATGATGAAATTGATAGGTTGCGCCATGCATCAACCTCTGCTTTGCTTACTCGGCGCGACACAATAATTGTGGCTTCAGTTTCTTGCATATACGGCCTTGGGTCTCCGGAAGAGTACCTAACCCAACTTCTAGTTTTGAGAACGGGGGAAGAATATGATCAGAGAGAAGTGTTGCGAACACTTGTCAGCATGCAATACGACAGAAACGACCTAAATTTAATTCGCGGTAACTTTCGGGTTCGAGGCGGAAGCTTAGAAATACACCCTGCTTACGAAGAAAATGTGTTTCGTATTGATTTTTTTGGTGATGAGATCGAAAAGATAACTGCTGTGGACCCAATTACAGGTGAAGTCATTCAAGACTTTTCAGAAATCGTTATTTTCCCCGCTACACACTACGCAGCAAGTGACGAACGTTTACATACGGCCATGGACGGTATCCAAAAAGAATTACAAATTCAGTTAAAGAATTTCGAGAAAAATAATAAGCTTCTTGAAGCTCAACGAATTCGTATGAGGACTGAGCACGATTTGGAAATGATGGAAGAGGTAGGTTTCTGTACTGGAATTGAAAATTACTCTATGCACATAGATGGCCGCAACTATGGTGACCCACCCTTCACTTTGCTTGATTACTTTCCCGATGACTTCCTATGTGTGATAGATGAATCGCATGTTGCTGTTCCTCAACTTCACGGGCAATATGCTGGTGATAGGAGTAGGAAAGAAACCTTAATTGAACACGGTTTTCGTCTTCCCTCAGCTGCTGATAATCGCCCTTTAAGGTTTGAAGAGATCATGAAAAGGCTGAATCAAGTCGTCTTTCTATCTGCAACACCGGGGCAACACGAGCTGGAGACCTCGGATCACATAGTTGAACAAATTATTCGGCCGACAGGATTGGTCGATCCAGAAGTAATTGTTAAACCTACGACTGGGCAAATTGATGATTTGATTGAGCTTATAAAAACCAGAACTGACGCCGAAGAACGCGTGCTAGTAACTACTTTAACTAAAAAAATGTCTGAAGATCTGAGTGACTACTTGCTTGAATTAGGAATTAGGGTCCGTTATCTACACAGTGACATCGATACTATCGAACGCATAGAGATTCTTCGAGATCTACGGTTAGGCGAATTTGATGTTCTTATTGGGATCAATCTCCTTCGAGAAGGTCTTGACCTTCCTGAAGTTTCACTTGTTGCCATTTTAGATGCAGACAAAGAAGGTTTTCTCCGCAGCGAAACATCTCTGATCCAGACCATAGGACGAGCAGCTCGTAATGTGGGAGGACAAGTAATAATGTACGCAGATCAGATTACTGGGTCTATGCAAAGAGCGATATCTGAAACCAATAGAAGAAGGCAAATACAAGTTCAATACAACAAAGAAAATGGGATAGATCCCCAAACTATTCGAAAAGCAGTTACTGATATTCTCTCTATGATCCGACCAACGCAAACTACTGTTCCAGAACCTAAAAAGGGAAAAGGAAGAAAGACTCAGCGAAGCCTTCCAGATGATTTAAACGAACTACCAGAAGGTCAATTGGCGAGGCTTGTGCAGACATTGGAAGAAGAAATGAATATCGCAGCAGGAGATTTGAGATTTGAATATGCAGCCCGGTTACGTGATGAAATTCGAGAACTGAAACGGGATCTAAAAGATATGAAATGAAATTAGTTACGCTTACGCTTTGCGCTTTTCAGTAACGTAAACTTATAAGCGGCGTACTGAGGAGGGTTCTTGGGAGTTAAAGAACGGGTAACAGCGCGAGTGGTTAATTTGTTCTCACATGGCGATAAACCGCTTGAAAATACAGATAAATATCAGGGTGACTACGGACTTTTTGGGCCAGGCTCAATAAGTTGGGAAATCCTAGGTGACGTATCTAGTTTCGTAGGAGGTATAAGAGCCCTGCTGATTCAAGCTGCTCACCCTGAAGTAGCCGCAGGAGTCGCCGATCATTCTCGATATCGGGAAGATCCTCTCGGTCGGCTAAATAGAACAGCATATTACGTGACTACGATGACTTACGGGGCGAATCCGGAGATCGAATACGCAATTCAGATGGTTAGAAGCGCACATGTAGGTGTTTCTGGAACCTCAGAACGCAAGCTTTCCTATAGCGCTTCGAACGCGGCCCATAGTGCTTGGGTTCATAACACATTAACAGATTCTTTCCTTGAGGCTTTCAAAATATTTCGACGGCCACTTTCAGGCGAAGAGGCGGATAGGTTCGTGCGCGAGCAATCATTGATTGGTGAGCGGATGGGGGCAAATCCACTCCCTAAAGATGCGAAAGCTCTTCGAGCATGGATTGTAGATCACCCAAACACCGGGCCATCTGAAGCGATGAGAGAAGCAATAGTGTTTCTTAAGAAGCCCCCTCTCTCACCAGTTGAGCGCATCGGATACAGGGTTTTGCAACAGGCAGCATCGTCAACAATAGATGCCAAGATGCGCGAGACCCTCGGATTAAGGCCTCATGCCTTGTCTCTCTCATCCGGGAAAGTCCTGATCAATAGTTTACGTTGGGCCCTTAAAGCGAGTCCTTCTTGGAAAGCCGCGTTGATTCGTTCCGGAGCAGATTTTGATGAGACCCTTTTTAGAAGCGACGTGTGATTTTTAGCAACTATTTTTAGCTGATTCGAACAAAAGCGAACATAAAATATCTGGATTACTGAAGAAAGGGGAGTGGCCGCAATCCCATTCAAGTATTGAATCGGCCAATTCCGCCATCTCTCTTTGTCTTTCAGGATCGATCGCTGAGTCTTTTTCGCAAACGACGTATGTTGTTTCTATCTCTTTCCAAGCTTCGCCTCTTCCAGTAGAAATAGAATTGATTGGAAAGTTTCGTAATTTACCTAAATATTTTTCAGCTATATCTACTGCGACATCCTCATAAAAGGCAGGGATAATGGCATCTTTTTTTACAATAGAGTTCAAATCCTCATCTACTTCAATTCTAATTTTCGAAGGGCGTGACTTCTCCTCGTCACCGTTCACATTCTCACCTTCTTTTAAGAGAATAGCGCAAAGGTAAATTAGCTGTTTCACGTTGGGTTTAGCTTGGGTTGCTTCGGATATTACCATTCCTCCATAGCTATGCCCAAGAACAATTAGGTCATCTTCTATTGAATCAATTAGTTCAGACACTGCTAGGACATCGTTATCAAACCCATTAAACGGTAAGTCAATCGTAACTACATTAATCCCGAGGACTTCTAACCTTGGAACTATAAGATCCCAACACCAGGAGCCATGCCATGCTCCATGGACTAGTAAGACTGATTTCATGAAAAAACGATACTTCAGAAACAATGTTGAGTAAATCCACCAGAATAATGACCTTTCACTCGTAATTGATTAGATTGGCAGTGTGTCTGGAAAATTAACTATTAGAGGTGCTCGCGAGCATAACCTTCAGGGAATTGACATTGATGTTCCCAGAGACAAGCTTGTCGTCTTCACAGGAATATCAGGATCGGGTAAGTCATCCTTAGCTTTTGACACAATCTATGCTGAGGGGCAAAGACGATATGTCGAGTCGCTTTCTGCATATGCGCGCCAGTTTCTTGGCCAAATGGATAAGCCAGATGTTGATTTTATAGAGGGTTTATCGCCTGCTATTTCGATTGACCAAAAAAGCGCTAGTAGAAACCCTCGTTCTACAGTCGGTACTATCACCGAAGTGTACGACTACCTGCGGCTTCTCTTTGCGAGGATAGGTGTTCCTCATGATCCTGAAACTGGAGAACGTTTAGTGCGGCAAACCCCACAGCAAATCGTAGACCGAGTTCTGAGCATGAACGAAGGAACACGGTTTCAGGTTCTAGCACCCGTAGTGAGGGGACGGAAAGGAACTTACGATACCTTAGTTACAGATCTCGCTTCACAAGGGTTTGTAAGGGCATTAATTGACGGGGAAGTTGTTGAGCTGAATGATGTCGCTGGCGATAATGAAGATGGCACGCCAAAACTTCAACTTGAACGATATGAAATGCATGATATCTCAGTGATTGTGGACCGTTTAATTATGCGTGATGGCATCGAACGTCGGCTAACTGATTCGATCGAGACGGCTTTGCAGCTTGCCGAAGGGGTAGTTCTAATAGAAATTCAAGATAGTGAAAACAGTAAAGAAAAGGAAATACTGCCATTCTCTATACATTTCAGTCGCCCGAGTGACGGAAAATCATTCGAAGAACTTGAACCAAGAAACTTTTCCTTTAATTCCCCATATGGGGCGTGCGTTTCTTGCGACGGGTTAGGGACCCGTTTCGAAGTAGACCCAGAACTGGTAATTCCAAATCCAAAATTATCCCTTCAGGAAGGAGTTATTGCTCCATGGTCCAGCGGGAGAAGTAAGTACTTTCAACTTCTCATTAGAGCTGTTGCAGAGGAAAACAACATTCCTATGGGAACTTCTTGGAATAAATTACCATCAAAGTCAAAAAAATTGCTTCTTGATGGAATAGGAAAGAAAAAAATCACTGTTAACTATACAAATCGGTATGGGAGATCTAGGAACTTTCGAGCAACTTTTGAAGGCGTTGTGCCAAACCTACGTCGACGCCATCGCGAAGCAGATACAGATAAGCAAAGAGAGCAAATTGAAGGGTATATGCGTGAGATAAATTGCCCTGATTGCGATGGCGCTCGACTTCGCCCGATGTCCCTAGCAGTTACAATTAAGGATTTTGATATTGCAACAATTTGCAATATGAGCATAAAAAATGCTGCCACGGCTTTGAAGGATATTGAATTAGACGATCGCGAAAAAATCATTGCAGACCCGATACTTAAAGAAATCAATTCAAGAATGGGTTTTCTGCTTGATGTGGGGTTGGAATATCTCTCTTTGCATAGATCAGCAAGCACACTATCAGGTGGAGAAGCCCAAAGAATTCGTTTAGCCTCACAAATAGGCTCAGGCCTTGTAGGAGTTCTGTATGTTCTGGATGAACCATCAATCGGTTTGCATCAACGAGACAACAAGCGCTTAATCGAAACTTTGGAAAGATTACGTGATCTTGGCAATAGCGTTCTTGTCGTAGAACATGATGAGGAAACTATTTGTGTTGCTGATCACATCGTTGACATAGGGCCTGGCGCAGGAGAACATGGAGGCCATATAGTACATTCTGGGACGCTAGCGCAGTTGAAAAAAAATAAGAACTCGCTGACGGGACAGTATATTTCTGGGAAAAAATCAATTCCTGTTCCGACGTTACGAAGACAAACTAGTGACCACTGGATAACTATCCGAGAAGCCCGCGAACACAATTTGAGAAATATAGATGTAGAAATACCAATAGGTTGCTTTGTGACAGTAACAGGGGTTTCTGGTTCCGGGAAGTCAACGTTGGTCAACGATATTCTTTACAGAACGTTGATGCAACAAATATACAAATCAAAGGTCGCACCAGGCTTACATACGTCAATAGAAGGGTTACAGGCACTTGACAAGGTGATTAATATTGATCAACAACCAATAGGAAGAACCCCTCGGTCAAATCCTGCCACGTATACAGGTGTATTTGATCATGTCCGGAAACTATTTGCACAAACACCAGAATCAAAAATTCGCGGTTATCTACCCGGCAGGTTTTCATTCAATGTAAAAGGAGGAAGGTGCGAAGCTTGTTCAGGTGATGGAACTATCAAAATAGAAATGCACTTTCTTCCTGACGTGTATGTGCCGTGTGAAATTTGCCATGGAAGCCGATACAACCGCGATACTTTAGAAATAAACTTCAAAGGAAAAAATATCGCAGAAATCTTAAATCTTTCTTGCGAACAAGCACTTGAGTTTTTCGAAAACCAACCCCCTATAGCGCGTCACATGCAAACGCTAGTTGACGTAGGGCTTGGATACGTTCGTCTCGGACAGCCTGCGCCCACATTATCAGGTGGCGAAGCTCAGCGAGTTAAACTAGCGAGTGAACTCGCTAAGAGATCAACTGGTCACACAATGTATATTCTTGACGAACCCACAACAGGGTTACACTTTGAAGATGTTAATAAGCTATTGACAGTGCTAAGCCGGTTAGTCGACCAAGGAAACACTGTTGTCATTATCGAACACAATTTAGACGTAATTAAATGTTCTGATTGGATTATTGACCTTGGACCAGATGGAGGTGATGGCGGCGGCTCTATAGTCGTCGAAGGGACCCCAGAATATGTTGCAAAGACAGATGAAAGTTACACAGGGCAATTTCTTAAACCTATCTTAGAAGAGGCGGGTACTCTTTAGAAGGGGATCTTAGGTTGAATTATGCAAAGGGAAAACAAAAGTGATTAATCGGCCTTCGCCAAGTTCTATCCCTAAGACACCTGGCTCATACCAATTCAAAGATCTCGATGGTCGTATTATTTATGTTGGGAAGGCGAAGTCGCTACGTTCGCGTATAAGTTCATATTTCCAATTGAAAGAAAATCTCCCTGTTAGAACTCAGCAAATGATTTCTGAAGCAACAACAGTTGAATGGATGCAGGTTCAAAACGAAGTTGAAGCTCTCATTCTTGAACACAGTCTGATACAAGAACATCAACCGCGTTTCAATGTTCGGCTTAGAGATGATAAAAGTTACCCATTTCTTATGGTTACTCTTGCTGACCAATGGCCACGTGCGATGTTGACAAGAGGAAAAATAAAAAAGGAAAATAAATACTTCGGTCCATATGTTGATGTTGGGGCAATACGAGAAACAATGGATCTTCTGCAAAGGACTTTTCCACTTCGTACATGCACAATGAATAAATTTCGAAGGCATGAGAAGCTTGGAAAACCTTGTCTTGAATTCCATATAAAAAAGTGCTGTGGTCCTTGTGTAGATAAGGTAAGTGACAGTGAGTATAAAAAACTAGTCAACGATTTGATCAAATTTCTTGAAGGGCATACAGAGATAGTTGTTGCTGAACTAATTCAAGAAATGACTAAAGCTTCAGATGCTCAAAACTTTGAAAAGGCAGCTCGACTCCGGGACAAGTTATTTAATGTTCAGAAAGCTGCAGAAAAACAAGTAATGGTGGGGACTCGTCTAGAGGATTTTGATGCTGTTGCCTTCGAAGACGATGAATTCGAAGCAGCCGTGCATGCTTTTTTCGTTCGTAAAGGAAAAGTAATGGGCCAACGCTCGCTAATTCTGGATAAATCAGAAGATCTCCCATCGCCCCGTTTGCAAGCAAAGATTCTGGAAAAATTGTACTTACAGGAAAATCCCCTAGGAGAACCTAAAACTGTTTATGTACAGGCATTACCAGAAAACAAAGAATTCTATGAAAATTGGCTTAGCAGCAAGCGAGGATCACGCGTGCAAATCTTGATTCCAAAGAGAGGAAACAAAAAATCGCTAATGTCTACAGTGCAAATGAATGCTGCTGATGTGTTTAGAAGAAACCGTCTTAAGCGTCTTAGTGACCACAACAGTAGGTCAAAAGCTTTGAATGACCTTCAAAACTATTTACGGTTACCTAACGCGCCTTTAAGAATCGAATGCTACGACATGAGCCATATGCAAGGATCAAATTATGTAGGTTCGATGGTTGTCATGGAAGATGCAATATTGAAAAAAAAGGACTACAGAAAATTTAAAATAAAATCAGTAGCTGGGAATGATGATTATGCAGCTATGGCTGAAGTTATTCGGAGGAGGTTGCAAAATCTTCTAAAAGCTGAGAAGAAACCTGATTTAGAACTCAGTAGTTTCGCGTATCCGCCGCATTTACTGTTGGTTGACGGGGGTAAAGGCCAACTATCCGCAGCAGTTAAAGTTCTGGAAGATTTGGGTCTTGCCGATAGAGTCCCAGTTGCTTCTATAGCGAAAAAATTTGAAGAAATTTACGTTCCCGGCGAATCGAACCCAGTTGAGATCCCCAGAGACTCTGAGGCCTTGTATTTACTTCAAAGAATTCGTGATGAAAGCCATCGATTTGCCGTTACCTATCATAGATCTCTGCGCACGAAGGAACTCAAGAAATCAATTCTGGATGATATTTCTGGGTTAGGTCCGGTTCGTAAGCAAAAGATACTTAATCATTTCGGAACAATCGGAGAAATTCGGAAAGCCACACTTCAAGATTTCACTGTGCTGCCCTGGCTTCCAGACAATGTAGCTGAAGCGATATACGAGAAGTGTTCAAAGTAAGTTCAAGAGGTGACCGTGAACAATCGAAGCGGAGATTTATGGGATGCAAATAGTGAATGGTGGTTTGCTAACATCTCAGAAAATAACTTTCAAGAATATTCCGAAATTATTCTTCCCCTTTCAATTCAATTATTAGCTGAAAAGAAGCTCATTCTTGATCTTGGAACGGGAACAGGAGCTATTGCGAAACAAATTTCTAAAGACCCCTCACAAACAGTCATTGGCTTGGATATCTCACTAAAGCAACTTCTAGGAGCTTCTCGTAAAAACCCTGGGCCTGTATATCTTCAATCTGATTCTGGTAATTTACCTTTTAAGAAAGGAATTTTTGATGGTGTACTAAGCAGCATGGTCTTGGAGCATATAGAGAATCTCGAAGACACCGCTTGTGAAATAGCTAGAGTTATTCAACCACATGGTCGTTGGGTAGTGATTATGAATCACCCTGTTTTTCAAACTCCTGGGAGTGGGCCGGTAGAAAAAAAAGATGAAAAGCAAACTGGAATTCTGTGGCAGATTGCAGATTATTTAAATGAAACTAGCGATATAGAAGAAATCGCCGAAGGAATCCGAATCCCTTACGAACACAGGACTCTCAGCCAGTACTTTAATACCTTTATACAGAATGGATTTATTTTCACGAGCGTTCTTGAGCCAGCGCTAAGATCAGATTGGCAGGGCGAGTCTTGGCAATATAAAAAAGCTATCCCTCGTTTGCTTGTTTTGGTACTAGAAAAGAAGCCATTTCAGCAGACTAGAGATAGATGAGTGCTTGAATCGGTTAACATGAAACATGGCAGAATTTCTTATAATCGCTGGCTACTCAGGAGCAGGAAGGTCAGAAACAGCTAAATGTTTAGACGATACTGGTTGGTTCGTAATAGACAATTTGCCAAGCCAGTTGGTACCTAAAGTAGCGGAGTTGGCTACAGCCACAGGTTCTTTGACATCCCACATAGCCTTAGTCGTTGGGACAGAAAACCCAAACGAAACTTTAGAGCAAATTTCAAATTTGAAAAAGAATAAAGATATTTCCCTTAAAGTGCTTTTCCTAACTGCGAATAAGAATACGTTAATTCATCGCTACGAAGAAACTAGAAGAAGGCATCCATACGACGGTTCAGGAAGTTTATCGGATTCGATATCTAAAGAAATTGACTTATTAAAAGATCTACGGGGTTCATCAGATGTTGAAATAGATACCACCGATTTAAATGTGCATGAACTTAATAGGCGTCTTGCTGAAATGTTTGAAATTAAATCTATTCCCACTTCACTCCAGACAAGAATAGTTTCATTTGGGTTTAAGCATGGTCTGCCAGTCGATGTTGATCTTGTATTTGATTGTCGTTTTCTTCCTAACCCGCATTGGGAAGAAGAACTCCGAGATAAAACAGGTGAAGCTAAAGAAGTAAAAGATTTTTTACTTGAGAAAGATATAGCTCAAAAATTCATAACGCAGTTGGAATCGATGCTCGAAATTCTGATGCCTGCATACCTGGAAGAAGGAAAGAGCTATCTCAGTTTAGGAATCGGCTGCACTGGTGGGAAGCATCGATCAGTAGTGATGGCTATTGAGGCAGAGAGAATTCTGGCTGAAATCGGATTTATATCAAAAGTTTCTCATAGAGATATTCGAAAATAAGGCAAGAACCGCTTTGGGTCGCTAACTTTGCTCTTAGGAATCGCTAGCATCGCGCATACAACTGTTGTTCCCTTAGGAGGGGTATATGACTATCCGAGTAGGTATTAATGGATTCGGCCGCATTGGAAGAAATTTTTTTCGGGCCGCTAAAATTTCTGGGGCAAATATTGAATTTGTTGCCGTTAATGATTTAGGTTCGTTGGAGACACTAGCCCATTTATTAAAGAATGATTCTGTGCATGGAAAATTTGGTGGGTCGGTGAAGGCTGCCCGAGGGGGGATAAATGTTGATGGACAGAAACTAATGGTTCTGTCTGAACGAAACCCTGCTGATTTGCCTTGGGCTGAACTTGAAGTAGATGTTGTAATTGAATCAACTGGAATATTTGCTGATAAAGAAAAAGCTCAACCTCATATAGATGCAGGAGCTAGGAAAGTGATTATTTCAGCTCCTGCCACTTGCGATGCTACCTTCGTGGTAGGCGTAAACGATGATGACTACGACCCAGTGAAACATCACATAATTTCGAATGCTTCTTGTACCACAAATTGCTTCGTTCCTATGATAAAAGTTCTTGACGATGCATTTGGAGTGCAGGACGGCCTGATGACAACAACCCATGCGTATACAGGTGACCAGGCAATTGTTGATGGCCCTCACAAAGATTTACGTAGAGCAAGAGCGGCGGCAGTTAATATAATTCCAACAAGTACAGGAGCTGCTCGTGCTACTGGTTTAGTTCTGAAAAAAATGCAAGGAAAATTAGATGGTATAGCCATGCGAGTCCCGATACCAGATGGTTCAGTAACTGACTTCACTGGAATAATGAAAAAAACTCCATCTGTGGAAGCAGTCAACGAAGCTTTCAAAGAAGCTGCAAAGAAAGGACCGATGCGAAAAGTCCTTGATTACAGCGAAGAGCCATTAGTTAGTGCTGATATTGTAGGCTCGCCAGCTAGTTGCACTTTTGATTCTGGTCTTACAATGACGCAGGGAAAACTAGTAAAAATCTGCGGTTGGTATGACAACGAATGGGGTTATTCAAATCGATTAGTTGATCTAACAAAAATTGTTGGAACGCGTAAAACAAAAAAAACACGTCGTTGAATAAATTGTGATCCAACTTCCAATACTTGAGGACCTTGGTGATTTAACCGGGAAAAGGGTTCTTGTCCGAGCAGACTTTAACGTTCCTTTAGCACAAGGGAAGATTCGTGATGACCTAAGAATTAAGGAGGCTCTTCCGACATTAAGTTATCTTGTTAATCACGGAGCTAAAGTCACTGTTTGTTCACATTTAGGTCGTCCTAATGGCATGCCAAATCAAGATTTTTCCTTAGAGCCAGTTAAGAAGCGACTTCAAGAATTGCTTCCTGAAGTCTCTCTTCGAGAAAATCTTCGCTTTGAATCTGGTGAAGAAAATAATGACCCTGATTTTGTAAAGCAGCTAATCAAAGATCAGGATCTTTTCGTCAATGATGCATTTGGGGCATCGCATCGAAATCATGCCTCAATAGTTGGCCCTCCTTTATACTTGCCTTCTGCTGCCGGAAGACTCCTTTCGAAAGAAGTTGATGTCCTCCTTAAATTAAGAGAGAAACCACGTCAGCCGTTTGTAGCTATTCTCGGAGGGTCCAAAGTTAGTGACAAAATCGGCGTTATCGATGCATTGTTGCGGGTCGTTGACAAACTCGTTATCGGTGGAGGGATGTGCTTTACGTTTCTAAAGGCGCAAGGTTATGAAATAGGAGAATCATTACTTGAAGAGACGCAAATTTCATACTGTCGTAATCTGCTGAATTCAGGAGCGCCGATTTCTCTTCCACATGATTTTACAGCAATGGATAGTGATGGCGAGATTGGAAACCCATCCGCAGGTGGTATTGTACGGCAAATGGGTCAAAATATTCCTTCCGGATGGATGGGATTGGATATTGGCCCTGGTTCAGCAGCAGTATTCGGCGATATTATTTCAGAGTCAAAAACTGTCTTATGGAATGGCCCAATGGGAGTATTCGAAGATGAACGTTTTAGCGCTGGTACCAAACATGTCGCTCAAATAATGGCTGAGAACAAAAGTTGTTTCACCGTAGTTGGTGGAGGTGACAGTGCGGCAGCGGCAA
>CENX01060337.1_pt1 | contig 19559 bp, 16 predicted proteins | sample 361321 | NCBI WGS metagenome assembly CENX01 (sample SAMEA2619678, study PRJEB7988) | marine metagenome | isolation source: saline water (ENVO:00002010), including | reverse complement strand
GCATCATTTCTTTCCTCAATTGTAATTGTTCTATCGGTAGGTAAACTACCCGTTACAGAAACATGGTTACCTATCTCTTCACTTAGCATTCCTAAAGCGTATTGATTTAGCGGGTAATCCGATATCTGAGTTTTTCTTCTATCGAAAATTTGCGTTGTATCAATTTCATCTTTGGAGATATCGTTCTCATTTAGATCGATTCCCAAGTCTTCGGCAATTATGCCCCTCAACCGACCAATGTCTCTAGCAATATCTGGAGGTACTGGTGGCAATTCTCCAACCCACTGAGGAGCCTTTGCTTGATCTGAAACTGGAACTACAAGTAACTCTGATTTCTCAGGATCTGCGTCTATTATCATCCATGTTCTTCCGGCTATTACAAATCTGCGAGTAGTTCCATCTTCATCTTCACCTGAGTCATTTAATGAAAGAACAAATGCTTCATCTACTGAACCAATACTTTTCCTGGTTACACTATCTCTAACTAAGTATGATTGTTTATCTGGAATCATTGAAAGATGATTTGTCACCCATTGTCTTGTTCTTCCAGCAGTAGAAAACCAACCTTTTTGGAACCTTTTTGGGACCTTGACTTTGATTTTCTTAATTTCATCACTTATTTCTTCATCGGGAATAGAAAATAAAGGTCTTTCGTCAGGTAATGAATGTTGCTTGCTCTCAAGCCTAGCCAATTCATATACTGCTTTAGGCCATCTATACCATGGTAATTCTTCTGGTTTAGATGTAAACCTTAGAATCCATCCATCAGAAAGGACAGTTAGAATTGATTCGGTTTTTTCCCTAGTCCAATCCTTGAATTGATTAGTATTAGATAGAATTTCAGTAGCCTCTTCAATGGGAAACGCACCAAAAGAATGAGCCATCATTACCAACTGATTTGCTACAACTGCCTTGGGGGATTTCCTCCATTCTACCGGTTCTATCTCTTGTTTCATTGCACGTTCTGCGATAACTGCTGATTCCGATATTTCATCACAATCCCAAGCGAGGATATTTCCTACTCCAATACCTCCTAAACGATGATCTGCTCTACCGACACGTTGTAACATTCGATCAACTGAACGTGGGCTCTTTATCTGAATTATACGGCTTATTTTTCCAACATCAATGCCCAACTCGAGACTAGATGTACAAACCAAACCTGAAATCTCTCCAGTCCTAAGTTGTTCTTCCATCTCAACTCTAGTCTGTGTTGCTAATGAACCATGATGAACTCCAATCTTCACATCAGGAGCCATCTTTTGCAATCTATTGGCAATGGTTTCAGCGTCATTACGACTATTCACAAAAAGTAAACATGGAGGACTTTCTCTGATTATTTCCACCATCTCTCTAAATGTTGCATGAGCCCTAGGTGGCAAAGATAACTCAATCCCACCAACTTCATCTTCTGCTATAGGTAAAGAAGTATCAACAATTAATTCTGTAGTCCTCTGCCCTGTCGCAATAATAGGTTCTCCATTTTCGCTGGAAAGCCACTTTGAAACATCTTCTGGATTGCCAACTGTTGCTGATAATCCTATTCTCTGAACCTTTCTACCGGATAGAGCTTCTAGTCTTGAAAGTCCAATTGAAAGTTGCCAACCTCTCTCACTGGCAGCCAAATCATGAACTTCATCAATAATTACTGCCCTAACCGTTTTGAGTAATTCTCTCAAATTCTTACCAGTGAACATCAATTGAAATGTTTCTGGAGTTGTCACTAGAATATGAGGTGGTTTACGAGTCTGACGTGTTCTCTCACTTTGAGTAGTATCGCCGTGTCTAATTCCAACTTTCAGTCCAACTGATTCAGCAATTTCATTAAGTCTGCGATCTATATCTCTATTCAAAGCCCTTAATGGCGTTATGTAAAGAACTGCTAGTGGCTCCCAATTTTCTTCTAAACACCTATGAATAATTGGTAAAACTGCAGAGAGAGTTTTTCCTGAACCTGTTGGTGCAATCAATAATCTATCTTTTCCAGCAATTATTTCGGGGATAGAAAGTTCCTGAATCGGTGTAGCATTCCATCCTTTTTCATCTAGACAATTGTGAAGTTTTGAATTAAGCAGAGAAAATACATTTGACATACTCTCCCCACCCCTGTGTAGTATCCTTTAGCCTACCACTTTTGAGGATTTGTAGTAATCATCATTCAAAAAAGGGTCAGTAATCTTCATGTTCTAAATCATCAAGATCTTCTTCATCCTCTTCATTTTCCCATCCATAGTCTTCTTGTAGCGCCCCATCTGAAAAGTCAAGAGAGGTTTTTGATGCAATAGAAATTACTACTGTCACAGTGATTAAAGTCAAGATAATAAAAATCCAAGTTAGTGGGTTTTCTCTAGGGGCGTCAATCCAACCGAAGTATTTTGAATAAGCAACATCAATAGAGTGTTCAGCACTATTGTCGGCATCATTAACTTCAATAATGAAATTTTCATAATCTACCACGACTCTCACTCTGTCGACTTCTTCAGCCTTCCATATGGTTGATACAATTACCCTCTCATTTTCTCCAATTCCAGCAATATTAATTGTTTCAAATGGTTTTTCAGTATCTCCGGCAAAGAATGCAACCTTGAAGGGTGAATCTGTGGAACCACCTTTGTTGAGAATAATTACTTCAATTTCTACCTTGGTATTTGGAGATACGTGATCATCAGATAATGAGATACTCTCAATGCTAAGTTCTGGTCCTAAACTACCAAGTCTAACCCACTGCCGTTCAAAATCAGTATCATCTAGTGCTAATTCTGGAATTGGACTAGCTTCTGAATTCGAAACTTCTGGGAATTGATTGCCGGCAGCATCCCATCCAGTGAGATAGAAACCAACGAAATCTCCGGACCTAGGTATAATTCTGCCATTATCTGTTAAATCTAAATTCCCAGACCAAATCACATTTTGTCCGTCTTGCTGCATTCCTAAAATTGTAGAACCTGAACCAATTGTTATGGTTTTACTAGAATCCTTCATTATCCAATGAACAGTTTGAATTGAACCTGTCAAATCAGCATCCTCAGTCCCAGAAAATTCTACTGGGACACTAGTCAAATCAGTATTAAGTGATATGTCGATAACATTCAACGGGGATATTCTACGAACTACTCGTGGAGACGAATCATCAACAATAACTTGTAGAGTGGTAGAAACAAGTTGATTCGACATATCTTCGCCTTCACCTGGTATGTTGGTAATAGAAATTAAACATGTACGGGATGGAGAGGATTGTAAAGATTGGGCGGAGGAAAGAGGTACTTCTACTAAGAACTCACCACCATCACCCAATGAACCATCGCTCCATATCAATTCACCATCAAAGACTTCAACTAAGATACCAATATCTCTAGGAATCGGGATATTACTTCCTTCATAAACAACTCTACCACTGAAAGATAAGCGGTCATCATTCCTAACCCTAGTTCCATCGGCAATTTCCCCAACTCTAGGCTCACTTACATCCGAAACAGAATAATCGGATGGAGCGATTACTAAATCATTTTCAACTTTGAAGGTATGTTCGATAAGTAAAATTTGAGTATCCATCTCAGAACCTCTCTCTTTGAATAACAGAACTAAATCACTCATTTCTTCATCTGGCCAATCCCATTCAAACTTGAATATGAAGTCAATTAAAATAAGTGGCAACCCAGATGAATTGATAGTCTGTGTCATTTTACTGGAAGGTAAAATAGTTAGATATTGACTTTCAGACCAAAATGTATCATTTAAGCCAGAATAAGAAATTCTTTGCGCATCATTAATCGGGTTTGGACCTTCGAAATCAAATACTAACGAAATATGCTCGAAATCAATAACTGTATTTTCATCGACAAAGCCAAATGAAATCTTCTGTGTCTTTCCAGCATATACAGGTTGTTCATCTTGATGACCAAACCATTCAAGTCCAGTAAATACCGCAACAGAATCTTTTCTTGTTATGAATGTCGCATCATCATAATCGAAGCCGAATGAGGTTTGATAAGTTTGAGTATCGCCATTGGAATCTTGAAATTCACTATACATCGAATTACCTGCCAAATCATGTCCATCCCAAAAGTAAGAAACTCTGCCCATGTTAGGATTGCGTGAATGATCAATTTCTGCTTCAAACCATTTATTTGGTGCATCGGTATAGTTCTCAACTACTATCTTTGCATACTCTTCCAGTTCTGCTTGTCCATTTCTATTCAAATCATGGTCTGCTTCAACCCAATAATTTAGAGTCAAAGCCATTGGACTTCCAACTTGGTCTTTAACCAAAACCCTTACTTCTTGATTATAATTTGCTGCTTCATAACTTTCATCCTTAGGACTTGTGTCAATCTTTAGAGGCGCAGTCGCATCAACTTTGAAGGTCCTAAACCAGTCGCTATTAGGAAGAATGGATAATGAAGGATTTACTTCATTGAAGTTTTGAACTTCAAATGTGTATCCATCGGGTTTGTCAGTATTAGGCATAGTAATTGGAATAAAGAAAGTTCCATTGTTATTGTTGGTATCTCTAGCATTACTTTCAACCCATCCTTCTCTGGAGACTCTAACATCAAACATATTGTCAAGTGGAGCATCTTCAGTTCCAACATACCACATTGCACCTTGGAAAAAGACAGTTTCCCCTCCTGCAATCCATGAATTATCAGGTACATCATCAGATACAACTAATCCTGAATTATCTCTAACCTTAAGCCATCCCAATCCATAGGAATGGTTGACTGATACAGCTTCATTAGAAATCAAATCTACCGGAGAAAAACCATCTGTTCCACTGTTATCAGTACAATCTGCTTTGAACCTAACTTCATCTTGCTCAGGGAAATCACTATTTACAGAAAATCTCCAATGAATCTCTAATATTCCATTATTGGTTGAAGACCAAGAACTCTGATCTAATTCAATATAATTATCAGGGTCATTTGGTGGCGGAAAAATATCTCCATTTTCCCACTCTAATACAGGATTTGATCCAACATCAGTAAGAAGTGTCAATTCTGCCCTATTCATTTGACTTGCTTGTTCCCCAATGATATGTCTAGTAACAACTTCGTATGGCTCGACTCTCGGATGAAGTACTTCTTGTTCATCAAACTCGATATCTAAATTTACAGTTCTCATGATATATGTTATAGAGAATTGTTCTAGAGACAATAACCCTGAACTTTCAGAAGAGATATTAATAGGAATCACAGACATACCAGAACCAGTATCGGGAATTAAATTATTCAATGTAGAAATAATGCTACTAGACGCGTCGGAAGTCCTCACATTTTGGGTTCCAACCAAAGCCCCTTCACTGGATAGTCTTTTCCAAACTTCAACTCCACCAATATGTAGTGCTGGTTCAGATGGGGCATTCGAATGTTGAGCAATTGTCAAATCAGTAATGTATGGAGTAACTGCAGAATTAGAAGTTGTCAATTGAATTCTTACACATAGGTAATAACTTGAACCAGAAATTGGCTTTGTGACTCCTGATTCTGTTTTTGTCCAGGTTTGGACACCTGATGAACTGGATGAGCAAGATGAGGAAGAAGAGGCTGCTCCAAAACTAACTTGGATATTGGTACCCGTAGGGGTTGAACCTGACCAGTCTAAGGTTGCAGCAACTGTTGATGATGTACCAGAACCAACATATTGGTATGCATAAAAATACCCACTGGTTCTATAAGTTGCAACATATTCAATTCCTACTGAATCTAAAATCGGAGAAACTCCATTTGAAGCAGTTAATTCTACTCTCCAATCAATAGTATTACCCAGTTGAGGAAATTGAATTAATTGGCCTACATATGCACCAACCCAGTTCATACCCCCGTCATTTGATAACTCAATTTCTAAATTAGTACCACTTGGAATATATCCAACCAAACTCTTCAGTGTCATTGTATCAATTGAAGCGGAAAGCGTTTGGGTCCTGCCTGATATAATCTCAGAAGAAAGCGTAGTAGGATTGGTATATTCTACAGTTCCATCACCATAACTATGGATTTTCCTTGAAGAACTACTACAATAACTAGTGTAATGGCAGACAAATAGAATTCTTCCATCATCTGAATCAGTTAGACCATAATGGCCTCTACTGGATAATGATTCTGAACCCATTAAAATGGGGGAAATACCATTGAAATTGAAGAAATAATGCCTGCTAGGGTATCCTGATGTTGACCTATCGTATTCATTATAGATTATGGTCGGTAAATTGACAACTAAACCAGCCCCATAGCTGCTCTTTATTCCTGCAGCAGAACCAATTGACCAAGTCCCATTAATCAAAGTTGGATTGGTTGAATCTACCTCATGCAAATAATGATCTGCAGATTGATAACTATAAGTTGAAAGATACATTTTTCCTGTATTATCGTCAAAATCTACTCCGTTGATATATCCTTGAGCGTTTGAATACCAAGTATTCTGACAATTCCAAGATAAAGAAGTTGCAGTTTTTGTTACAGACCATTTGTTGACTGTGTAATAAGTATAGTGAACAGTCCAAATAGAACCATCGTAAACTGTTGCATCATAAATATTGTAAAAAAGTGAATTGGTAGAAGTTGCTGAACAAGAACCTGTGTTCATACTTGCAGTCCCTATGTATGCACCTGTTGTAGAATTGATTCGTAAAATTGTAGGTTGTTGACTAGGATAACTAGAAGTGTACTTTAGAACAAAATATTCATCCTCATACAACAGTACTACTCCTACATAGCCCCAAGAAGCAGAACTACTAACAGTGAAATCTGGATATTTTAATGATAATGAATTATATCCTTGATCACTTAAAGCTGCAAATTGTCCAGTTGTATTGTGTATGGCACTTCCAGTGGATGCCAAATCACCAGTTCTAGATAATGTATTTACCACATTTGTAGGGTTACCCTGCAACTCCATACCTTGATTTTGAGTATTTAGATAGTATCTGTATCCGCTGGTGAAAGGGCTGGGTACATTGCCCGAAATATATCCATTATTATCTCCTGTTCCGCCATAATCCGAATCAGATGTAAAGTTGATCCATGAAGTTTGACTAGCCTCACCACGGAAAGTAAACGATGCTTCAGTAACATCTGCTCCATAAGGCATTGTTATTTCACCTGCATTAACATCTCCAGATGAAGAAAATACATGTTCAAAAGATGTCGAACCGTCGTCGAATTGAGAATTAGTATAGGAACTTGCAGCCAATGGTGAGGAGATTGATAACAAAAATAATGATACCAAAAAAACTGCTCGATTCATAGTCTAGCCCCAATTAACACTCGCTTAACAATTAGCGATGGAAACACTACTATTCAATTATGCCCCTAAATGTTAATACAATCAATCAAAGAAGTCAAAGATAAAAACCCATGTGGCTAGATTAGGCGGGGACCATTATGGGCTTAATTTCGGATATTTGGGAAAAACAACATGGTAGGCAACTAATGTTGAGTGCAACTGGATTTGGTGCCTCATTATTACTATTTTTAGCCTCAGGATACCAACTATTATTCTTACAGGATAGCAGTGAATGGGGAGACCTCACAGGTGCGGCAATAGGCTTTGGCGTCTTATCTGGAATTTTATTACTGATAATCACACCTGAGTTTCTTTCTTTGAAAGGTTACGTATCGATTCTAGATGAATTAAAAGAAATAGATTCTCTTTCAGAACTCAAGAGAAGACGTGCAGAGGGTGATGAGGCTGCAAAGGTACTAGGCGCTGGACATGCTGAAAGTTGGAATGAATTCTTGCAAGAAAGAGGATTAAAAAAGATGAAATGAGGTGATTGATTGACCGAATCAACACCTTTTGGTAACCTACTGCGTGAGATTACTCTCGCTGCAGCAATGATATTCATTCTCGTAGTTGGGCTCTGGGCACACACAGGAATAATGCCACCATTGGTAGTTGTAGAGTCTTCTTCAATGATTCATGAGGTCGACGGCGAGATCGGAAGTATTGATGCCGGAGACTTGATTCTTGTAAAGGATACATCTTTTGAAAATATTATTACATTTGCTGAAGCGACTTCAACGCAAGACTCTTCTTATGGACATGAGATGCATGGTATGGAAGGTGATGTGATTATTTATCAAAAGAATGGCGATTCAGGAACTCCTATCATTCATCGTGCCATTCTTAGAGTGGAAGTAAGTCAAACTATGACACCGGATAGAAATGCAACAGCTGACGATAATAATTCCGCACACTGCCCTAGTGGCGGCACATGGGATTCTCACTCGATAGATCTTGATGGAGAAATGGGGACTTGTGTCCTTACATGGAATGTACCTGGTACTAATGTATCAGACCAAGAAAAAATAACTATTCATTTCAATGGAGATAAAGCCGGTTATTATGATTGTAAAAGAATGGCACACGCCAATGTTGAGTCTTTTCTTGTTGTCTGGGATTGGCAACCAAAGCATGCAGGAATCTTAACATTAGGAGATAATAATCAATGTTCAGTAGATCAAGGCGGCTTAGCTGTTAATGGCTCATCTGGAGTCCATAGTGAATCTGGAGTTGCTGGCCCTGTTAGAGAGGAATGGCTCATCGGCGTTGCTGGAGGAGAGATTCCATGGCTTGGTTCTGTTAAATTAATGGCCAGTGGAGGCGATTCGCCAGGAGCAAGTTTTGTCCCTCAATCCTCTTTTATTTACCTTGGATTAGTTATTGGCCTAGTATTATTTTCACCTTGGATTTTAGAAAAAGGGTTGAAAAATATCTTAGAACAATCTCCTGAATCTGAACAGATAAAAATTGAGATGCTAAAATATGTTCATTCTTCAGAAGAAGAATAATTCATTTTATTTACCACTTCTTGTAAAGAAAAATGCCCTTTAGCAACCATTTTAGCCTGCTCAAAAGAAATTGTGAAAAGTCCGTTACTAAATTTACGACTTTGTCTTTGAATCTCTTTAATTTGTCCTGAAGAAGGTTCAATATCGCGTAATTCCCAAACTCTAGTTCCACTCATTGAAGAAATTCTTAATGCTGAAATTGAATGATTATGCCTAAGTAATCCTCGAGATGTTTTACTTTCATCTACAATCTCAATATTCCAGTTATTCCTTATACAGAGATTGATTATTCTATCTCTAATTAGAGGATCTCCATCTCCAATCCTTATCAATAAAGATTGACAATGAATCAGATTAGAGATTGAGACTATTTTATCTATAATCTCTTCAATAGACTGTAGTTGTGAAACTCCAATAAAAACACCATCAGCCAGCCAAGCTAATCCTGGATAAGGGCCTGGATCAATACCGAATATCAATTGCTTAGGATTTCTAAGTCCTTTCATTACTAGTAATGCTAAATCAATACTTTCTTCAATGGTATCAATATTCGTCGGTATTGCTTTTCCTAAATGTTCTTGTTCTAATACTTCGTGACTTTCAGCAAACCAAATTACATCCTTAGTAGGTAATTTTTCAGACGGATCTAAAACCTCGAAATTGATTTTCCTAGACCTCAATTCTCTAATTAATTTATATGATAATTGGAAATTAGATGTTCTAATCGCCAACTTGGCCATATACCTTCTAAATCGTCATGCTCAACAAACCTATCGTCGCAGGTATGCGTTGCATATTAAATCAACATAAAGTCGCATATTAGACCGAAGTAATCAAAAACGCTTGACAATGATGTATATTCGTGAGTAGCCAATATGAACGAGAACTGAGGCAGGTACTAGCCGGCGTTCCCAAAGGGGTTGAATCAGTCATTCGCTCATGTGATGAAAAAGAGAAATTAAAGATGAGATTGATTCTTAAGCGTCCGTTTTTAGTTGTTAGAGCTGCAGGTTCGGGGATGGATGGTTCTGGTGATTTACTTGCACTACGTGGAGATATTTGTTTTCCAATTGAAGTTAAGTCTAGGAAAAAATCAAAAATATATCTTTCAGGACAAACTAGAGATCAATATGATTCAATGGTTTATGAAGGCGAAAGATGTAAATTAATGCCGTTGTATGCTTATCGATTAAAGGGGGTTAGAGGAGATTCATGGCGTATTTTTAGAGTCGAAATTGAAGGGTTGTCTGGAAAATTAAGAAAATTGTCTCACTTGATTCCACCATTGCCGAAAACTAACCGGGGAAAACCCTATCTAGACTGGGAAAAAGGAATGAAATTAAATGATTTCATTGCATTAGTGTGCTCTCAAGCCGGTTTAGAAAAATATAATTTTAATCAATTAAAGATAAGAAGTTCAAAATCAGATATGAACATCATATCAAAACATACTTCAGAAAATTTTGAAGTGGACCAAAAATTCCCTTCACAAATTGACATCTTTGCTGAATTGGCAAGAAGAAAGAGTGTTTAATCATACATATGGAATTATCAAGATGAATAATATCATACCAAGTAAAGCAAGAGATGAGATACTAGAGGCTTTACTAGAAATATGTTCAATCCACATCGGATTCAAATCCCAAGTTTTCAACTTTTTACCAATCCTTCGTATAGTTTTCAAAATCCCACGTAATAAATCTCTAAACAAATGTCCGCCATCAAATGGTACCATAGGAATCAAATTGGTGAACCCCAATAGAATATTTACCCACATTAACCAAAAGAAAAGATTGGTTAAAAATAACAATCCTGATTTACCTATAATTGAGGCTAAACCATCATCATCTGCTTGCAAAAGAGACTCTTCGAAAGGATGCATAGATACTCCTTGAAGTTCAAAAGGAATAATCATCAAGCCCAAAGTATGGAAAGGTAGAACCAATGCTTTTTGAACAAAATTTCCGTCCCACCTAGGAGATAAAGGTCCTGCAATTCTATCAATTCCAGCGGTTCCTTCAGAAATTCCTTCAATGCCCAAAAAAGGATCGCCCTTTGAAATATTTAGAGAGTCAAGATTTGATTCACTCCATCCTAAGTCAATGTAATAATCATGTTTGTCTGAAAAAGTTGTACTGAGGTTTTCTCTGGTTCCATCTTGGTGTAAAACTGAAATTACTACAGTATCGTTGGCAGAATAATCGTCCATGATTTCATAGAAACTATCCAAGCCAATAATTTCTTTACCATCGATATATTCAATGGTATCCCACGGTTTCATACCTGCTTCATAAGCACCTTGATCTTGTATAATTCCTCTAACATGTATATCGTCATTCGAAGCTACAAATTGACCGGCTAATCCTCCAATCATTAAAAGACAGATGAATGCAGCAAAAATATTGGTTGCTGGACCTGAAGCGAACATTCGCATTCTCTCTTTAGGTGGCGCACCCATCAATTCTTCATACTGCGGTTCAGCAAAAGCGCCTAAAGGCAGAGGGCCTAATTGAAGTAAACCAAATGACCTAATCCTCATTCCATGCGCTCTGGCTTGTAAACCATGACCGAATTCATGAATTACTAAAGCAATAACAAATGCAAGGATACCCCAACCTAGAGGTATCATCGGATTAATTCCGGGAATTGCTACGAGTTCACTTGCGGAAGGCGGGTCTGCTGTCGGAGGAGAGAATAGAGCTGAAATAAATGCGATAATCATTATCAATCCTACAAAGAGCATAGAGAAAATGCAAACCCATAGAGAAATTTCGCCATATATTCTCCAAAACTTACGAGGCTTTGCGGTTTTATCTAAAAAATTCAAGCCTTTGCTACTTCTAACCATTAGAATTACTCCAAAGACTCTAGTGGCATTCCACTTATCTAAAACTCCATTTCTCTCCCAATTTCGCAACAAAATATACCAAGCTATTATCAAAATAAAAATCAGAGTCCAATCTATTTGGATTGCCCCCCAACTTGCTGCCATGAGTAGTCCAACCGGTTCTTTACTTTCAACCTTAACAAATTTTTAACAAACTTCAAAGAGTATCGATATGAGGATTAATCATGGTCTCATTTGAAGCCGCAATCCTTGCATGGTGTGAGGAGACATGGGGGCAACAACCAGTAATAATCGAGGAGTGGGTCGTTAGCGATGAATTTGCTCAAGTATTTATTAGATTGAATAATAGTGTTTTGATTGTTGATTTTATGATAGAAAGCACTGGAGATTTAATTTGTCAAAATCATTTACATATTCCTCAAGAAAGATGGAATCCAGGGTCTATTCAAGTTTTCAGAACCAAAGAAGGTAAAGTTAGATTTAGACATAGAAATTCAGAAATTATCTTTGCTGCCCACTTACGTGCACCCGAATGGGGGCAATCATTGTTAGAAGAATGGCTAATGGCACAACGTGGAGAGATACTGAGGCCTAAAGATAGAAGTCAAAGAATCGCTTCAATCAGAAGGAATAAAGAGAGTATTAAGAGAAACCTGAACTCGGCCTCCCTTGATTCTGCTAAAATTGAGATTCAGATAGTATCACATAGATTGGAAACTGCTGAAAAGGGGTTAAACCCCCATGAATTGAGTAACGACGAGTCTGAGTGATTAACTCATTTTGACTTTATATCGATCTCTTCCATTAACATAAAGAGTAATACTGCCTGACGAAGAAACACAAATTGAGATACATTCAGCCAACTGAGAAATTGCTCTTGCTGCTAGGTGTCTCCCACCTTCACCAGACTTGGTAGTTATTCCGGATGGAACTTGGATATATCTTCCTGCATCGCTTGCAATTCCCTCTTTATTGAAGAAAATAGCGCCATCCAACCAAGCAAACTCAGCAAAAGTTTCATGATTATCCTTGGATATAATACTTCTTTTTTCACTATTATGGCCCTTAAATGGGTTTAGTACCAATGCTGTAGAATGTTTACGCAAAATTGGCAGAGAACCTATTGCAAAAATCGCACCTACTGCATGACCCTCTCTGCCGCGACTAGCGATATGCCTAGCAAGTTCCATAGATTTAGTCAAAACTTCTAATTCAATACCTACTTCCTGTGCTAAATTTGCAAAACGATTAGCGTTTAGCATAGTAGTATCTATTGAAAATACTCCATCGATAGGTTCAGCTAAAACTACTAGAATTCTCTCTCCTCTAGAAATTCTACTTTCCCCCATGGCTTGAAGAATCAAATCATGTAACTGTGTCAACACTCCAAGTCCTATTGAACTCAAATTCTCATCGATAATTGTAGCATCAATGTTGCTCTCTTTAAGAGATTCTACTACTCTATTTTGACTGGTAATAATTGAAAGGTCTACCCCTTTGGGAACTACTTCAGCAACCAATTTCACTTTTCTAGCACTATTAGATAGCATCAATACACTGTCATAAGTTCTCCTATCTGAAGGAAAACTACTGACGACCATTGATACAAGGTCGACCATTATTTCACCTATTCATTAGTAGTATCAATGCCAGGTAGTTGATCTTCTGATTCACGATAAACTGTACGCATGTTGCTAATGAAATTACGTTCTTTAACCACAATCAAAAATTCATCAAATCCTGGATCTTCTTCACCGTCTAGATGACTTAGAAGAACTTCCAATGTAATTCTAGCACCTTCTCTGTGAGGATAACCAAATATTCCCATAGAAATAGGAGGAGATACTATTTTCCTAACATCGTCCATTTCTTTAATTCGATCAAATAAGTTATGATACGTTTGAGGCAATAATTCTCTTCGAGACTCGTCTTGATTTGGCCTGCGGCAATCGGGTCCAACAACATGGAAAATATGCTTGAATTTATCTTTTAAAGCGAATGGTTCTGTTACAACATTATTTGTTACTGCACATGGAGGGGCGTTGATTTTCCTCATCTCTAAACATATATTTCTAGTAACTTGAGTTAATTCTTCTCCTGCCTTAGCATGAACCATAGCATCTAACCCTTCTCTTCCAGATAGACGATTGTTTGCAGGAGTAATTAGTACGTCACCCTCATGCTCCCATAAATCGCCGCCTACAACCTTTACTATACCCCATTTGCATGTCCTGGCCATGTAAAGTTCCGGCATATGTGGGCATAGAAGGCCGTCTTACTTATCAAGTTCGCTAAAATGCTACATTTTAAGTGTGATTTTACGAATTTTCACTTCCCCGTTTATTGGAAGGTTTCATGTGCTGTCTATCTATGGAAGGTATGATTACTATGGCAGTAGGTTATGTTTTGATAAATGTTTCACCAGGATTAGAAATGGAAGTTTACGAAATTATGAAAACTTTTGATAATGTTGAAGACATTACTGTTTTATTTGGTGATTATGATTTGATTGTAAAATTAGTTGCTAATGATTTAGCCACGATTGCTAAAACAGTTGTAGAAACTATAAGACCGGTAAAGGGAGTAATTAACACAAAAACTCTAGCTGGTGCTGATGTATAAAATTAAGAAAAATATTTCTAAAAATAAACGCATTACTGCTCAATGCTAATCACAAAATGCTGTCTCGAATGGGGTCTTGCGGGCCATATGTGGCGCAGTAAACGGGTTTTTCGGCGCAAATACTAAATACTGTACAGTGTGGACAACTACCGGAGGTTATCCAAAATGTCTGATAAGAAATATTTCGTCCTAATGGAGGGCGGTAAAGATACAAGCCAGGTTTTTGCAAGCAAACAACCCCGTGGAGCGGCCCTTAAAGCTGCAACCCGCGGACATACGAACATACGCCTACGTGAGCGCGGCACAAAGCGTGTCCACTGCTTCACCGGAAGCATCACTATGGTCGACAAGCCTGCAAATGGCCCTGACTGGCTACCTGATAAGATCAAGAAGGCCAATGTCAAAAAGAGCGGAATTGAACACCTTTGAGTTCAAACGTCGGCTAAAATATAGATGAATGTGTTCCGAGGAATGCAATTGCCTCTTCAAAGACCAAGGTCTTTGGAGGGGCTTTTTTTTATTTTTATTCGGATGATTGCTCCTTTCTTGGAATCCATCCACCTACCCATAGTGCGACTATAATCATTACAAACTGGGCCAATAATCGTAAAATGTGCCAAATAGTAGCAAATGTTTTTCCTTCAAGTGGGACATCATTTACCCACATGTTCAAATTCGCCCAATAAACTGCAATTAAGAATAGTGTCATCAGAAGGCCAGAATATTTTCTTGTTTGGGGAATAATAATTCCTATTCCAAGAGCAATTTCCATTGCACCGGTTAGTAAAACCCAAAATGTTGGATCTCCAAGTATTGCAGGTACTATGGGTTCAAACCATTCTGGTTCAATAAAATGACCAATACCCACATTGATGAAGAATATTCCAAGAATAATTGAAAGAATATGTTTTACCAAGGCAATTGTATACATCAATTATCGCCTTCAATAACGTACTTTCTTCCTTGTTAAGGTACGCCAGATTCTCTGGAGCGGGTCATAATATCTGTCAACTACTCTTTCCTTCAATTGAATAATTGCATCATCGGTAATTTGAATACCGGCAGGGCAAACTTCAGTACAGCATCTAGTAATATTACAGTACTCAACACCGAATTCTTTCTTTATTTCAGGAACTCTATCCTCAATATCAAGCGGATGCATCTCATATTGGGCTAGCCTGACTAGATTTCTTGGTCCGGCGAAATCTTCGAATTGAGCGTGGTCCCTTAACACGTGACAAGTATTTACACAAAGGAAACATTCTATACATTCTCTAAATTGTTGAACTCTATCTGCTTCCATTTGATTAAATTCCCAATTCATCTCATCAGGCCCTTTTATTGGCTTTATTTTTTGAGCCATTTCATAATTCCATGATACATCTGTGACTAAATCTTTGATGTGCGGGAAAGCCTTCATTGGTCTAATTTCAATGGGTTGACCTTCGGGAGTTTCAGCGACAACATCACTCATTCTAGTCATACACATCAGTCGTGGTTTACCGTTTATTTCTGCAGAACATGAACCACATTTTCCGGCTTTACAATTCCATCTGACTGCTAAATCTGGCTCTTGTTCATATTGGATTTTATGGACGCAATCTAATACGACCATACCTTCATCCAGTTCGATTTCATAGTCTTCCATTTTCGAGGATTCTCCCTCACCGCGAGTTATCAAAAAATCTTGCTTTCTACCTTTTAGAGACATTAATCTTCACCTCCAGCCTCAGCAGCTCTTTCTGCAATTATGTCTTTTACTTCCTTGATTACCTTTGATAAATCTTCACGCATTTCCTCAACGGATTCTTGTCGTATCTTTATCTCGCCATCTTCCATCCAAATTATATTCAGAGTCTTACCCCAGTATTCATCTTCAGGAACAGGGAAATCGTCACGAGTATGTCCCCCTCTACTCTCTTCACGTGTAATTGCAGCCAACGTAGCAACATATGATATATCAACCATATTTTTTAGATCTAGTGCTTGATGCCATCCCGAATTATATTTTCTTGAGCTTCCCGGATAACATATCTTCCGGCGTTTCTCAAATTCTTTCAAGTCATCGAGAGCTTCACTTAATTCCGATTCAGTACGAATTATTCCTACTTTTTCTTGCATCATATCACGCATCTCATCATAAATCAATCCTGGATTTTCTCCACCTTCATGATTGAACGGCTCTAGCATTACACTAATCGCTTCTTGAACTTGAGAATCATCTATTGTGGGTTGAGCGAGTTTTTTGGCTCTTGCTGCAGAAAATTCTCCCGCTCTCTTACCAAATACGATTAAATCCGAGAGGGAATTACCACCTAGTCGGTTTGCACCATGAAGACCTGAAGCGGCTTCACCACATGCATATAGTCCCTTAACTGTCGTTTCTTGGGTTTCTGCATCAACCAGTACACCACCCATAACGTAGTGAGCGGTTGGACCGACCTCCATCGGTTCTTTCGAAATATCGACTCCTGCAAGTTCTTTGAATTGATGATGCATTGAAGGTAACTTCTTCAAAATAGCCTCTTCTCCGCGATGTGAAATATCTAAGAATGCACCTCCATGAGGTGATCCACGACCTGCTTTGACTTCAGAATTTATCGCTTTGGATACAACATCTCTAGTGAGTAATTCGGGGGGTCTTCTAACGGTTGCAATCTTTCCTGACACCACTTCTTCAACCCATTGATCTGATTCTTCAATAGTTTCAGCGTGGTCACCGGCAAACATTTCTGGAACATATCTAAACATGAACCGTTCACCTTCAGAGTTGGTAAGTCTACCACCTTCTCCTCTAACTCCTTCTGTTACCAGTATGCCTCTAACCGATGGCGGCCAAACCATTCCTGTCGGATGGAATTGGATAAATTCCATATCCCTTAGTTCAGCGCCCGCCCACAGAGCAAGGGCGTGTCCATCACCAGTGTATTCCCATGAGCCTGAACAAACAGACCAACATCGAGTTATACCACCGGTTGCAAGAATTACTGATTTAGCAGAGAAGGCGTGGAAATCTCCGTCAACTCTAGTATAAGCTACACAACCTGTAACTCTGTCTCCTTCTTTGAGAAGGTGTCGAACGGTGTATTCCATGAAGATGTCGATCCCTTCATGAATTCCTCTTTCTTGTAATGTACGGATTAATTCTAGACCTGTTGCGTCGCCAACGTGAGCTAGTCGTGGGAAAGTATGGCCACCAAAATTACGTTGATTGATCAAATTATTGGGAGTTCTATCAAAAACAGCACCCCATTGTTCCAGTTCTCTAACTCTATCTGGGGCTTCTTTTGCATGAAATTCGGCCATTCTCCAGTTTGCTAACCATTTACTACCTTTCATAGTATCATGAAAATGGACTTTCCACCCATCTCTAGGATCTGCATTTTGTAAGGCTGCTGCACAACCGCCTTCGGCCATTACTGTGTGAGCCTTACCGAGTAGAGACTTTGTGATTATTGCCGTTTTAGCGCCACTTCTTGCCGCTTCAATCGCCGCTCTAAGGCCAGCACCGCCAGCACCGATTACTATGACATCGTATTCGTATTTTTTGTAATCTTCAGACATCATTTCACCTCAAATCACAAATAGCGCCACATCGCTAAAATATCCTTCACAAACTGCTAAAACCCATAGGTCGCCCAAGAAAACGAATATCAAAGAAGTCCAAAACCAGAAGCCATGAGACCTGTTAATTATTGAAATCTTACCAAATAATTTACCTCTAATTCTACTGACGCCAGTTGTCCAGCGGTCTAATACTCCACCTGCTAGGTGTCTAAGAGCGTGACATGAAGTGACATACATAGTTAGTAAAAATGCTTCAATACCCATGACAAATGTGCCTATGGAGACTCCAAATCCACCATCAAAGGTCATGGTATGGGTTACGTCCCACCATTTAATCAAAAGAATAATCATGGCTGCATAGAGAAAATATCGATGTAAATTATTGAAAATAAATAATCGCTTTTCGCCTTTATATCCAATCTTCTTACTGATATCTGGCTCATCAACCCAGCACGCAACAGGGCTTGCAAAGAAAGTCCGATAGTAGACTCTGCGCATGTAATAGCAAGTGCCTCTAAAACCAAAAGGAATCCATAAAACAAGGATTGCAGCATTAACCCAAGAGGGATGGTCCCAGGTAGATAATCCGAATAAATCCCATTCCAAAACATTAGGAGAAAATATGGGTGACATGACTACGCTACCTTGTAAGTCATAGGAAATTGTCCCATCTGTTGTATAGATGAAAAGTCGCCAAAATGTATACAATAGGGCAATATTCAATCCGATACCCATGACAAGTGGTTGAGCCCACCATTTGTCTTTCCTATCAGTACGGCCCAGTCCGTTAATTACCGGGAGTTTTATGCCTTCACCCAAAGCTCTCACCACCCGCCCAAATAGGGCGGACATTATGACGCTAGCACCCGCAGTCTTTGAGGTTGATTGTCAATCGACTGTTAAATATTAATCATAACTTAGATGCAGTATCCCATATTTCATCTAAAATTGTAGAATTTGCCCAATAGTTTTTTGATTGCCACATCTTTATACCATTATCACCAATTAATTGTAATGTTGGGGTAGATGGGTTACCATATGCTTCATACAAACCATAGCCTGTATCTCGTTCTGAAAAATAATCTAACGCAGGAGTATTTTTCTTACCCATTACTATTTTCCATGGAGTATAGGAGGATTCATTGTTATCTAATCCGAAGGCATCCATTACTTCCTCTGAACCTTCGATACCTGACCAACCATGGACACTGACAATTGAAAGTGTGGATTCATTTAATGAACCGTTTTCTAGACTTTCACGTATCATATTAGTCCATTCATGACATCCAAAACAGGACGAACCAACCCATAATATCAAGACTGGTCCATCTTTTAATTCCTCTTTTAGATCAAACGTTAGTCCTTGGTCTTCGGCTCTATCCAGAGTTTCAGCCTTGAAAGTCAATCTAAGAGGAATTTCCTCTTGCTTATCTCCGATAACTGACTGTGTTTCAATACATCCAGGAATCAAAAGTATCAGAATGATGAATGTAACAGATAATCTATGCAACATGCCCTTCACCGGTTGCATTATTTTTCATCGAGACCTTATTCGCCTTCTTAATTTTCGGCTTCTTCATGTCTGCAAACCAATTACTTACACCATTCCAGTCAGGATCTAATCCCATATCTGCTAATACCAATTTACTACTTATTCGAGCACTCTCAAAAATAGTTGGAAGGCCACTACCTGGGTGAGTTCCTCCACCTACAATGTACAAGTTTTTAGCTTC
>CENX01034331.1_pt1 | contig 19559 bp, 15 predicted proteins | sample 361321 | NCBI WGS metagenome assembly CENX01 (sample SAMEA2619678, study PRJEB7988) | marine metagenome | isolation source: saline water (ENVO:00002010), including | reverse complement strand
ACAGTTTTGTAGTTTTTAGAGTTAAGTAATCTGTGGTTTTTTTTAAACGATAGATGGCCGGTTTTGTGTGTTCGTGTACTTAACATATTGGCCAAAGAAGCGCTGGTTTAAGTCTTAACCGTAAGAACAGACACAGTCCAGTCGTAACAGCTAAACGGGGTAGGGTTTATGCACTTAAAACTTTTCTTCCTTTGGCGCGACGACGATTGATTAGTTGGCGCCCGCTTTTGGTTGCCATTCTGCTTCTAAAGCCGTGTGTGCGCTTTCGTTTTAGTGTGCTTGGTTGAAATGTTCTTTTCATGTCGGTTACCGATAAGCTGAATATATTTAACTTCGCGAACAGTGACTTGCAACAGTTCACGGGCGCAGGATTCTACGTGGTATACACCTAACTATCAATCCCTAAGCAGCATTATTTAGTTTAAACACAGGTATTTTTTAACAACCATGTGCTAATTATAATTGAAGAAGCACGACTGTTTTTGCTGTAGTGATTCTTCACTACCACTTCAGTATCTCTTGTTGGTTGCGCCCACAAGATATCCACAACTTACCAATATGTTAATAACTGATTAGAAAAATAATAATGTTTTTATTGCTTGAACCGCCGGTTTTTTTTCAAGGCATTGTTTTATATGGTTATTACCTTGGTTTTGGTTATAATTCAATCTTTTTTATTTTTGTTTTTTCTGTGGATAAAGTTGTCGCCTATGTCTATAATGGCCTACGCCGTGCCTGTTGGCACTATTTTTTCTTTTTGTCTTAGGAGTTCTCGCTTTGCCCCCATTATCCTGTCGCTATATTTGGGATCGATGCGTTGATTATTTAGAAGACGAGCTGCCTGCTCAGCAGTTCAATACGTGGATTCGTCCTCTACAACTGGACGCGAACGATAAACAGATCCATTTATTGGCGCCTAACCGCTTTATTCGTGATTGGGTTACCGACAAATTTATGCCGCGCATAAACGAATTAACTCAAATGCTATCAGAAGGTGAGGGTCAGCCTGAAGTGGCTATTTCAGTTTTAAAACCCTCGGGCCCATTACCGGCTAAAGCTAACATGCCGACTAAGAACGCTTTACAAAGCATCGATTTGTCTGCTCACCCCAGTAATCGTCTGATTGACTCGCCCACGCAGCCCGCGGTGTTGCAGGCGGCTGAGCCGACTCTGCGTGTCGAGCGTCGGGGTAGACCGCGGGAGGCTTTTTCTGGTCTGGTTGGTCAAACCGGCGCCTCAATAGCAGGTAGCTTTACGGGCACCCCCCTGCGAAAACCACTTAACTCGAATGTAATTGACTCTCAGGGCCACCAAAATAACCTTATCTCGGCCTATCGCTTTGATAATTTTGTCGAGGGAAAATCTAATCAGCTGGCCCGAGCCGCAGCCATGCAGGTGGTAGAAAACCCAGGCGGCTCTTATAACCCGTTATTTTTATACGGGGGGGTTGGTTTAGGTAAAACCCATTTAATGCATGCGGTTGGTAATGCTCTGCAAGAAGTAAAACCCAATGCAAAGGTGGTATATCTTCATTCTGAGCGCTTTGTTGCCGACATGGTCAAAGCTCTTCAGTTGAATGCTATTAACGATTTTAAGCGCTATTACCGCTCCGTTGATGCTTTGCTCATTGACGACATTCAGTTTTTTGCTAATAAGGAGCGCTCGCAAGAAGAGTTCTTCCATACCTTTAATGCTTTATTAGAGGGTGGCCAGCAGATGATTCTAACTTGTGACCGTTACCCCAAAGAGTTACGTGGTTTGGAGGAGCGATTAAAATCACGTTTTGGTTGGGGTTTAACGGTCTCGGTTGAGCCGCCTGAGCTAGAGACAAGGGTTGCTATCTTGATGGCTAAAGCGGAGCAGGCGAAGGTTGATCTACCCAATGAGGCTGCTTTCTTTTTGGCACAAAGGGTTCGGTCAAATGTTCGGGAGTTAGAGGGTGCTCTAAAAAGGGTGGTAGCGAGCGCTCACTTTACAAAATCCGAGATTGATATAGCCTTGATCAAGGAATCGTTAAAAGACCTTTTGGCATTGCAGGACAAGCAGGTCAGCATTGATAATATACAGCGCACCAGTGCCGAATATTATAAGATTAAAGTGGCTGATTTAATGTCAAAGCGCCGCAGCCGTTCGGTCGCTAGACCTAGGCAAATGGCTATGGCGTTAGCAAAAGAACTGACCAACCACAGCTTGCCAGAAATTGGCGACGCCTTTGGTGGCAGAGACCACACAACCGTCCTTCACGCCTGCAAAAAGATCAAAGAGTTGCGTGATACGAGCTCGGATATTCGTGAAGATTATCAGAACTTATTGCGAACACTGGCGACATAAGCCGATGAGTGTTTAAATGTTTTTTATCACTACAATACCTTTACGGAGCGCAACAAAACAATGAAATTTACCGTTTCGCGTGAACAATTATTACGGCCATTGACTTTGGTGGCAGGCGCAGTTGAGCGTCGACAAACGATGCCTATATTAGCTAATTTGCTAGTCCGAGTGAGTGGTGATGTGCTTTATATAACAGGCACGGATCTTGAGGTTGAACTGAGTGCGACCATTATTCCAATTGCCAAGGCTGAATCTGATGGCGATATTACGGTTCCCGCGAGAAAATTTGTCGATATCTGTAAGTCGCTACCCGACGGCTGTGATATTGGCTTTGAGCTCGACGGCGGAAAAGCGCTTGTGAAAAGCGGCAGAAGTCGCTATACCTTGGCAACATTGCCAGCCACCGACTTCCCCTCAGTTCAGCGCGACGATAGTGGCTTTTCAGCAACAGTGAACCAAGGTGATTTTGCTCGTTTATTGAGTAGAACGGGTTTTTCTATGGCCCAACAGGACGTTCGCTATTATTTAAACGGCATGCTCTGGGAGTTATCTGATCGAACTTTCAAATCGGTGGCTACAGACGGGCACCGTTTAGCCATTGCTCATATAGACCTGGCCGATACTGTTGAGGGTGAAAAGCAGCAATTTATTATTCCTCGTAAAGGGGTCGTTGAGTTAACTCGGCTGCTTGCGGATGAGTCGGCCAACATAACGTTAGAGTTTGGCTCCAACCATATTCGAGCCACAACCGATGGCATGGTGTTTGTTTCAAAGTTAGTAGATGGTAAGTTTCCAGATTACGAGCGAGTTATACCTAAAGGTGGCAACAAGCTAGTAGTTGCTAAGAAGGAAGACTTAAAAGCCGCGCTGTCTCGTTCGGCAATTTTATCGAATGAAAAATTCAGAGGCATTCGTTTCACGCTTAGCGATGGCTTGGTAGGTATTCAAGCCAATAACCCAGAGCAAGAAGAGGCTCATGAGGAGGTTTCTGTTAATTATCAAGGAGATACCGTCGAAATGGGTTTTAACGTCAGTTATTTGATTGAGGTGCTTGGTGTGCTTGGCAGTGATGAAGTGAATATTACTCTCTCAGATTCAGCGAGCAGCGCCTTGATTCAGGACGGCAATGCTGATAACAACGCTCTTTATGTTGTGATGCCTATGCGTTTATAGCGTAGGTAATATTGCTATTCTATTCTCGCATTTACTCTTGTTGATACAAGCTGCCGGTATGCCGGCTTATTCGGGTAATTGTTTCACGTGAAACTTTCTAGTTTAGCTATTTCCGGCGTCCGAAATATCATTGACGCAAGGGTCGCTGATTTAGGCGACATCAATATTTTCACCGGCCTAAATGGTGCAGGCAAAACGTCGGTTTTAGAGGCTGTTTATATTTTAGGCCTAGCCAAGTCTTTTCGAGGGGCCCAGCTCCAGCCGGTTATTCATTATTTATCCAATACGTGTACCGTATTTGGCGAGCTTGAGCCGCTTGACGACGTCGCTCAACGAGTGGCGATAGGGGTAAAGCGGGCAAAAAAGGGTGGTCACAAAATACGTGTTGCGGGCAAAGATGAAAAAAGCCTGGTGCGGTTGGCGGAATTGCTGCCGCTTCAACTAATCAATGCCGCGTCTTATTTGTTATTAGAGGGCGGTCCTAAGCAGCGACGCCAATTCATCGATTGGGGCGTGTTTCACGTGGAACAGGAGTTTTATGGCGCTTGGCGGCGAATGCAGCGCTCATTAAAACAAAGAAACGGTGCTCTACGCTCTGGACGGGCGCACAGCACACCCTTAGCCGCCTGGGATAATGAGTTTATTGAGGCCGCCTTAATCGTCGATTCAGCAAGGCAGCGTTATTTTACTAGTTTTGAGCCTATCTTCTACGATTTTTTGACTCAGTTGCTGCCTGACAGCGGTTTGATTCTATCTTATGAGCGCGGTTGGAGTAGTGGCTGGCGTTTAGATGCCACATTAAAAGAGTCCAAACATCGCGACTTTAAGCGCGGCTTTACCCATCATGGACCTCAACGTGCGGATTTAAAGCTGACGATTAATGGTTTAAACGCTGGTCAGGTACTTTCTCGTGGACAGCAAAAATTAGTGGTCTGTGCGCTCAAGCTTGCTCAGTGTCAGCTAATGATTACAGAAACCTCTAACGGCTGTATTTTATTAATCGATGATTTGCCCGCTGAGATTGATCACATTCACCAAGCGAAGTTATGCCGCCTTCTAGATGGCTTGAATTTACAGTTATTTATGACCTGTGTTGAGGCCGCTGATCTGGCGGATCAACCCTGGTCGGATGAAAAAAACATTGCCGTGTTTGAGCTTGAAAGGGGTGAGATAACAGCGCTTTAAATACAATAGAAAGAATCACTATTTAAGTTGTCCTTTCAGCCATAAACTGCCGGATTAAGGTGTTGACTCTGGCTATCGAAAGGCAGACAATAATCACATAAAACGGTATATAAGCATTTGATTTTAATTAGATTAGCAAAAATTTTCCCACTGTGAAGAATCAAGCTTAACTGGTCAAAAAACAACCAGCTTAACTCTGAGGTCAAACTATGACAGAAACCAGCGTCGAAGAATATGATTCTTCGAGTATAACGGTCCTTAAGGGACTTGATGCTGTTCGTAAGCGCCCTGGTATGTATATTGGTGACACGGACGATGGCACCGGTTTACATCACATGGTTTTTGAGTTGGTTGATAATTCGATTGACGAGGCGCTGGCAGGGTTTTGTTCACAAATAAAAGTTACTATTCACCCTGATAACTCAATTACAACCTCGGATGATGGGCGAGGCATTCCTACCGATATTCATGAAGAGGGGGTCTCTGCAGCAGAGGTCATCATGACGGTTTTGCATGCTGGCGGTAAGTTTGACGATAACACCTACAAAGTTTCTGGCGGCCTACACGGTGTGGGCGTGTCGGTGGTCAATGCTTTATCGTCGTTATTAACGTTAACGGTTCGACGTAACGGCAAAGTTTATGAGCAGGTTTATCGTCATGGTGTGCCTGATGCGCCGTTAGCTGTGATTGGTGAAACCGACGCTTCAGGGACAGCTGTGCATTTTCACCCGTCTACAGAAACATTTACTAATATTGAATACCACTATGAAATTCTAGCCAAACGCTTACGCGAACTATCATTTTTAAATTCTGGCGTTAATATTTTATTAACCGATGAGCGAACCGGTAAATCTGATACCTTCTGCTATGAAGGCGGTTTGCGCGCATTCGTCGAACATTTGAATACCAATAAAACACCCATCAATACCGGATTATATTTTTCAACAACGTATGAAGACATTGGGGTTGAGGTATCGTTGCAGTGGAATGACGGCTTCCAAGAAAATATCTACTGCTACACCAATAACATTCCACAGCGAGACGGCGGCACACACTTAGCGGGTTTTCGCTCAGCATTAACACGGGGCTTAAACGCTTATATTGAAAAAGAAGGTTTGGGCAAGGGCGCTAAAGTATCGACCACCGGTGACGACGCTCGAGAAGGCTTAACGGCCATTGTGTCAGTCAAAGTGCCGGATCCAAAGTTCTCTTCACAAACCAAAGACAAGCTTGTTTCATCAGAGGTTAAGTCGGCTGTAGAGCAGGCGATGGGCGAAAAGCTATCGGAGTATTTGTTAGAAAGCCCTCAAGAGGCTAAAGCTATTGTCGGCAAGATGATTGATGCTGCTAGAGCAAGAGAGGCTGCACGAAAAGCACGTGAAATGACGCGCAGGAAAGGCGCGCTTGATATTGCTGGCTTACCAGGCAAGTTAGCAGACTGCCAAGAAAAAGACCCAGCACTTTCAGAGATTTATATTGTCGAGGGTGATTCGGCGGGCGGGTCAGCCAAGCAAGGCCGAGCAAGAAAAACACAGGCTATCTTGCCATTAAAGGGCAAGATATTAAATGTAGAAAAAGCCCGGTTCGACAAAATGCTTACCTCGGCGGAGGTCGGTAACCTAGTGACGGCATTGGGTTGTGGGATTGGCTCAGCAGAGTTTGATGCCGATAAATTACGCTATCATTCCATCATTATAATGACCGATGCGGATGTCGATGGCTCGCATATAAGAACCTTAATTTTAACTTTTTTCTTTCGCCACATGCGTGAGCTTATCGACCGTGGGCATGTTTTTATTGCTCAGCCGCCGCTTTATAAAATAAGCAAGGGCAAGCAGCAAAGCTATTTAAAAGATGAGGCAGAACTAGATAGCTTCTTCACTCAGGTTGCTTTAGAAAATGCCGAACTGTATATCAATGATCAGGCTCCTGCAATTAAAGCTGACGCATTAGGGCAAATGGTAACAGAGTATAAAACAGTCATGGCAATGATTGATCGCCTATCTAAAATTTATCCTACCGAGGTTCTAGAGCGATTAATTCATCAGCACCCCGTTTCTGAAGTGGAACTAAAAGATTCTGGCCACATGCACTCTTGGTGTGAAGCCTTAGAACAAACTTTCACTGACTCACACAAGGCGGGACAGCAAAGCTACTCTATTACCGTTAAACAAGATTTGGAGCGCGGATACTTTATTCCTGAAATATCGATTGTCTCGCATGGTATTACTTCAAATTATCAGCTGGGCCATGACTTTTTTAGCTCGGCGGAATACCGTTCGATTAATCAATTGAGTCATAAAATAGCTGAGTTGATCGAGCCATCTGGTTTTATTAAGCGTGGCGATAAGCGACAAGAAATTGCAGATTTTCCAGAAGCATTACATTGGTTAATGTCCGAGGCTAAGCGGGGTTTTATGATACAGCGCTACAAAGGGTTGGGCGAAATGAACCCTGATCAGTTATGGGAAACAACAATGGACCCAGAAGTGCGGCGCATGTTGGTGGTGACCATTGAAGACGCGATAGCTGCCGATCAAATATTTACCACTTTGATGGGCGATCAAGTCGAGCCAAGGCGCGAATTTATTGAGAAAAATGCATTATCTGTTGCCAATTTAGACGTTTAAGTTTTATTGCGTTGGCACTTGGCTTTTATTCCCGCACTAGCTTTTTGATGGTGCAAGCAAAGAAATATCAGCAACATGTAAAAACAGCGCCCGCAACTTCGCCAATAATGACAGTCGATTTACCTTTAATGCTGGATCCTCTGCATTCACCATAACCGTATCAAAAAAAGCGTCGATTGCAGCGCTTAACTCCGTTAGCTTTAATAAACCATCACGATAATTACCTTTTTCAAATAGCGGCAAAACGATTTTTTCTTGTTGCTCAATGGCGGCAGATAAAGTTTTTTCTGCCGGCTCAACAAGTAAAGACGAGTTGAAATCTTTGGCTTCGACGGTGGATTCTGACTTGGTAAGAATATTATTCACCCGTTTGTTAGCGCTTGCCAGGCTATCACTTTCAGGTTTTTTAATGAAAGCGGCAACCGCTTGAACACGTGCATCAAAGTCCAACGGTTGTTGCGGATATTTTGCCTTAACCGCTGAAAAAACTTCAGTCGCTAAACCTTGGTCTTGATAAAGAGCAGCAAAACGATCGAGCAGGTAACTAAAAACCTTCTCTTCCGTTTCTAGAGGGTCGGCTAATTCAGCATGTAAATGACAGGCTTTATTAATCCATTCTTTAATATTAATGGCGAGCTGGTTTTGTAAAATAATTTGTAACACCCCAATAGATGCTCGTCTTAGTGCGAATGGATCTTTAGAGCCGCTGGGCATTTGCCCAATACCAAAGATGCCCGTCAAGGTGTCTAGTCGGTCAGCCAAGGCAACAGCACAGGCCGTAGGGCTAGACGGCACTTTATCGCCGGCATATTTAGGCAAATAATGTTCGGCAATCGCATTAGCGATGGTCTCACCTAAGCCTTCATGGCTGGCATAATAACCGCCAGCAGTGCCTTGCATTTTATCAAATTCAAGCACCATGTCTGAGGCCAAGTCGGCTTTGGATAATTGCCCTGCTTGTTTCGCCGCCGAAGCGTCTGCGCCTAAAGCGGTGGCTAGCCCCTCTGACAGCGAGGCGATCCGTTTGGTTTTATCAAACACAGTGCCGAGTTGTTTTTGAAACACAATAGATTTTAATCGTTCACGTAATTGTGCCAAGCTATATTTTTTATCAGTCTCGAAAAAAAAAGCAGCATCGGCCAAGCGAGGCCGAATGACACGCTCATTACCACGAATAACGGCTTCAGGCTGAGTACTGTCAATATTACTAACGGTAATAAAGTTAGCTATTAGCTGTTGTTTTTCATCAACAACATGAAAATATTTTTGATGCTCATTCATTGAATAAATCAGGGCTTCTTGAGGCACAGATAAAAACTCCTTATCAAAGCCGCCGATTAGTGCATAAGGTTTTTCAACTAGGGCGGTAACTTCGTCTAGCAAGTCGTCTTCAATCACAGCCGTACCGCCCGCCTCACGACCCAAGGCCGAAACTTGTTTACAAATATCTTTTCGTCGAGTTTCGAAACAAGCGACGACAGAGCCTTGTTCTGACAGCAACGATTCATAATGATCGGCATGGTCAATAAAAATAGCTTCAGCGTTGTGGAAGCGGTGACCTTGGGTCTTTTGCGCAGCGTTAATGCCCATCACTTGGCAGTTAACTAGTTGCTCGTCTAGTAATACCAGCAACCAATGCATCGGCCTAACAAATTCGGCGCGCGAAGCACCCCAGCGCATTCGCTTTGGAATAGGGAGCTTATCTAAAGCACTGGTAATAATGGCTGCTAACAGTGTCGATGTTGGTTGACCTTTATTCGTTGAAATAAAAGCTAACCGCAGTCCTTTTTCTGTCTCAACTTGCTGCAGTTGCTCAAATGCAATTTGATTGCTTTTAGCAAAACCCATTGCCGCCTTTGTCGGCTTGCCTTCTTTATCAAACGCGGCGGCTACAGCTGGACCTAGCTTTTTAATGACTTGATCGGCTTGTTGCGTATCGAGTCCTGGGATTAAAACAGCTAATCTTCGCGGGGTTGCAAAACGCTTGACGCTGGCCGCATTAAAGTCGAGATTATGCGCTTTAAAGCCTTCTATCAAGCCTTGTTCAAAAGCTAAAGACAGCGCTTTTAATGCCGTTGGTGGCAGCTCTTCAGTACCTATTTCAATTAGACAATTCGCCGATGTTTTCATTGGCCGGCTTCCGCTTGCGCTTGTGCAAACTTTTCAAGCGCCGCTTGCTGGTGTTCATTATCGGCTAATGGAAAGCCTAATTCGGCACGTTTAGCGTAATAGCTTTCAGCAACAGCGCGGGCCAATGTGCGTACGCGAAGAATAAAGCGCTGTCTTTCTGTCACAGAAATAGCATGCCTAGCATCTAATAAATTAAACGTATGGGATGCTTTCATGACTTGCTCATAAGCTGGCAGCGGCAAATTAGCTTTAATTAAACGCTGACTTTGTGACTCGCATTCATCAAAATAGCTAAACAAGAAATCAACGCGTGCATGCTCAAAATTATAGGCTGACATTTCAACTTCATTTTGGTGAAACACATCGCCGTAGCTAACATTACCGCCAGCATTATGCGCCCAGATTAATTCATAAATACTATCTACGCCTTGTAAATGCATGGCAATACGCTCTAAACCGTATGTGATTTCTCCTGTTACAGGAAAGCACTCAAGGCCACCCACTTGCTGAAAATAAGTGAACTGGGTAACCTCCATACCGTTTAACCAAACCTCCCAGCCTAACCCCCATGCACCCAGTGTTGGTGACTCCCAGTTATCTTCAACAAAGCGGATGTCGTTAATTGTTGGGTCTATACCAATTTTATAAAGGGAATCTAAATAGAGTTGTTGGATATTGTCTGGCGAAGGTTTTAATGCAACCTGAAATTGATAGTAATGCTGAAGACGGTTGGGGTTTTCTCCATAACGGCCGTCAGTGGGTCGACGGCAGGGCTGCACGTAAGCGGCGCTCCAATTTTCTGGTCCGATGGCCCTAAGGAAAGTGGCGGGGTGAAATGTGCCTGCCCCTACTTCCAAGTCTAACGGCTGGAGTACGACGCAACCTTGCTCTGCCCAATAACTTTGAAGCTTAAGAATAAGTTCCTGGAATGTGGGCACTTGGTTTGGACTTTGTTGTTGCTGGTTATTCATGGTGTCAGACACTGGGCAAATATTCTCTTAACAATGAAAAAAGACGGCGGTCTATTTAGAGGTGCTTATTGTACCTTAAACCAGTACGAATCAGCTATTTTCGCCAAAACGCCGGGGCTAATAAGACCAAAACGGTAAAAACTTCTAAGCGGCCTAGCAGCATGGCTAAGCAAAGCGTCCATTTTGCTGTTGCAGATAAGCCAGCATAATGTTCAGAAACCTCACCTAAGCCTGGGCCAAGATTATTAATACTGGCGCCAACTGCCGAAAATGCTGTTAGAAAGTCTGTGCCTGTAGCTAGCACCATTAAGATCATGGCGATATAAGCAAAAACATAGAATGCAAAAAAGCTCCAAACCGCACTGACCACGTCATTGGAAACTGGGCGGCCACCGACCTTGATCGGTATAACAGCATGAGGATGAATGAGCCGGAGTAACTCGCGATACCCCTGCTTTATGATTAGCAGGACTCTTATCGCTTTCATGCCCCCGCCGGTTGAGCCTGCCGACGCTCCCATAAAGGCGAGAAAGAACATAAACAAGGGAATAAACGTTGGCCACTGGCTGTAATCACCTACCACAAAGCCTGTTGTTGTTGAAAGCGAAATAACTTGAAAGGCGGCCTCTAACAATTGAGCGCCCGGACTGGCTGGTTGATTATGTAACAGTATTAAGGCTGCGCTAACAATGGCTACAGCGAAAAAATTAACCAGTAAATAAAATTTAAATTCCGAATCTTGGCGGTAAACTGCCAATGATCGATTATGGTAAGCAAAGAAGTGTAGAGCAAAATTAATACCAGCGATTAACATGAAAGCCATTGCAATAACTAAGATAGAGGGATTATCAAAATAGCCGATGCTGGCGTCATGGGTGCTAAAGCCACCAATTGCAACGGTTGAAAAGCTGTGGCTTAATGCATCGAATGGGCTCATGCCTGCAAGCCAGTAACTTGCACCACAAGCTATTGTAATCAAAAGGTAGATAGTAAAAAGCGCTTTTGCAGTGCTGGTTATTCTTGGTGTTAACTTATGATCTTTCATGGGGCCGGGTGTTTCTGCCCGATAAAGCTGCATGCCGCCAACACCGAGCATCGGCAAAATGGCAATGGCGATGACAATAATACCGATACCGCCTAGCCATTGTAATTGCTGTCGATAATAAAGAATGGACTTAGGCAAATCATCCAGCCCAGTAATCACGGTAGCCCCCGTGGTTGTAAGTCCAGAAATAGATTCAAAAATAGCATCAGTGATGCTGAGGGAAACACTGTCGGCCAACAATAGCGGCAACGAGCCAAACAAGCCGAGCACAAACCAAAATAAGGTTGTGATTAAGAAGCCGTCTCGCGTTCGTAGGGCGTGGCGTTGTTTTTTATTGGGTAGCCATAGCAATGCGCCGCTAAAGGCGGTGACGGCAAATGCGGTTAAGAAAATATTGACCGTTGGCTCGTTGTACCATATGGCAAAAGCAATAGGCACTAACATTGTGACGCTGAAAATGAGTAGCAGTAAGCCCAGCAATGCGGCGATGATAGAAAAATGCATAGTGCTAACAACCTCAACTGAATTAGTCGGAGCTTGACTTAATTAATAATTAAAAAAAGCCAAGCCCAACTTGAAATAAGGCTTCAACAGCAGGTATTTGGGTTTTATCGACTAAAAAGACAACCACGTGATCGTCTGTTTCTATGACAACATTACGGTGAGCAATTAATACTTCTTCACCCCTAACAATTGCGCCTATTCTAACCCCTTCAGGTAAGTCAATATCGGTGAGCGTCTTGCCAACAACTTTTGAGTTTTTAGCATCACCATGGGCGATCACCTCTAAGGCTTCTGCTGCGCCTCGGCGTAAAGAATGTACAGCCGCCATATCTCCACGACGAACATGTGCAAGCAAGCCGCCGAGAGTAATTAGTTGGGGGGCAAAGGCAACATCGATATCCTCACCCTGGACTAAATCGACGTAAGCAGGGTTGGTAATCAGGGTGATGACTTTTCTGGCGCCTAATTTTTTTGCTAATAAAGACGACATAATGTTGGCTTCATCATCATTGGTCAGTGCAATAAAGACATCAATGCTGTCGATGTTCTCACTGCGTAATAAGTCCGTGTCGGAGGCGCTACCATTGAGAACGATGGCTTTATCTAGCGACTCAGACAATACTTCAGAGCGGCTTGGATTATGCTCAATGATTTTTACTGAGTGTTGATGTTCTATCGCCTTAGCTAGGCGTAAACCAATATTGCCTCCACCAGCAATCATGATTCGGTTATAGGGACGGCGAATCTGCCCCAGCTCTTTCATGACCGGCAAGATATTTTCTTTTGCAGCAATATAGAAAACTTCATCAAGTGGCGCTATTACGGTGTCTCTTTCTGGCTTTATTGCTCTGTCGGCACGAAAAATAGCGGCTACTCTGGCATCTTGCTTGGGCGTCATTCGGTCGATTTCAATTAAGGTGTTGCCGATAAATTTATCGCCAGCTTCGGCTTTGATGGCGATTAACTGCGCCGCACCATCGGCAAAATTAAGCACTTGCAGAGTGCCTGGGTATTCTAATAGTCCGATAATATGTTCGGTGACCAGTTTTTCAGGGGAGATGATCACATCAACAGGAATAGCATCGTCACAAAACAAGGCTTTGTGGTCGGCATAACTGTTGGCTCGAATACGACAAATTTTGGTTTGCGTGCGATAAATAGAATGCGCTATTTGGCAGGCGATCATATTGATCTCGTCAGAGCCTGTGACGGCCACTAACATATCGGCATCTTCTATGCCGGCTTTTAATAGCACATCAGGATGTGCGGCATGGCCACCCACTGTAGCGATATCTAGGCGGTCTTGTAGTGCTCTTAAACGGGCGTTATCGCGGTCGACAATGGTGATATCGATCTGTTCATTGGCTAAGCTTTCGGCTAATGTACCGCCGACCTGCCCACCACCCAAAATTACAATTTTCATAGTGTCTGCTTAAATATCCGTTTGGGGGTAATACTCAGTATTAGCCATCAAATCATATCGTTGTGCTAGCCTACTAAACCATGGCTGACTTGCTAAGCCTTGTGTAAAAAAAACCACCATATTTGCCCTGATTTGGTAGTAGTTGGCGTCCATAGCCCTGCTGTTGCCCCCAAACGGCATCAATTTTTAAGGCTTTAGCATCGGGCATTGCATGTAAAAACGCATCGATGACGTGGTTATTTTCTTCTGGCATGACCGAGCAAGTGCAATAAAGCAGTTCGCCACCGGGTTTTAGTGCGGCCCAGAGTGCATTGAGCAAACGTTTTTGCTGCTGGGCAAAAGATGCAATATCTGTTTCACGGCGAAGTATTTTAATGTCAGGGTGATGGCTAATAATTCCGGTGCCAGAGCAGGGAGCATCTAACAATATTCGGTCAAACAATACGCCGTCCCACCAGTCATCGAGTTGCGCGGCATCGGCGGCGATACAGCGCGCGCGATAACCGCATCGCTGGAGGTTTTCCTCAACATTAAGTAAGCGCTTACTACTACTATCGACCGCTGTCAGATGAATAGATTCCTCTTTCTCCAAAAGGTTGACCGCTTTTCCACCGGGTGCGGCGCAGGCATCCAGAATCTGCATATTGGTATCGATATTGAGCAAGGAGGCGGCTAGTTGAGCACCTACATCTTGCACGCTGACCGTGCCTTCAGCAAAATTTGGTAAGGCTGAAATATTCACAGCTGATCGCAATCGAATCGCTGTGTCACAATAGTCATCGATTTCGCTGTCAATGCCGGCAGCTATTAATTGTGCTTGATAAGCTGCCCTACTGCTGCGGTTGAGATTGACTCTAAGTGCCATAGCCGGCGCAGCATTGTTGTAATTAACGATATCTGTCCATGCTGCAGGCCAATGTTTTTGCAGTGTCAGGTAAAGCCATTGAGGGTGATTCGCTTGCGCTGCTTCGGTTGGTTTTGGAAGCCCATCAATAGAGTCTTGCAGGCGTAAGAAATTACGCAAGACGGCATTGACTAATCCTTTTGCCCAAGGTTTTTTAAGCCCTTTAGTGGCGTCGACAGTGGCACTAATAGCGGCGTGATCGGGAGTACGAAGATATTGCAGTTGATAAAGGCCAATTAAGAGTAAGGCATGGATATCGGCATCTTTTTTACTTAAGGTTTTTTTTAATAGTGTTTGTAGTTGAGCATCTAATTGAAAGTAGTGGCGAAGCGTGCCAAAGCAAAGTTTACGATAAAAGCTGCGATCTTGATCACTTAGCGGATGATTAATCGTTGAAGAAAAAGCCCCGCCTTGGCCAATGACTTTTGCAACCGCACGAGCCGCAAGCACACGGACATGTAGGACTGTTTTAATGGTTGGTCACCGATGCAATATGATTAAAACAATCGGCCACTTTAAAGAAGTTAGCACGACCATTGAGTAATGCCCTGATTGACATTGGTTTTGCGCCTGGAATTTGCAGCTCATATATGCGTAATTGACCAGCGCCGCATTGAACACTCAAGTAATCCTTGTTAATAGCAACAATAGTGCCAATACCGACGCCAGAGTGATGGTTTTCACTGGCCTGTGCTGCGGTAATGCGTAACCGTTGATCGTGTAAAAAAGTAAAGCAAGCTGTGGTAGAGGTGAATGCACGAATGGTACGATCAATAACTTCGGCGTTGGCGTGCCAATCAATGCAGCCCTCCGCCTTGTCAATTTTTTTGGCATAGCTGCTGTCACTGTCATCTTGAGGGACAAGAACAGCTGTTTCGTTATTCAATTCGGCAATGGCTTGGATTAATAGTGATTGACCAATAAGGGTTAATTTGTTTCGTAGGCTGTCACCGGTTTCAAGTGGATCGATAGTGCAGGGTTGCTTTAATAGCATATCGCCAGTATCGAGGCCGGCGGCCATTTGCATAATAGTAATGCCCGACGTTTTATCGCCGGCAATAATTGCTCGCTCAATGGGCGCGGCGCCTCGCCAATGCGGCAGTAATGAGGCATGAATATTAATGCAGCCTAGACGAGGAAGGTCAAGCACGGCTTGCGGAAGAATTAAGCCATAAGCAGCTACTACCATTAGATCAGCATGAAAAGACTTGAGCTCGACTTGTTGCTCAGCGGCTTTTAGCGATATCGGCTGCATCACCGGGATGGTGTTTTCTAGCGCTAAGGTTTTCACGGGCGAGGCGAGAGTTTTTTTTCCGCGGCCAGAACGACGATCAGGCTGGGTATAAATAGCAACAACCTCGTGCTCGGCTTGGTTAAGCAATGCTGCTAAGTGATCGGCAGCAAATTGTGGTGTGCCAGCAAAAATAATCTTCAATGTCTTGCCTGCCTAAGCCGTGGTTGAACAGATCAATAAAAGTTGCAAATATTATTTAGCGACGATCTTTTTTAATTTTTTGCTTGATACGATTGCGCTTCAAAGCAGATAGGTGGTCAACAAATAATTTACCGTTGAGATGATCAATTTCGTGTTGAATGCAAACAGCAAGAAGGCCGTCGGGAACCAACTCGAATAGCTTTCCGTCACGGCCTAAGGCTTTCACTTTAATGTGTGCTGGCCTGCTAACTTCTTCAAAAACCCCAGGTACGGATAAGCAGCCTTCTTGATAATCAAATGCCCCATCATCTAATACCTCAAAACTTGGGTTAATCAATACCAAGGGCGCGTCTTTTTGTTCAGATAAATCAATCACAATGACTTGTCGGTGCATATTCACTTGGGTGGCGGCTAGGCCGATACCCTGCGCTTCGTACATAGTTTCTAGCATGTTATCAATTAGGTGTTGAATTTTATCGTCGACCTTTTGTACAGGCTTAGCGACTGTTCGCAAACGTGGGTCGGGAAATTCTAAAATATCGAGGATTGCCATTAAATGTCTTATCGTTAGTTAGTTTAATCAGCCGCGCTGTAGAAAAACATAAACCGTCTATTCGCTCACATTAGCGTTAATTTTAATGGGCACCGTTCAATAAGCGTTTAATTTGCCCTAGAGCTAACAGTTTTCTACACCCAGTTTAACTATTATACAGCTCGAAACTCTGAATGTGCAGGCAAGAATGCAACCATTGTGGGTCAAAAAGGTCACAAATTAAGGCTGAAAGCGAATTATATTTTGCTACTCACCGGCTGAGGAAATCCATGAAGCGTATTTTACAATACAGTGTATTGGCGATCGTATTCAGCGTTTGGCTTCGACCCTAGCCAGTTTGAAGCCATCGAAGCACGGTTGAGTGAACCAGTGGGGGCCTTATCTGCTGCCTTGGTCGATTTAGTGCTTGAAGGCCTTATTCAGGTGATTGGGGGTTTTTATACCCGCAATTGCTCGTAAGCAATGGGTGCTATCTCCGGTTATCCGCTAAGGCCAGATGACCAAAAGGATAATCTATCGGCGCCTAGCTTTGGCATAATTAAAGCCTTGAATGCAAGCAATTAAGGCGACTGAATAGATGTTGCAATATAAGGATAGCTAAATGACCTGGTTTACTGAGGCCAATACCCAGCAAGATATTATCGATAGGGCGCCAACACTGGCGCCAACATTTAAAGCCTTTTATGACAGTTTTTGGCAACTAAGTTCGGTGCCGCCAAGTTTGCTCGAACTCTGTCGTTTGCGTGTTGCGCAATTGCATCAGAGTGATTATCAATGGCAGCATCAGCAGATTGAGTTGAATACTGAAAAGCGCCAATCGCTGTCTCAATGGAGTAAAAGCGCCGTTTACACTGACGCTGAAAAAGCCTGTTTAGTCTTTACTGAAGTTTACTGTATAGACCCGCAAGCGATAACAGATGCGCATGCAGGGGCGGTTAAATCTGAACTGGGTGACGCGGGTTTGGTCGCGTTAATTGAGGCGCTAGGGCTATTTTATGGCATGACTCGCGTCAGCCAGTTATGGGGGTTTTGACGTATGAGCAATCAACCAAGAGTAAGTGCTAACTTATCTAAAACTGGAAATGTGGTAAGAGATTCCGCATTAGGCCTAGTCACTGAGACGGTAGATCCCTATCTTCGTTTTAACCACGCTATTTGGCATAACGGCCCTTTAACGGCCGCTGAGGTTGAGCTGGCGCGCTTGCGCAATGCCCGTAAGGTAAACTGTGTTTTTTGTAAAGCGGTGCGCTACGATATTGCGATTGAAGCCGGTCTTGATGAAGCTAAGGTCGAACAGATTACAGACGACTTCGACCAGAGCGAGTTAAGCCAACGCGAGAAGTTAATACTGGCCTATACCGATTATTACCTACAACAACCAACCGCAATGACGACAGAATTTAAGCAGCGCTTAACCGAGGAGTTTTCAGCGGCGGAGATTGTTCATCTGTCGCTGGCTATAATGTTATGCAATTGTTTTTCACGTTGCGCGGTTTCACTGGGCGGTATGCCTAAAGATGATTTACCCCTTATGCAGATCAGCGTGCCAGAATAAAACCTAATCCATCAACGACTTTCAGTGTTAGGTTGTTAAACAGGGTACAATGGCCACTTATTATCGGCTTCAGACTTGAAAGCGAAGGCAAACTTCGGTATTTTGCGCGGCTGATAATAAAATTGAATCCCCGGCCGGGGATTCTTATGTAAGCTATTGATTCATATAAAAAAAGAGAGAGATCATCATGAGTGACCATTTTGTTGCTATTTTAATGGGTTCAGACAGTGATTTGCCACAGATGCAGCCCGCGATTGATACCTTAGCAAAATTTGATATTCGTACCGAAGTGAAGGTGACTTCAGCCCACCGAACCCCACAAGCCACCCATGAGTATGTCACGACTGCTGAGCAGCGTGGCTGTGCCGTATTTATTGCGGGTGCTGGAATGGCTGCCCACTTGGCGGGTGCTGTTGCTGCGAATACTACTAAGCCAGTGATTGGCGTGCCAATCAATGCCTCGCTTGAAGGGCTAGATTCATTGCTGGCTACGGTTCAAATGCCTGGCGGTATTCCAGTAGCCACAGTAGCGATTGGTAAAGCAGGCGCTAAGAATGCCGCGTACTTAGCCGCTCAGATTTTAGCGACTGCCAATGCTGAGCTTAGTGAGCGTGTGAAAGCAGAACGCGCGGAGAATGCTAAAGCTGTTGAAGCGAAAGATGCGGCATTACAGGCCAAGCTTGCTCAATAAGAAACCATGAGCAGCCTTGATCTGCAGCTTCGCGATCAAGCGATTCAAGCACTCACCTGCGGCGATCTTATCGCTTATCCTACCGAAGCTGTTTGGGGTCTAGGCTGTGATCCATTCAATAGCTTGGCAGTTGATAAATTATTAGATTTAAAAGGCCGCTCGGTTGAAAAAGGGCTAATTTTAGTTGCCGCCCATCTTGATCAGTGTGGATTGATTACCCGCCATCTATCCAGTGAGCAACTCAATCGCTTACAAACAAGCTGTCAGCCAACAACCCCTATTAAGCGCGCCACAACATGGCTGGTGCCCAGCAATGACAGCATGCCCGATTGGATAACCGGTCAATTTGATACCGTTGCTATTCGCGTCTCACGCCACCCCATTGTTGCCGAATTATGTCAAGCATTTGGTGGCATGATAGTCTCAACCTCGGCTAACCCGCAGGGTCAAGCCGCCGCGATCAATCAGCATCAGGCTGAGCGATACTTTTCCAATCGTGTTCGAGTATATGTAGGGGGCGATCTTGGTGGCCAGCAACAAACATCAGAATTAAGGCATTTAGTGACTAACGAGGTTTTACGGTAAACTGCTGCTTGAGTTAACCACAGGCGCTAAATAAGAGAGTTAAGCAACGAGGCAAATGGTGAGCCATATAGATAAGCAAGCAGTAAAAAGTTTCTTGCTCGACCTGCAAGACCGCATTTGTGCTGAATGTGAAGCTTTGGATACAGCGACTCAATTCGTCGAAGACAGTTGGCAGCGTTCCGAGGGCGGTGGTGGTCGGACACGTGTGATCAGCAATGGCGCTGTGTTCGAAAAAGGCGGGGTTAATTTTTCGCATGTGTTTGGCGATCAGTTACCGCCTTCTGCTACAGCAACGCGACCTGAATTAGTGGGTTGTCGTTTTGAAGCGATGGGCGTTTCTGTGGTGATGCATCCCGATAATCCATTTGTCCCAACATCACATGCTAATTTACGATTTTTTGTCGCTGAGAAAACTGGCCAAGAAGCGATATGGTGGTTTGGCGG
>CENX01094553.1_pt1 | contig 19570 bp, 18 predicted proteins | sample 361321 | NCBI WGS metagenome assembly CENX01 (sample SAMEA2619678, study PRJEB7988) | marine metagenome | isolation source: saline water (ENVO:00002010), including | reverse complement strand
GACCAGTTTTCTGGGGAAAAGACTTTGCTCATGTGGATTTATTGGAGTCGTCCTCGAAAAGCTCCAGCTCTATTTAGGCATATGGAGGGGATGAGGCAGGTTGCAGAGGCTATGGGTCACTCGTGGATCGAGGCCAGAACAAAGTCCGAGCGGTGGGGCAATGCCTTATCGCGAAGGGGCTGGGAATTAGACGATTTAGTGTATAGGAAGCCTGTAAATGTCGGGACCAGATAAGCAAGATTACGAGCCAACAGAAGCTGAAAAAGCGTCTGCGTCGGTTGCACTTGCCAATTACAAGAAGTTCAAAAGGGACTATGAACCTGTCCTCTTGGACATGCGAGATAAAGCTGCGAAAGGCGACCCTTCTCAGATTTTAAGAGCTCGTGGTAATGCCGATACGATGCAAGCGTTGACTCAGCCTAATTACAGAATGGCCCAGAGTCCTGATTACGGAGCGAATCTCAGTAAGGCATACCAAGGTCAGCTTGGGCTTGCAAACCAAGCCGGTAAAAAAATCCAGAACACTATGGGTAGTAATGTCCTTGGCATAGCCAGGAAGCAAGAAGCTGACGCTACTACTGGTATGTCGAAGCTTTCTCGTCTTGCTACTAGTGAGGCTTTAACTAAAGCAAAAGCAGATCAACAAGTAGCACAAGCAAAAGTTAATGCGGGTGTGCAGCTCGGCAGTGCTTTTGCTATGCAAGGTTTGGATAACCTCGACACTGGTGGGACGTTCTTTACTCCGAACGAAAGAATGCCTTATGGGCAGAGTGGACCGCCGAAACAAATCAGTTCAGTCAGCGACCGCTGGAATAATTTCTGGAGGGGTTAATTTATGGCTAGAGGATATGGAAACGCCGTCAATTTGACTCAACAGCAAATTGACGCTTTGGCAGCGCAAGGTTACGACACCTCGAATATGACTGCGGGTGCGGGTGCTGGCGGTGATTATGTAAATTCGTTGCCGCCGGTAGATGATCCTGCACAAGCCTACGCAGACATAACGCGTGGGGAATATAACGATTTTATGAACAACTACAGTGAGTTTGAGCAAGATCTGCTAAACAGAGCTCGGACTGACACAAGCTTAATTGATCAGGCCAGAGCAGACTCTGCAATGTCTGGCGAACTTACAAAAGGTATCGCAGCTCGTAATTCAGCTCGATATGGCAATTCTCTGACACCGGCACAGCAACGCGCTTTGACAAGAAGTATCGACAGAGGTACAGCACTGGGGTCAGTTAAATCACTGTCTGACGCACGTATTGCACAGAACGAGGCTAATACAGCATTGATGTCTGACCTGATAAACATCGGGCAGGGTCTAAACCGCAGTAGTCAAACCCAGTTGGGTAATGCTGCTCAAGATGCGACGCAGCGCAAGAATGCGTACGAACAAGCCAAGGCCGCTAATAAAGCCCAGACTTACAGCACATTAGGTTCATTGGGCGCGATGGCTATTTTTGCCATGGCGTTCTAGGGGGAAGTAATGGCCACACCACTTGGAAGCTTAGGACCATTACTGGGCTACGTTCAGAATCGTCGTAATGCGAGGGATCTCAGGGAATACCGTGATTACTCGTTAGGACAGCGTGACCGTCAGCTTGAGCAAAGTGACAGACGACTCGACTTGTACGAAGAAGGCGTTGAGTTACAGAGAAACCAAGATGAACGTCTGCAACAAGAGGCTGACGTTACTGCACAGACTCAATTTAATGTTGATTTTTTCGACTCTACTGTGTCGGGGCTAGATGATTTTGCGGTAAACGCAAATGGGGCTGTGACTGTTGGCCTTGATTCTATGCGTCGAGTTCTCCAAAACCAGCCAGAAGTTTTTCAGAAAATAGCTACTCAGTCAGGGGCGTGGAAGACCTTACGTGATCCGAGCGGTCAAGGTTATGACGGCATTACGAGTTTGCAAGCAGTACCCCAGGAAGATGGTTCGATCTCTTATGCAGTAGGTGTCCAGAACGCTAATACGGCGGGACCGCTAGCAGGTGGCGGCAGCACGGATGATGCAGCTCCAGTTACGATGATTAAAGAAGCTGATTTGCTGAGAGTTTTTAATCAAGGTTTGACTACTGCATATGGTGATGGCGGGTCCACGGCTGTAACTATGCAGACTCGTCTTCTGAACAATGCCATGGTAGGTCGCGGCAATATGGAGAACGCGGCAGGGGCAGTCTTGGGAACAGCGGCAGGAGAACTATCTCAAGCTGGTGTACCCGAAGGTGTAGACGCTGCTCGCGCAGCAGGATTGGATCTCGGTGAAGCTAGCTACGATGAGTTAGCCCAGATTCTTGTCGATGAAGGTGGGATGACACCGGAAGAAGTTGAAGCGCAGTTCCCACGGGCCGACACCGAACCGCAGCCTGTTGAAGAGCCCGAAGATGATCGTACGGGATTAGGACGCAATTTAATTAAAAAGCTGGAAAAACGAGATCGATATCAGAACATGACCGGTCAAATGAGTCGTACCAGTAAAGGTAAGGCCGAGGAAATTGACGCAGAAATTCAACAGTATGCTGATGATCTTGAAGGAGCCATTAGGTCTAGAAGAGAGGATGGCCCACCAACTAAACGCGGTGCGAATGCTTATGCCGCAAGAACTCGACAGATGGAGCGGGAGCTGGAGTACCTCAATCCTACAGCCGTAACCGCTGAATCTGATACCGGACCTATTGATCCCCCAGACGAGACAATCACTCTCGGCAATATGAGAGAGCTGATTACTGAAAAAGGGTGGACTCCGACTGAAGAGCAGGTTAATCAAACTGCGGATGCTTTACGAGCTGCTGGTGTTCAGTCAGCGTCTGAAATATCGCTGAAGTTACCACCGAGACAAGCAACGCTTGCAATGGCCGTATTGGCTGCATCAGACCCATCACTGAATACAGACCAAAGAGTAAAACTCGTAAATCAGTTGGTTAATTTTGCCCAGACCGGTGATACGGAGTATGGCGTAACTCAGCAGATGGATGACCAGCTCACCGTGGCCCAAGAAAACCGAATGCGGCAGTCGCTTACATTCGATATGACGAAATATATGCGGCAGCTCCAGAAAGACGCTGCGGCACTTGGCGAAAAGAATGCAGGAAAGATTGGCGAAGTCCTCAGGATGGTTGATAACTACGATATTAGTTGGAAGAACTCTGAGTTCTTAGCGCCCCTCCGAGAAATGGCTATCGCATATGAGCAAGCTCCTGCTGGCCAGGAGAAACTTCAGTATGGCCGCTCGATGGTCGAGATGTTTGGTTTAGGAATGCGTAAGTACGCACTTGAGAACCAAAATGATGGCTTATTTAACCGGTTACAAAATGTCTTCCGTCGTGAGTCAGACAATCAAATTACGTTGGATAACATTGCCAACCGCATACGTGTGAATGTCGCAAAAGACACCTTTACCTTCATTGATCCTGTGGATGGAGCAGGGCCAGAAGACGGTGAGATCCCATTAGACACGATGAGACAGATGATGGGGCCAGCATTCACAACGATGATGACTAAACTGGCACAAACTAGACCCCCCGTGGAAGCTTAATGGCAGCGAGAGATGTTTATCTCCAAGGACTCATTGCAGATCAGGTACTAGGGCAGGAAGCCCAACAGCAAACTAATCAAGCGTTGGTTCAGGACGTTGCTGTCCCCGAAAACCCAGCAGACTACGAAACCCCAGCACAAGGATCATTCACGGCTGGTTTACGTTCAGGCGCGAACTCTTTCGCATCTAACGTCCAATACTTTTCAGCTCTCGGTAACACCCTTCTTGGTAGAGAAGAGGCTGCTGCGCTCGATGTAGAGCAAGCACGCGCCCGTGAGGGTATGGCAGCTAATGCTGTTCGCGGTTTCGAGACGTTCGAGGAATTCGCAGATGCGCCAACTTTTGGCGGTTTTATCGATCAAGTCGGATTAGGGCTTGGCCAAGTTACCCCCTACGCTGCTGAGACAATCGCCACTGTATTAGTAGGTGCTGCCACAGGCGGTTTAGGCTATGCGGCAGCGGCTGGCAAGACTGCTGCAAAAGCAGGGTTATCCGAAGGCACTTCGCTTGTCGCCAAGAAACTGGTGAAAGATCTAGTTACGAAACAGGCTCGTGGCGAACAACTCGATATGTTCGAGGAAGCAGCCGGTAATGCTGTTTGGGACGCGTTCAAGAAAGGTGCTGGCAGAGGAGCTCTAGCTGGCCAAATAGGCGGTACTTACCCGTTAAACACAGGTGAAAGCTTTGGCGAGTTTGATGACGCTGGAGTTGATCTTTCAGCAGATAGAGCCCTGCAATCACTTCTTGTCGGAGCAGGTTCAACAGCTATTGAAGTAGCGGGGGAGAGGCTTGTATTTGGCAAGCTGGCTGACCTTGCAAAAAGTAAAGCTGGTCCCGATGAGAGCAGTATCCTCAATTTATTTGCAAAAAATGTAGGCCGTGGGGCGGGCATAGGTGCGGCAAGTGAAGGCGCTACAGAGCTCGCCCAGGAAGGTTTATTGGTTGGTCAGCGTTTAGCCGTCGATGAAAATTACTCGATGGACGACGCAACAATGCGTCTTGGTCAGGCGGCGTTCTTAGGAACGATAGCCGGTACAGCGATGGGTGGCGGTGGTGGCGCTTTAGCTACTACGCCTGAAGCTGCAACACGAGTGTTTGATAAAGCGCGAGAGCTTTCGCGTCAGGGCCGAAGTCAACAGGTAGACGAAGATATGATGATCGAGCAATACGGCTCGCTCAATTCTGTCTTTACTACCCCTGAGTCACAGGCTGATCTGAATGCCCAGTTCGATGCCATGCAGGATGATCAATATGGCAAAGAAGCTGTGTGGGTTGCGGGAGAAAACTTCGCAGGTCCAGACGCACCGGATCAAGGGCAGGTAACACGTAACGGTCAACAGCTTTACTACGCCCATATAAAAGGGCGGGGTACGATCTTTTCGCCTAATGCAGACATCGTCAATGATGTTGTCACCAGTAATGGGTCTGATCCATCTATAGCCAAGGCGTTGGGGTACAGCGCACCTAAATCAATGGCAGATGGGCCTGACATGGTGGTCCAAGCTCGTAATGCTAACGGCGACATTATCTCTGAAGAGATAACTACGAGAGATGGGGTGTTCGATGCTGTTGCGGCTGCTGACAGAATAGCTGGCCCGAATGGCAGCTCTACGGTCACCTCTCTTGAGAGAGCCCAGAGCGACAGAGCCAGCCGGTATAACCAAGAGCAGAGCCGTCAGATGGTGGTTGACGATGAAGCTCTGCCCGAAACCGACCCTGACGCGATGCCAGAGCAAGATCAGGGCTTTGGTGAAGTTGATGTTGAAGACACGGCGCTTGGAGAGGATTTAAAGCCCTACGCGCCTAGACGTACTTGGAACACTGAGTATGACGGCACTCAAGCCGCAAGGGATCGTTACAACTCTACATTTCAAACAGATATCAATTGGGCTTCGAGCCCTTTGGGTTTGGCTAGTGATGCTGCGCTAAACAAAGCAGCCGAGCTGCAAGAGCGTAATCCGCAAACGGCAGTTAGTCTTGTCCAGGACAGCGATGGCAATTTCACTATCGAGGCTAATCAGCTCGATGGCAGTCTTTACACCATCCAAGATGCGAACGGAAACCAGCGTAGATTGCCGCTTGGTGAGTTTATTGTTGAATCAGTGAAGCGCATGACGAAGCGCAGCAAGTTTGCGAAGAACGCTACGCTGACAAAAGATGGCAAGTCTCAGAAGGTCAATATCAGAGATTTGATCGCTACTGGTAAGCGCATAAACCAGACTGAGACCGGCGCGTCTTTCGAGGGTACGAGATCTGATGCTGATGGCTTGAGCACCATCTTAGGTGCGTTGGCAGAGCAGGGTTATACCCTCGAAGTGAATGGTGAGCCACTGCAAGGCGACACTCGTGGAGCGGTCCCAGAAAGTTACAGAGACGTAACTATAGGTAACGGCAAGACTTTATACGATGTGTTGACTCGTACGCCGCAATCTTCGGTGCAACAGCTCAGTCCGTCACAACAGGAGCGACTTGCAAATTTAGAAGCAAATATTGATCAGTTCCAATACAACCAGAAGCAAAAATTTCTGCGGGATAATCCGAATGCTACTCGCGAACAGGTCGAGCAATTTGATGCCAGACAGGCCAAGGCCAAAGCTGATCGTCTCCGTGATGAGGAAATAAGCTTTGGGTTTGCCAGAGATGAAATGGTTGATACCGCTTCTACCGCTAGTGCGCGGCAAAGAAATGTCCCAGCAGCGCCAGAAGGGGAGGACGGTACTGGAGGCGGTAGACCTACAGAGCTCTTCAACCAAGGTATCGTGCTTGGCACTGATGCAGAAGGTAATACGGTTGAGCTTGGGCAAACTACTACTCGCATACCTGACAACGCGCCACCTCCAGAAGGAGAAATCGATCCAGCGCAGATTGCTCGTCAAGAGGGTACACAGGCTAACCGCACCAATGTAGAGATGGGCGAAAACCGTCCTGGTTACAGTGACCGCCGCCCCAGAGAAGCAGTTGATCGTGACGCTATGCGTTTATCAGCCGACGAATGGCTGACCGAAAACAAGCAAGCGGAAGTAATTGGAACACTGCCCCAGACTGTTAAGTCATTACTGAACACCATGCTCAAGAGACTGCGTCTCAAGGGCAAAGTAGTGGTCATGACGAGTAGTGAGCTCAAGAAAGCCGCTCTCGGTAATGGGCGTTATCAGTTTGGCGATAGAGTGGTCGATCTCAAAAGTAATCCAGCGATAGCGCAAGCAGTTGAGAATGCGCTAGGCGATAACTCCGAGGTTGGTACATATATACCTATGCCGCAGAAAGGCGGCGGTATGGCTCACCTTGTTGTGCTCGATGATGTCTCGCTGACCAATGAGGCCGAGCTGGCATTGACCATGGCACATGAGCTTGGTCACGCGTTCTACAAAGAAGAAGTACAGAAGGCCATTGATAATCCAGAGCTCCGGTCTCGACTCTATAGAGATTTCCAACGGGCCTTGGAAAAAGATCCCGATCTGTATGCGGGGTACGAGGAAGATGTTGCCTTCGAGGAGTGGGTCGCTGACCAGACTGCGAAGTGGGGTGCATCTGAGCTAAAAGCTCGTGGTGTCGTCCAGCGATTTTTCCAAGCCTTGGCAGAGAAACTTCGCACGATGTGGAACTCCATGCGAGACACATACAAGCGACGGTTCGGGCAGGAGTATTCGCAAACTTTCGATCAGTTCGTAAAAGACGTAATTCGCAGGAAAGATCGCGATAACGTATCTGCTGTTCCTGACACTTCACAATCGGCCCTCGATAACGTAGCCGGTAATGTGTTTGAGCCTGTGCGTCAGATGCGGGTCAATATTTTACGGGATGCTGTGAATAAGGCCGCTCAGTTACTGATCGGAACTAAAGGCATCAAGGCTGTCCAGGATGCAGACCTAGCGGATAAAACCGCCGAAGCATGGACAGGTCTTATGAAAGTTTTGTTGCCAACGCAGCAAAGGCTCCGTGCTTTAGGCAAAAAGACAGGTGCGGGTGTACGCATATCCAACATGATGTATGGCCGTTCGGGAGAGCAAGGGTTGGGTTTTGTCCAGCGCACAACTCTCCAAATGAACCAGTTCCAAAGCAGATTAGAGGATTTGTTTGGCGGCAACTTAGATTACTTCCAATCACAAGATTTTAAGGACGCGGCTAGAGAAGCGGCTACTAGTAAACCGACCTCCGAGTTATCGCCTAATGCGCAAAAGATTCGTGGTTTCTTTGAAGAAATATACGATGACTACATTGCGAAAGAGCCGAATACCAACATACAGAGGCAAACGGATTACTTCCCAGTAATGCTGGACCTTGATCTTGTTGAGCAAGATATAGATGGATTTGCCAATATCATCGCTAGCCAACGTGAAGACATTACTTTCGATCAAGCAAAAGAGGCAATTACAGAGGCAATCGGAAATTCTCGTAAGAGACCAAAGGAATCCCTGAGGTCGGGTGTCGATCCTTTACATGCTGCCGAAGAGGCTATTCAGCTTACACGAGGTGTGGATCGAGAATCGATTGCTGCCTTTATGAAGCCACCAGATGAAGTAGTCATGCAGTACATGAAGCGCACTGTAAAGCGTGTGGAATGGAACAGGGCTACAAAAGGCGGCGAGACTACGCTTGCTCAAGAAATGGCACAGCTTTCTCCTGATGAGCGAGAAGATGCTTATCGATCTTTAGGGGCGCTGCTGGGTTTTTATGTGCCAATGGACCCTAGATTTAGGCAGGTCTCTAGTGCCGCTCAGAACTTGCAGATATGGACTACGTTGAGTCTGGCCACATTGTCTTCTATTCCAGAACTGGCGACCGCGATTATCAACACGCGAGAGTTCAATGGGATCTTGGCCGGTTTTATGCAAATCGCAAATACTATTACAAACCCAAGGGAACGCTATGAATTCGCCCGTGCGATTGGAGTGATAGCTAACGACTCGATGGCTAATGCCTTTATGTCAGAAGCTGATCTGCAATATATGGATAAGGATAATCGGGCCGTCGCTGACTTCTTCTTTAAGTATACGGGCCTTGAAATCTTTACCCGCTTTACTCGTGTGTTCGCAGCCGGTATGGCAGAACACTTTATCGAAAGTCATGCGTTTAACCCGCGTCAACGATCCGAGCGGTATCTCTCTGAACTGGGCCTGAATGCTGACATCGTGAGGCGTTGGGTAGCAGAGGGCAAAGGGTTCGACACTGAAGCTGGACAGTTGGTGATGCAGGGACTTCAAAAATTTGTTGAGTCCACCATGCTTCGTCCCAACGCAGCAGAGCGTCCTGCTTGGGCTTCTGACCCACGGTACGCGATTCTGTGGCAGCTCAAATCGTTCCCATATTCTTATGGCCAAGTCGTGATTGGCGGCGTGATTCGAGAAATGAAAGCTCGACAAGCGGAAGGTCGAGCAGCCGGTAAATCTAGTACAGAAATCATTGCACAAGACATGCTTCCACATCTGGCCTTGTTTGGCGCGGCAGTCTTGCCTTTTGCAATGCTTTCTTTGGAGCTCAAGGAATACACCAAGTATTCAATGGGCGCGATTCTGCCGTTTGCAGAAGCGGATTCGCGAGTATTCCGAACTGACAATATGGATTGGACTGATTACTTCATTACTGCCTACGGCAGTGCCGGTGTATTTGGCCCACTGGCTTTACTTACCAGTGCGCAAACAGACATCAGGTGGGGTAAACCACCCGTGAGCATTTTTGGCCCGACCGTGGATACGTTGTATCAGGTATTGATACAAGGCGATCTTTCACGGGCCACGCCTTTATATAACCAATTTGGCTAGGAGATAACTATGGCCTTTGATTTTTTTATAACGCTTAAAACCAAACTAATTGAAGTAGGTAAGGAGCTGTGGGAGGCACATCCGCTCTCAGTGCTTGTTGGTTTCTGCATCGTGAGTTTTGTCTTGGGATTAATGATCTAGGAGGGTCGATATGATTCAACTTGTAAGTCAACTTGTCGGGCCGATATCGACCATATTAGACAAGGTAATCCCAGACAAAGACCTGAAAGAGAAGCTCTGCCATGAGATCGCGACCATGGCCGAGAAACATGCCCAGGAACAGGCCATGGCTCAAATAGAGGTCAATAAGGTGGAGGCTGCTCACAAGAGCCTCTTCGTTAGTGGCTGGAGGCCAGCAGTTGGCTGGGTCTGCGTGCTCGGAATGTTCGGCAACTTCATCACTATTCCATTCGCTAATTTTGTTCTTGAGCTCTTGGAAAAGGACGTTGCTATTCCGCTGGTTCCATTGGAAACCATGATGCCTGTGTTGCTGGGAATGCTCGGTTTGGGCGCGATGAGAACCGTGGAAAAAACTAAAAACGTATCGAGAGAACGGTGAGAGAAGTAACGAAAAAATTAGTAGAGTGGGAAGGCTACCGCCAATATGCCTATCGCTGTACAGAAGGTGTACTCACGATAGGAGTTGGCAGAGTGATCGAGACAGGCGGTCCAGGATTGACGCTCGAAGAGAGTATGGGACTGCTAGAAAACGATATAGAGCGGGTCGAAAAAGATCTTGCAGAGGCGTATCCGTGGTTTACAGACCTTTCTGAAAATCGCCAGATAGCTATGATTTCTATGGCTTTTCAGCTAGGGATGGGCGGTTTGGCACAGTTCAAGAACGGACTCGCTTCACTGCGCACGGAGTCGTGGCAAGAGGCCCATGACCACTTTATGGACTCGAAATGGGCGAGGGAACAAACCCCGAATCGAGCGAAAGAAGTGTGCCAGCTAATATTAGCGGGTTAATTTTTTTGTGGATAGAGTTTAGAATAGCTAATATAATTAATACTGGGTGCTGCTATGGCTGAAAAAATTAAGTTAGTACAGGGGGATAGTCTTCCCTCTATCAAACTGACTCTAACAGACCCTACTAGTGGTGTGGCATTAGACCTGTCTGATTCCACCACAGTGGTCAAAGTCTACTTTAGAGCGGTTGGCAGCGCGACAGTACTTTCTGCCATTACCTGTACAAAGGTTGGTGGAGGTACGGGCGGCGTAGTCAGGTTTGATTTTTCGGGGGGCGTTTTGAACGTACCTCCTGGTCCGTATGAGGGGGAGATTGAGATTAGTTTTAGCGGTCAACTCCAAACTGTATACGACAAACTTAAATTTTTTGTTAGAGAAGATTTCCAGTAGCGGAGGACACCCATGTCAGCAATGTCAGATTTTTTGGAGAACAGTCTTGTAGACCAGATTTTTCGTGGTCAGACGGCTCCTACCACATCAACCCTTTATATCGGCTTATATACAGCAGCGCCCAGTGACACTGGGGGTGGAACTGAACTCACTGGCAGTGGATATGCTCGTGTATCTGTGACTTCAAGCCTAGCCAATTGGGCTGGCACGCAGAGCACCGGTAGCACCGTAGCCTCTAGTGGCACTGGCGGTGCAACTAGTAATAACGGAGCAATTACCTTCCCAGAACCAACTGCGAGTTGGGGTCAGGTACAAGCTTTTGGAGTCTTTGATGCTTCAACGAGCGGCAATCTCTTGTTCCACGGAACTTTAACTATTAACAAAACAATCAACCAAGGCGACACGGTCACGTTTCCAGCGGGATCTCTGGTCGTTACGTTTGCATAAGGCTACTTATACGCTATGTTAAATAAAGGGCGTTTTAATCAGTTTGTCTTCAATGGCCGCATAGCGGTCGTTGCGAAGCTGGTTGCGCTCGCCGGTTCTCTAGTAGTCAATTCCAGCACTGCTGCTGATGTAAACATTTCCGCTCCGCTAGCAGGAAGTGCCAACAGTAATGTTGTTGTAAGCGCACCCCTTGGTAAACAAGCCTCGCTTGCTGGTGCGGTAAGCACAGCGGTATCCACGCAGGCTGGGCTGGATCAAACTACATCTGTAGGTGCGGGGGTCGATGCTTCTATAGTCATCACCCCAGTTGAGCCGGTTGTACTCAATGTCGTCAGATCTTCTGTTGATGTTTCGGCTACGACCGATCCTGTTGAAATTGACCAAACAACATCTTTAGGAGGTGATCTACTATCTGCCTCTGCTGTCGAAGGTGTAATTGACCTTCACATTGAGATTGCTGGCCAAGCTGCTTCCCAAGTCACAAGCACACCCGAACTTGGTCTCAGCGTTAATCTCGACGGCGAATCGTCACTTGGCGGTTTGCAAGCAGCAGGAACGCTTGCCGGTGACATTGCTATTGATGTGCCGCTTGCTACGCAAGTTCAGGCTGAGTCTACTGCCAGCGGCGGCGTAGACTTAGATATACCACTCGACGGAACCGCCTTACCACAGGGACAAGTGGCTGGCGACGTGCATCTTGATATACCGCTCGATGGCAACTCCAGCCTCGGCGGTATTCAAGCCACAGGAACTCTCGCCGCTGATGTCGAGATCACTGTAAATCTTGAGAGCACTACTAATGTATCTGCTCTTACCAGTGGTGATATTGAGCTGGAGATCCCAGTTGCTGTTGATGCCCTCGCATCTTCGGTTGTTACTGGTGATGTCCACCTCGATATACCTATTGATGGCACATCGTCTGTAGCTGCAAGCACAGATGCTGATGTACACATCACCGTCAATCTCGACGGGGAATCTTCGGTTGGTGGGCTGCAAGCTCAAGCCACACTTGAAGCTGATGTTGATCTTACTAAGCCTCTGGGCGTTGCGGTCCTTGGGCCTGTCACGGCTACTGCTGACGTACACATAACTAAGAATTCGGCTGGCGTTGCTGCGACTGATGCAACGGCTGAAGCCAATGTCCGGTTGGAGATACCGGTCGCATCTGACACTGCTCAAGTTACAGCAGAAGTAGAGCCGACCCTCCTTGTTATCCACTACTACAACGACATCGATGTTGCCGTTGAAGTTGCTGGAGTAAGTGCATCTCAGGAAGTCGAAGCGAACTCAGGAAGTGTCGCCGTTGCGGTCGAATACGCAGCGAGCGCGATAGCTGACCAGATTGTTGCAAGTGTAGAAGTCAGCGGAGTCCAAGCGGCCTTTGAAGTAGAGGGCGGTGTATCAGCGGTAGCAGAAGTAGAAATTATTGAAACAGCAGAAATTAGTTATTTGATGGCGGCGTAATGGCGGTTCTTTATTCCAACAATGCAGAGACAACGATTACTCAGTCGATTAGTGCGTCTGCTACGACTATTCAAGTTGCGACGGGTGATGGGGCCGAGTTCCCTAATCCTGGCACAGGTGATCATTTTTACGTCACGTTGGTTGGTGATGATGGGACAGGCGGCGATCTGCTTGAAGTTGTCAGATGCACAAATCGTGCAACAGATACGTTGACTGTTGTTCGGGGGTTAGATGACACGACTGCTTCGGCATTTAACGCAGGAGACAAGTTAGAGCTGCGCGTAACAAAAATATTAATGGACGACATCCAAGAGGATGCGGCTGATGAGGCGATGGCGATGGCCATTGCTCTTGGGTAAAGGTGAACAATGGCTACTAGCTTTATTAATGCAACAGCCAACGATATTGGTACGACCGAGGCCACCGTTTATACAGTCGCGGCAAACGACAAAGCACTTTTAATTGGGTGCAACGCCGCAAACATATTCGGCTCCATCGTGCCTTTCAATCTACTTTTACGACGAAGTAGCGGCGATACATGGATAGCCAAAGATTTACGGATTAACAACGGCGAGAACGTCGAGGTTATGAAGGGAAGAATAGTAATGGTAGCTGGCGATCAATTAATTGCCACTGCTGGAATTGATGCGGCATACGACGTAATTGCGTCGTTGCTCACTGGAGTCAAATGATGGCTGGATTTTATGAAGGCACGGATTTAGCCACACAAACTTTTTATGGGTTTCGCTTAGATAACGCTACGGGCGATCTGAACGTCGAGATTATTAATGACGGAAGTGAAGTTCATATACCTCAGGAGGGGGCCATAGAAGCTGATCAATACAAAGCTTGGTGCTGGAGTCGGGATACGTTGCGATTTCAGTGGACGAACAACGGTCACTTATTGGTGAAATTCTTATGACACAATTAATCGATCTCGGAAAACTGAGGTTCCATTTCGCTGGTGACTGGGCCTCCGCAACAAATTATGAAACGAATGATATCGTCAAATATGGCGGTAACATTTATGTGTACACCTATGCGCTGAAGAGCAGCGGCCATTTACCTACTGATAACACTTATTGGGCGTTGATGGTAGAAGGCTTTAAGTTCCAAGGAGACTACAACAACACCACACAGTATCGAGTAGCAGACGGTGTTACTCACGGCGGTAAAGTTTACATCTGTGTGCTGGACTCGCAGGGCAACACACCTCCAAACGCGACTTACTGGTCGCAGTTTGCAGACGGTATCCAATACGAAGGCGCGTACAACTCGGCTACTGCTTATCAGAAGAATGACCTTGTCCTGCATGGTCCCTCTGTTTATATCGCAAAAGTTGATACAACAGGCAATGACCCAACAGATACTACTTACTGGGATCGCTTTGTAGAGGGCGTTGGAGCAGAGGGTGTCTACAACGCCGCTACAGCATATGCTCCTGGTGACCTCGTCGCTTACGGGGCTAACATTTACCGAGCGACGGTAAACACTACCGGTAATTTACCTACTAGCACGGCTCATTTCGAGACGTTTGTAACTGGTACTGAGTGGAAGGACGCATACAACAACTCTACTGCTTACTTCAAAGGTGACTTGGTTGTATACGGCGCTAATGTATATGTAGCGACGCAAGACACCACCGGTAATCTTCCTACAGACGTTACATATTGGAATGTCTTTACACAGGGCTTCACTTACCAAGGTATTTGGGCATCTACGGTTGATTACATCATTGGCCAAGTAGTTAGTTTTGGTGGATCTGTTTATCAGGCGAAGGTTGATAGCACCAACGTCACTCCTGTTCAGGGTGCTTCGTGGGACAAGATTGTTCACGGGTATAAAAACCGAGGCTCTTGGGCTACTACCACAAGCTATGCGACTGACGAGATCGTCACACACGGTGGCAGCACATACCTGTCGTTGACCGCACATGCATCAGGTGACTTTGAAACTGATTATGGCAACAACGAGTGGGTCAAGTTTAACGGCGGTATTCGTTGGCGTTCGGGATGGACCGGCACTACTGGTTACTTGCGGGACGATATAATCAGAGATGCGGTCGGCACGGTCTACATTGCAACACAAGACCACACCTCTACTTCTGATTTTGCCGCTGATGTAACTTCGGGTTATTGGACTCTGTTTGTTTCTGGTGGCGCGAATATTCTACCCGCGATTCAAACTGGGGATCAGACTAAGCAACTTAGCATTGCTAATGATGGTTCTACGCTGGAGTGGGTTCAATCTGGCTACTCCGCAAATGTTTTTTATGTAGCAGCGCACGGAACCGATGCCACAACAAACGGCAAAAGCCTTGCTTATCCGTTTGCATCAATTAAGTACGCTTGTTCGCAAGTTCCAAGTGCGACTACAGCGACGATCTACGTTAAGAACGGTACATACGACGAGCAATTGCCTATTGTTGTACCGCCCAATGTAGCGATTGTTGGTGACAATCAGCGCACGACAATTGTTCAGCCAGCATCTGGTAATTCCGATGATGGTTCCACCCTGAACACTGAATCAACTATGTTCCAAATGTCTGACGGTTCGATCCTGAACAAGATGACATTTAAAGGTATGACCGGTTGGGCCGCTGGCAGTACCGCTGAAGACATTACAACCTCGACCGCCAAAGGCGTGTTCGTTTGTTTGAATTCAGCTTCTCCAATTACCGCTAAATCACCTTACGTCATCGAGTGTTCTGCCATTGGAGCTGGAGCCATCGGTGCTCTGGTCGATGGTGGGGTTCACTCGACCGGTAACAAGTCGATGCTGTTCCACGGCTACACCATCATCTCTGATCTTGGTGTGGGCTTCTGGGTGAAAGACGGCGGTAAATCAGAAATTGTTTCTTGCTTTACCTACTTCTGTTACTTCGGCTACGCGACTACGGGCGGCGGTTTCATTCGAGCCCTGAATGGCAACAACTCCTACGGTAACTGGGGTGCAGTATCTAGTGGGTTCAACGCTAATGAGACCTATATTTCTGGTGCGGTCACGGGTCAGCAGCTTAACTTTACGCTAGCTACTGGCACGCCGCTAGCTGGTGACACCGTAACCGATGACGTTACCGGTGGAACTGCGACTGTTACCAATGTCCAGCTTACTGCCAACAAGGTCTATGTGAAGAACGTCACCGGCACGTTCGGTATGACTAATGCGCTCACCTTTGATACCGGAGGCACAACATCAGCCACCGGTACAGTTAGTGGTGGGGGTCTCGAAGACCAAAGCGGTTTTACTCTTATTGCTGACAGTTTTGACGGCGAACCGCTGCCAGGAATGAGTATCAGCATTGCTGGTGACTCTACTTCGTATGTAATCCAGAGTGTTAGTGGCACTTGGGCCGGTACGTCTAGCGAGCTGGTATTGGTGTTAGCGCAGGAAAAGGTTGCCGGTTCTGCTGACAACGCAGCAATACATTTGAGAAAAGACTACTCGCAGATTCGCCTGACCGGCCATGATTTCTTGAGCATCGGCACGGGCGGGGTAACGACTACAAATTATCCTGGCACTCCTTCTCAACCATCCGCACAGGGCAATGAAGTCAACGAGACATTTCCTGGGCGCGTGTATTACGTGTCTACGGACCAAGACGGTAACTTCCGCGTTGGTGAGTACTTCAGAATTGATCAGGCCACCGGTCGAGCGACACTTAATGCAAGTGCCTTTGACCTAGCTGGTTTGACCTCGTTGAGGTTAGGGTCAATTGGAGCGCAGCTCGGCGAAACAATTAACGAGTTCTCCTCTGATCAAACGCTGTCTGGAAACAGTAATTCTGCTGTACCCACTGAGTACGCAGTTAAGACTTTTGTGCAGACATACGCTGATCAAGCAGAAACTGATGCGGTTACAACAGCTAACGCTTACACCGATACACAGCTCGGTAATGTTTCTAGTACAGACATACCGTTCATAGCAACGATCTCTGCAAACGAGACCGTGCCATCAAATTCCATGCGTTTCTCGATGGATACGATCACCGTGAATAGCGGTGTCACTTATACGATCCCCACCGGATCTTATCACTTTGTACTTAACCCAGACGGCTTCGCGCTGTTTAATTAATAGGACTTAAATTATGTCTAAGATAGTTGTGGATCAAATCCAAAAAAGCGGTGGGGCTGCTCTTACTCTTCCTGCCGCCGACGGTTCTAGTGGCAATGTTTTGCAAACTGATGGTTCTGGCCAGTTATCTTTCGGTGCTGGGCCTACCGTAGTTCAAACTTGCAAGTACTCCAAAGCGTTTGCCATCACTGGCAGTACCTCTGCGGCCAGTACAAACAAGATCATGTGGACCGACGTAAAGTCAGGTATCGCTACTGACGACATCATACTGGTTCGGATCGAAGGCAAGTTAGCTTCTAACTCCAATTTCCAAATCCGTATGATGGGCGCTGATGCTAGCGGTAATGCGATTACTAGTGGTTACCTCGGTGCTGGTTGGCGCGATGCTTACAACGGCGGTAGTACCACCGATAGCACTCGCCACAACAGTAACAACGGATATATTGATTTTCCTGGTTACACCACCGCATATGGAACTAACTCAGATACCTATGGTTACGGTATAGCGTTTGTCTACGAAGCTTGCATCCACAAGTACGGCAGTACGGGTGGCCATCACCACAGGATTAATTACTGGTATCAGCAGGACACCAGCTATGACTATCCCAACCACGGGATGATGGCTTGGAATAACTATTCCTCAAGCGCGCCACCTGCGACTTGGCATGGTATTCACATCTACCCAAGTAGTGGCTCGTGGGATACCACCTATAACAACAATGTTGTTTCGGTTCAGCTCACAACTAAAAACGCTTAATGGGCGCGAGGTAATTAGTTATGGCTAAATTAGAAGTAGGAGATCTGGAGGTAAAGGGAGAATTCGTTTCATCGGAGCTCTCTTTTTCTGGTCTGAATTTATATCGCGTCCTGGCAGACGGAACTAAAATTGCGATTTCTGAGGATAAGGCAAACGAACTTTTCACCCTTCCCACGACTGTTACGGGGCAGCAGCAGTACACAAGCAATGGAACTTACTCTTGGCTTTGTCCTTCTGGTTGCTACCAAGTATCTGTGGTTGCCATAGGTGGCGGGGGTGCTGGTCAGGACAACTGGGCTAACCCCGCTGGTGGTGGTGCAGGTCTTGGTTGGAAGAATAATATTTCCGTGATGCCAGGAACGACCTACACCGTGGTAGTTGGTGCGGGTGGTACTTCCACCTCTAGTGGCGGTTCTGCAAATCTGAAAGGCGGCAATAGCTATTTCAGAACCGCACAAGAGGTGGCTGGTATGGGCGGTGGAAACGCCTCCGGTGGAAGTGCTACAGCCGACGGGCCAAATAGCAACAGCAGCTCTGGTGGCGGTTATGTCGGGGATGGCGGCGGTGCTGGTGGTCATGCGCCAAACTATCAAGGCGGCGGTGGAGCTGGCGGCTATGGAGGTCGTGGTGGCAACGGTTACGAGTCCCAATTTCCTCTCTGGAATACCGATCTCGGCGGTGCTGGCGGCGGCGGCTACTATTCTTCCACCTACGGAACCGGTGGTGGCGGCGGCACAGGGTTAAATGGCCAAGGTGCAATTAATGGTAGCCAGCCTTTTTACAACCCATTTACTGGTTACAACAACACCAACAGCTGGGGCAACGGTGGATCTGGACGCGCTGGTGGCAGTAATGGGTATTACGGAGAGAACCCTTTCTCTGGAACCGGCCAAAGCTCAAGCAATGTCCAAGGCGGTACGCACGGTGGCGGTGGCGGTGGCCCAGGAACCTCATGGCCAAGCGCATCAGGTAATGGCGGCGTAGGTGGCGTCAGGATTATTTGGGGTCCACCAGGATCACGCTCATACCCCGCACAAGCTACATAAGGAGTTAAGAAGATGCAGAAATATTATCTATCTGTGAGTGGTGATGGTGCTGTAACCAGTGAACCAATAGCAGGTGACAATTTGGCCGTAGTGTTTGGTGAGATGTCTGATGAAGGTTATGCCGCGCAAGGCTATCAACTGGTTTTAAACAATCCTCCAACACTTGAAAAGGGACAAGAAGCTTTTCTTGATGGGTATGTTAAAAACGATGACGGCGATTGGGAATGGAATTATGCGGTCGTAACTCCTGACCAAAATTATCTGACCAATCTTCATATCCGACATCGGCGCGACATTCTGCTACGTGACACGGATTGGTCTGTATTACCTGACAGCCCACTGTCTGCCGACAATAAGGCAGCTTATGAAACATACCGTCAGGCTCTTAGAGATTTGCCGTCGGCATACCCAGAAGTAAAAAGTCCTGAAGATGTGACTTGGCCGACTGCACCGTGGGCTTATGAGGAGGCTGCGATTCCTGAGGAGGAAAGTGATCCCGAATGAGGACATATTATCGATGGCTTGATGAAGTCCTTACGGATGAGGAATGCGAAGAAATCATTAGTTTTGGGACTGCAAATTTAGAAACCGCGTCTACACACGGAGAGAAAGTAGGAAACAGGATGCAGAGAATTGGCAGTTGGATAAAAAGGAAAAGCCAAGTTAGTTGGGTTGACGCGGGTAGTGACCTCGATCCATTAATGAGCCGGTTGGTTAATAACTTGTTGGCCGTATCGAGAAACGATTATTTTGTAAATCTCGATTATGTGGAGTCAATTCAGTTTACGCGTTATGACGGCGGGTTGGCGCGTTATGGCTGGCACACTGACTCATCTGCTAATGGTTTAGCAGCAAGTCGGATTATGAGTGCGACAGTAGAGTTGTCAGACCCAAACGATTATGTGGGGGGCAACTTAAAAATTAAGGTCGGAGGTGATAACTGGGTTGCAAAAAAGAAAAGGGGAAGAATGATTCTTTTTCCTTCTTCGTTTCCGCACAAAGTAACGCCGGTCTTAAAAGGTACAAGACACTCGTTAGTTTTATGGGCTCACACAAGAGAGCCATCGGAAGACCAATGTTAGAGGGCCGCAAGTTAGGGCTTTTTGAAACCCCAGTGTAT
>CENX01008196.1_pt1 | contig 19659 bp, 14 predicted proteins | sample 361321 | NCBI WGS metagenome assembly CENX01 (sample SAMEA2619678, study PRJEB7988) | marine metagenome | isolation source: saline water (ENVO:00002010), including | reverse complement strand
CATACGTTTGGAAAAAGTTTGATGAATTAACTTTAGATGAACTATATTTAATCATTAATTTAAGACAAGAAGTTTTTGTTGTTGAACAGAACTGTCCTTATATGGATGCAGATCACTCTGATCAGGACGCATTTCATTTATTAGGTCTTTCAGAAAATAAATTAGTTGCATACTTAAGAGCCTTTAAACCCAATATCAAATACTCAGGCTCCTCAATGGGAAGAATAGTTGTAAAAGAAACTGAAAGAAATCAAAAAATTGGTAAAAAAATTACTGAAATAGGTATAAATTTCTTAAAAGAAAAATATCCAAATGAAGAAATTGTTATATCTGCTCAAAATAGACTAAAAAGTTTTTATGAAGATATTGGCTTTACAGTAAGAGGTGAAATTTATTTAGAAGATGATATAGATCATATTCAAATGTTTATATAATTCTCTCATCAAAAAGTAAACTATTTATCTCTTCAGTAATAAATGGGGCAAAAGGATGAAGAGTAATTAAAATTTCTTTTAAAAGAGGTTTTAAGTTTGCAGTTTGACCAGATTTTTTACAATCTTCTAAATAAACATCACAAAATTTATTCCAAAAAAATTCATATATTTCATTGATTGCAAAATCTAATCTGTAGTCTTTAATATTTTTTTCTATTTTTTTCTTAGTTTTTTTAAATTCAAGATATATGTATTTATCGTTTTCATTTTCTTCAATAAAAGCCTTTCTATCTGAAGGGTAACCCTCTATAAATCTGGCAGCATTCCAAATTTTTGTGCAAAAATTTCTAAATCCTTTAAGCCTACCAAACTCAAAACTAATATCTTTAGTGTGAGTTGCAAGTGAGAAAAATGTCATTCTCAAGGCATCTGTCCCATAAGAATCTATACCATTAGGAAATTCCTTTCTTGTTTTTCTTTCAATCTTCTTAGATATACCTTCTTGCATTAAATTTGTTGTTCTTTTTTTTACTAAATCATCTAAAGAAATTCCATATATTAAATCTATTGGATCAATAATATTTCCTTTTGATTTTGACATTTTTTGACCATTTTCATCCCTAATCAGTCCAGTAACATAGACATCCTTAAAAGGTATTTTTCCTGTAAATTCAAGACTCATCATCATCATCCTTGCAACCCAAAAGAAAATAATATCAAAACCAGTTACCAACAAAGATGTTGGGAAAAAATCTTTAAAGTCATCAGTTTCTTCAGGCCAGCCCAGAGAACCAAATGGCCATAAGCTTGAAGAGAACCAAGTATCAAGAACATCTTCATCCTGGGTGAGTTTTATGTCTTTCAATTTATAATGATTTTTTACATCATTCTCATTCTCACCAACATAAACATTTTTATCTTTATCATACCAAGCAGGAATTCTATGCCCCCACCAAATTTGCCTACTTATACACCAATCTTCTATATTATCCATCCAGTTAAAATAGGTTTTATCCCAGTTTTTTGGATGAAATTTAATATTTCCATTTTTTACTTCTTTATTGGCTTTTTCAGCCATTTCTGATGTTTTTATATACCATTGGTTGCTAAGCCTTGGCTCTATTACTATATTTGACCTTTCTCCTCTTGGAATACTTATTTCATAATTTTCTTCATGCACTAATAAATTAAGTTTAGTTAATTCCTCAATTACAATTTTTCGAACCTTAAATCTATCAAGATTATTAAATGGTTCAGGCACATTATCATTCGTCCATGCATCATCATTAAAGATATTTATTGGTTTAAAATCATTAGAATTTTTAGATGTAAGGACAATTCCATCCTTTTCATGTAACGAATATTTTTTTCCAATTTCATAATCATTAAAGTCATGTCCGGGAGTTATTTTTAAGCACCCAGTACCAAATTCCATATCAACATATTCGTCTGCAATTATTGGCAATTTTCTATTTAAAAATGGCAGCAGGGCGTATTTTCCAATCAAAGATTTATATCGAGAGTCATTTGGATTTACTGCTATTGCCATGTCTCCAAATAAGGTCTCTGGCCTAGTTGTTGCTACAGTAATGAATTCATTAGATCCTTCAATGGGATAATTTATATGCCATATCAATCCCATTTTATTTTGCCTCACAACTTCAAGATCTGAAACTGCAGTTTTTAGTGAAGGATCCCAATTAACCAATCTATAGCCTCTATATATTTTGTTGCTGCGATAAAGATCAATAAATGCTTTATTTACAGTCTTAGAAAATCTTTCATCTAATGTGAATCTATATTTACTCCAATCTACTGATGAGCCAAGTCTTTTAATTTGAGATTGGATTTTCTCTTCAGAGAAATCTTTCCATTTCCAAACTTCATTTAAAAACTCATCTCTTCCTAACTGGAGTCTACTAATATTTTTTTTAGATAAATTGTTTTCAACGACAAGCTGTGTCGCAATTCCAGCATGATCTGTGCCTACCTGCCAATGAGACTTTTTTCCGGACATATGATTATATCTAGTATAAAAATCCATAATCGCATATTGAAAACTATGGCCCATATGCAAAGTGCCTGTTACATTTGGAGGAGGTATAACCTGTGAAAAAGTATTCTTAGCATCTTTATTAAAAAAAACGTTTTTTGACCAAATATCAACCCACTTTTCCTCAACTTCAGTGGGGTTATACCTTTTATCCATTATTTGTATATTACTTTAGCTTCTTATTTAAAATTAAATCACAAATTAAAGAAACTGGTCTGCCAGTCCCACCTTTTGGTGAGCTAGACCATGCAGAAGCAGCAATATCCATATGAGCCCATTTGTAATCTTCTGCAAATTTGGAAAGAAATGCTGCAGCATGAATTGTTCCAGCTTCTCTGCCCCCACCTATATTTGCTAAATCAGCAAAGTTAGTTCTTGTACATGATTTATACTCATTCCAAAGTGGAAGTTGCCATGCTCTGTCGCCAGTTTCTTCTCCTGATTCTATAATTTTGTCAGCTAAAAATTGATTATTTGCCATTACACCACTTGCATGGCTTCCTAAGGCTACCACAACTGCTCCAGTTAAGGTGGCCATATCAATAACATAAGATGGTTTGTATTTTCCAACATATGTTAAAGCATCAGCTAAAACCAATCTTCCTTCTGCATCAGTGTTAAGAATTTCAATTGTTTGTCCTGACATTGAAGTTACAACATCACCAGGTTTGGTTGCTCTAGCAGAGGGCATATTCTCAGCACATGCCATAATACCAATTACATTTACATCAGCCTTTATCCTTGCAAGAGAGCACATAACTCCAAAAACAGTTCCGGCTCCGCACATGTCCCATTTCATTTCATCCATTCCTGGACTTGGCTTTATAGAAATACCTCCAGTATCAAAGGTAATACCTTTCCCAACTAAAGCTATCGGTTTTTCATTCTTTTTGCCACCATTGTATTCAATAATTATCATCCTTGGTGGCTCGTCACTTCCTTTAGAAACACTCAAATATGAACCCATTTTCAACCTAGCAAGATCTTTTTCATTTAATGACTTAACCTTAAGTCCTTGATATTCTTTAGTTGTATTTTTAACAATTTTTTCAATAATTTTTGGTGTTGCATGATTTGCAGGTAAGTCACCTAAATGTTTTGCAGTATTAATACCCTCACCAACAGAAAAACCTCTCAAAACAGAAATTTTTGCTTTCTTCAACTGAGCAGAAGTTAGCTTTGATGTAATTAAAGTGACATTTTTTAACGACACATTTGATGAAATAATTTCCTTTCCAACTTTCTCAGTTTTTGCGGTCTTATTTTTTGTAGTAGAAAATATATATGCTCCTGACTCTGTTGATCTTGAAACCATTTCTAGAAACCATAACTGATTTTTGCCGTTTGGATATACTTGACCATCAAGAATTGATAAATTTTTACAATTCATTGAATTAGCAATCTTTGCTATATATTTATACTTATTTAACCATAGATAAATGTCATCTTTTTCATTTAAGTCCTTAACTAATAGAATTTTTTTAGCAGTAATTCCATTTATGGAAGTTATAAGATGATTTTGATTGCCTGGATTAAGAGCCTCTTTTGAGGATTTTAAAAGATAACCATTAGATTTTTTGTCTATTTCTTTGAATTCATCTGAGGAGATTGTTTTATTGTTTACAGGAATTACAAGTAAATCTGTTGAAACATTTGATATAACTCCGTTATTAATGTTTTTCACAGTTATGTTGTTTAGAACTTTATATGTCATTTTCTTATCTCCTTTTTAATACAATGCTGGTAAGATATTTATTGTAATGCATCAGAGTTCACTAGGCATATATAAAAGAAATATTCTTTCAAAAAGCTTGAACGTTGAAGTTCTTAAATCAACCCTTGGAGTTCTTACAATTTTCTTTTGTTTGGTTATAAGTTCTAGATTCGTAGGATATTTTGAACAAGCTTCAGAAGGGCTTATTAACCCAAATATAATTTTAAAAGTTGTTCTTTTAAGATTTCCGGACTTTATCACTTTACTAATACCTTTTTCTTTTTTTCTGGGAGTAGTTATTACAATCAGTAGATTATATGCAGATAGTGAAATTTTTGGATATATTAGCGGGGGACTGTCCAATAAAGATTTAATAAAATATTTAATCCCTCAAGCTGCAATATATTTTTTTCTTACTTTGATATTGAGTATTTATATAGCACCCTATACAAAAGAACTATCTAAAGAAGTCTTATCAATTAATACTATTCAAGAACAGTTCGCATCTATAAAGCCCAAACAAATTTATACCCTTAAAAATAATGGAGGATTTATTTATGCTGAAAGTAAAAAAAATAATTCTTTTAGCGACATTGTTATTTTCAAGTCTAATGATCGTGGCTCATCCTTGATTGTAGCTGATCAATTTAATCCTAATGACTTAAATTCAAAAATAGAGCTTAATTTTAAAAATGGCACATTGTATCAAGACATCTTTGATGTTGATTCTTCTATAATTTCCTCTTTTGGAGAGTTAAAAATACCTATAGATAAGGAAGCAAATATAATATCAGGAATATCTCTATCAAAATTATTTGATTTCTCAATAAAATCTTCACAATCTCAGTTACAGTGGAATATATCCATACCTATTACAATTTTTTTACTTTTAGTCTTAGGAGTCAATCTTTCAAAAGTTGAGCCAAGGCAAGGAAGATTTTCAGTCTTGCTGCCAGCAATATTTGTCTATATTTTATACTTAAGCTTACTTATATTAGCAAGAGAGTCATTTAACGAGGCCACTCTTGCTTCTCAAAACTATATTTGGTTTGTTCATATATTATTTTTCCTTTTTTCCTTATTAAGCTTTTTTAAAGAAGAATTTAGTAGAAATTTGAAATTTTTTGAATTTGTAAAAAACTATAATCTTTCTAAGATAGGATTAGCTATATTTATATTTCTAATTTTCTTTTGGATCATCAAATGATGAAGATTTTTGATATATATCTTATAAAACGATCTTTCTTAATATCATTTTTAATTTTAGCTGTTTTTGGATTTTTAGACTCCATCTTTAATCTGATATCAGAATTAGAAAATTCCTCTAATCGATATGACATTCTAAATATATTTAGATATGTAATTTTCTCAGCGCCTCATAGACTAATTGACTATATTGAGGGAGCCTGTTTGCTCGGTGTAATGATATCTTTAGGTATTTCTCATCAAGAAGGTAATTTGAATGTAATGAGATCTGCCGGAAAGTCGCCATTGAAAATAGTTTTTATAAGCTCTTTGGGAGCATTATGCATGGTCATACCTTATTTAATTTTTGACGAAGTCAGTTTTAGAGAGACCTACAACCAAGCAGAAGTAAGAAAAAATATTATTTTACAAAAAGATAATTTTCAAACTAATGAAGTTAAATGGATAAAGTATGAAGATTCATATCTTGCTTTTAGCAATATAATTGATAATTATGCTTATCAAACTAAGTTTATAAAAATTGAAGATAAAAAAGTAAAACATACAATAAAATCTAATCAAGCTAGAATTGAAAAAAACAATATCACATTTGAGGATAATTTAACTTATAAAAGTTTTGACTCCACAAATAGATCCTTTATACCCGAAAATTTTGAGATTCCAGTTCAATCAAAGATCGCTTTTAAAAATATTAATCATCTTGGTATGTCAGAAATGTTAATTTATAGAAAATTATTCTCAGATAGTAATTTAAGAAAGGATAAATTGTTTAAATCACATTTAGATAAAGCCTTATATAAAAAAATCTTTATGCCAATTTCCATAATTATGCTTTTAGTTTATTTTGGATCGTTAATATTTACCTCATTACGTAATTCAACCCTTGGAGGCAGAATTATTGTTGCAGTTATTGGAGCTTTTATATTTAAATTGGCACAGGATCTATCAGTAGGAATATTCATATCTTACAGCTTGCCAATTTTTATTGGTGTCATAATACCAACTCTGATTTTATTTATAATGAGCACAATTAATTACAAAGATCTTTAAATTTTTCTATAAGAAGTTTTTGAGAAATAGTCACTTAAAGATAGATTATTTTTTGAAAAATAAATCCATAATAATGGTATACCAATTAGTAAAACAGTAATTGTATTTAAAAAAAATCTAACTGAGACTTGCTTTAGGGTTACTTTTTTCTTGTTAAGACTGTAAATTTCGAATTTCCAAACAGCCATGCCAAGTGTTTTACCTCCATTGATCCAGAAATAACAAAAAAACCCCCAACTGCTAACAAATATTAAAAAAGGACCAATCCATTTTTCTTCAATGATTCCGCCATTAATCCATACAGCAATTGATCCAACAGCAAACCAAACTCCCAATAAAAGCAATAAATCATATATGCTTGCTGCAATTCTTCTAAGAGGAAATACAATATATGATTTATTGCTCATTTTGGTATAGTACTAAATATTAAGAAAAAATGAATACTATCAATACAACTTCTGATTTTTTAGGACATCCCAAAGGTTTATTCGTTTGTTTTGCTACCGAAATGTGGGAAAGGTTCTCTTATTATGGGATGAGAGCACTTCTTATTCTATATTTAACAAAACATTGGGAATTTTCAGATGCTACAAGCTATTTAATTTATGGTGCATATACTTCTTTAGTTTATATTATGCCTGTTTTTGGAGGCATGCTTGCCGATCAAATCTTAGGATCTAAAAAAGCAGTAACTTATGGAGCAATTTTATTAGTATTAGGTCATACCGGTATGGCAATTGAAAGCAATCAACAAATTTTTTACTTATCTTTAGCTTTAATCGTCTCTGGAGTTGGATTTTTAAAACCAAATATATCAACAATGGTAGGTTCACTTTATGAACAGGGCGACCCGAGAAGAGATTCTGGGTTCACAATTTTTTACATGGGAATAAACATTGGTGCATTTAGTGCTTCATTATTATGCGGTTATCTTGGCGAAACTTTTGGCTGGGCATATGGATTTGGAGCTGCTGGAGTTGGAATGTTACTTGGTTTAATAATTTTTTTATGGGGTCAAAAATATTTACAGGGTTTAGCCGAGCCTCCTTCAGAAAGATATAAAGAAAAAAGTATGGGAATATCATATGAATATTGGGCTTATATTTCTGGTGTTCTTATGGTTCTTGGATCATGGTTTCTTGTTCAGAATCAAGAAGTCGTAGGTTCGCTTTTAGGTGGGTTTGGCGCAATATGTATAGCTATTTGGCTTATATATGCTTTGTTTAAATGTACACCAGAAGAACGGGATAGGCTTATTGTTGTTGGTATCTTGATTCTTTTTTCATTAATCTTTTGGGCTCTCTTTGAACAAGCTGGGTCTTCTTTAAATATACTAACTGATAGAGGAGTTGATAGATCGATTTTTGGTTGGGTAGTGCCGGCATCAATGTTTCAATCTCTAAATGCTGGATTTATTTTTACTTTAGCTCCTTTTTTTGCAATGCTTTGGATTGCTCTTGCTAAAAGAGGCATGGAACCCTCAACTCCATTAAAGTTTTCAATTGGTATTATCTTTGTTGGTTTGGGATTTTTGGCTCTTGTATATGGTATGAATGTATCAACAGGCATTCAAACAGGAGTGATATGGATTATAGTAATTTACCTACTTCATACCATTGGTGAATTATGCTTATCACCAGTTGGTCTTTCATCTGTAACAAAGTTATCACCTCAAAGAATTGTTGGGATGATGATGGGTATGTGGTTTTGTGCATCTGCTGCTGGAAATTATGTAGCAGGTCTTATTGCAAGAGCCACTGCAAGTGAGGGAGCAGGAGTTATTGATGGAACATTTTCACTAATTCAAAAACAAGCTTTTATTGATGTTTACCTAAATGTTGGTCTAATTGCTATTGGATGTGGATTATTTTTAGCTATTCTCACCCCAATTCTCAAACGATTAATGCATGGCGCCAGCTAAGGGAAAAAAAAATCCAGTTAAAAAAAATATGGATAAATTCCATAGACCAAAAACTCACAAGGACAAAACTAAATATAATAGAAAAGTGAAATCTAAGAAACTTGATTAAGATTTTTCAAAATTTTTGTATATATATCTTTAAGAGCCCATAACTCACTTATTTTTACATGCTCATCAATTTGATGAATTGTCTTATTAACGGGCCCCAATTCAATAATTTCAGTATTCATTTTAGCTACAAAGCGTCCATCAGATGTCCCACCTTTTGCATTTTGTTCTGGAAAGTAGCCAGTAACTTCTTTTACAGAATTAGAAACTATATCTTTAAAAAAATTATTTTTTGTATAGTAAGGATTTCCGTTTAAATCCCATTCTAGGTCATAATTTAAATCGAGTTCATTTAAGATAGACTCAAACTCATTTTTAAGACTTTTTTCATTTGATTCAGTTGAAAATCTGAAATTAAAAGTTAACTCAAGATCTCCTGGGACAACATTATGAGCTCCTGTCCCTGAGTTAATATTAGAAATTTGAAAACTTGTAGGATCAAAAGCATCATTGCCATTATCCCAAATTTTTTTATTTAATTTTGAAATCAACTCACCTGATAAAAGGATTGGATTTATAACTTTTTCTGGATATGCAATATGACCTTGCTTACCAAATATTTTTAAATGACCACCAAGAGATCCTCTTCTTCCAACTCTTACACAATCCGCAACTTTTTCACTTGATGTTGGCTCACCAACCAAACAGAAATCAATAATTTCATCATTTTGAATCATATCTTCAATGATTTTATCTATAAATCCATCCTTAGAAGTACCTTCTTCATTGGATGTAATCAACATTCCTAAATTGAAGTTAAGTTGTTCAGAAGAATTAATAAACTCTTTTGCAGACTCAATAAAAGCAGCGACAGATGCTTTCATATCTGCTACACCTCTTCCATATAAGATATCGCCATCAATAGTTGCGGAAAAGGGTGGATATTTCCATTTTTCTTCAGGTCCTGTAGGAACAACATCCGTGTGGCCTAAAAAACAAAATAATTTTCCTGGAGTATCAGTAGTTGCATATAAGTTTTCTACGTTAAGATAATTGATTCTTTTACAATTAAAACCTAGTTTAGTAAGCTCTTCTTCAAGAAGATCAAAACAACCCATATCGTTTGGCGATATAGATTTTATCCTTAGTAAATTTTGAAGAAGCTCAATCATTATTATGTAATTCTTTATTAAGTTTTGAAATTTTTTTGTTTTGTTTCGCAATTACTTTTCCAGTGGTTGAATCTCTGAAAAATAATGTATTTTCTATTCCAGATATTTCAGAGGCTTTTATTAATTTAGACTCTTTACCATCTAAAATTGTAATTTTTGTCCCGGCTGTAATATATAAACCTGCTTCAACTGTACAATTATCACCAAGTGATATTCCAATTCCTGAATTTGCTCCAAGAAGACAATTATCTCCAATAGAAATTTTGGTATTATTACCTCCTGATAATGTACCCATTGTACTTGATCCGCCTCCAAGGTCAGTATTAGCACCAATAACCACACCAGCAGAAATTCTACCTTCAATCATAGCCTTCCCAAGAGTACCTGCATTAAAATTCACAAATCCCTCATGCATAATAGTAGTTCCTTCACTCAAGTATGCACCAAGACGAACTCTAGATGAATCGGCAATTCTAACTTTTTGTGGAACAATGTAATCTGTCAAACAAGGAAATTTATCGATTGATCTTATGTATAGTTCATTTTTATTAATTTTTGACGCAATTAGTCTTTCATCAATTTCATCTAGAGAAATCGGGCCTTGGTTTGTCCAAACAACATTTGGAATATTTAAAAATAATCCATCTAAATTTAAGGAATTGGGTAAAACCAGTTTATATGATAATAAATGAAGTTTTAAATAAGCATCTATGATGTTTTCAATAGGTCTTTCTAAATCCTTTTCAGTCCAACTAATTTCAACTATTTTCATTGAGTTATCATTAATATTAGTTATTTCTCCCGTGATTTTTTCTTCTCCAAATTCTACGTAAGGAAAAAAGACATCAAGCATCTCTCCTTTAGACGAAATATTTGCAATTCCCTTAGTAATAATTTTCATTGTTAGATTATAGTTTTAATTAATTTGTTTTAAACAATTTTTTAGATCATTTTTAATTTTTTGGATTTTTTCTGCAGAAATAATTGTTTTATCCATGTTTTCAATTTCAAAACTATCCTCAACTTTTTCTCCCAAAGTATTAATTCTTGCTGAAAAAATCGAAACATCATTTTTGAGAAAAACATCTGCAATCTTTGAAAGCAATCCTTGGCTATCTATCGTTTCAATTGTAATAAGGTTTATACCTTTATTTTTATTCACAGAGTCATGAATATTTATAACTTTTTCAAAACTAGCTAAAGATTTTGATGATTTTTTTGAATTTTCAATCTTATCAAAGTCAACAAACTTTTCTTCAATTTTCTTTGCTAAATCATTTAAATCTGATTTTGTTAATGTTCTATCATGATATGTTGTTTTTGTTATAAATGTATTTGCTGCAAAACTATTATCAATAGATGTAAAAATATTAGCGTCTATTACTTCAAGGGCTGAGTGCTCAAATATTTTTGCAAGTTTATAAAAAAGGCCTGGAGCATTCTTTACTTTTACAAAGATCTCAATCAGATTTTCAAAAACATTTTTACAACCAATGATAATTTTATTATTTTTATCATTAATAATTAATTTAGATTGCCACTGAAGAGAATCACTAGGATTTTTATTAAAATAACTTGTATCTAAATTTGCAAAGTAGTTTTCTAAAATAGATTTATCACTATTATCAAATGCTTTTAAGGCGTTTTGTTTTCGATCGAAAGCAATTTTACTTGATTCTTTAAATGGCTCTTTATTGATCCTTGACCTTGCTCTTGTATATAGATCTTTTAATAATTGATGTTTCCAGCCATTCCATAAAGCAGGATTTGTAGCTCTAATATCATTAATTGTTAAAATATAAAGATAATCTAATTGCTCAATCTGATCTATTTGTTCAATGAAAGTATTGATAGTATCAGGATCACCTATATCTTTTTTTTGAGATATTGAAGACATAATTAAATGATTTTTTACCAACCATGATATTAAATTTGCGTTAGTTGAGGATAGGCCGATTCTTTTTGCAAAGTTAAAACTTGCTTTTGCTCCAATTTCTGAATGGTCACCACCTTTACCTTTACCAAGATCATGAAAAATCCCAGCAATATAAAGAAGTTCAATTTTAGGAATCTTATTTATTATTTCATGTTCTAACTCGAATCCACTCTTTTTATAAAGTTTCATTTGCCTCATATTTCTTACAACTTTAAATGTATGCTCGTCTACCGTATAAACATGAAACAAATCAAATTGCATTTGTCCAACAACATTGGAAAAATCAGGAATATATGCTTGAAGAACTCCTAAGGTTTTCATCGTCTTAAGAATCGAAGAAAGATTATATTTTGATCTCAATATTTCTATAAACTGAGCTGAGAATGCAGGATTTAATCTAAACTCATCATCAATGAGCTTTGTATTATTTTTAATTAAGGATTTAGTCTCCGTATCTATTAAATCTATTACTTTACTTTTGCCTATTTCAAGAAATATTTGAAAAATAAGATTTTTATTTTTTTTAAGATCAGTATTTTTAATACCTATTTTATTTTTATTTTTATAAATTCCATAAATCTTTTTGAAGAATATACTTTGGGGTTTTTCTACATATTTCTCAAAAATAATCTCATTAAAATAAGAAATTGCACTTGCCATTTCATAATAATTTTTCATCATACTCTCAAGCATCGTTGTTGATTTTTTTGTACCATCATGAAGCTCTTTAGAAACTTCAATCTGAGCCTCAAAACTCAATCTATTTTTATTTGTTTCAATATTAGTAGCAAACCTTAACAACTTTATAAAATTATATGCTTTAAGGGACTCACTAAACTCTTCAGTAAAAACCTTGGCATTAATAATAGAGTCATTTGAATTTAAACCATAACAGTGCTGAAGTATCCATAGTGAAGTTTGAAAGTCTCTCATTGTTCCTGGTGACTCTTTTAAATCGGGTTCCAAGTTATATGCAGAAGAGTGAAAATTATCATGCCGACTTTGCTGTTCACTATATTTCATTTTATAAAAATTATTTTTTGACCATATTCGTCTAAGGGAATTTGAAATGTTTTTATCTACATCATGATTTGAAATAATAGGCCTTCTTGAAAGATATGATGTAAATTCTTTAAGGTCTTTTTTTGCTATCTCTTTCAAATCCGAAATAGATCTAACGGAATGACCAACTTTAAAGCCCTGATCCCATAGATAGGATATTAATTTTTCTAAGCCTGTAAAATTTTCTGACTTATTTATCTGGATAATAGAAATATCAATATCTGAAGAGGGGAACATCTCTTTTCTGCCAAAACCTCCATTCGCATAGACAGCAAAATTTTTATCAAGATGAAGTTCAATAAACTTATCCTTTATTATTTTCTCAACTTGATCAGAATATTTTTCAAGATAATTATTTATTTTTGAAGGTTTTGAGTAATTTTTTTTAAGGTTAGTTTTAAAATCTTTTTTGATTATTTCTATTTGATCATTCATTAAAATTCGTCACTTCTTCTAGTAAGGACATCATAACCATCACTTGTAACAGCAATAGTATGTTCCCATTGTGCAGAATTTCTTCCATCTTTTGTTTCAACAGTCCAACCATCTTTGAGAGTTTTACAATATTTAGATCCTTGATTGATCATTGGCTCAATCGTAAAACACATACCTTCTGTAAGCTGCAAACCTTTTCCCGGTTTGCCATAGTGAAGAATTTGAGGCTCTTCGTGATAAACAGTCCCAATTCCATGTCCACAATAATCTTCCACAACACTGTAATAATTTTTTTCTGCATGTTCTTGAATTGCATTACCAATATCACTAATGTGTGCTCCTGGTTTCACTACTTCAATACCCCTATAAAGACATTCTTGAGTAACTTTTACTAATCTTTGATTATGAGGAGCACATTTTCCAACTAAAAACATCTTAGAAGTATCACCATGCCAACCATCTTTTATAACAGTTACGTCAATATTTAAAATATCTCCCTCTTTTAGAATTCTTTTTTCGCTTGGAATGCCATGACATATAACTTGATTGATACTTGAACATATAGTTTTTTCAAACCCGTTATAACCAATATTTGCTGGAATCGCTTTTTGAACATTAACGATATGCTCGTAACATAATCTATCAAGTTCACTTGTTGAAATCCCAGGAAGAACGTAGGGCGATATCATCTCTAGAACTTCAGCAGCTAATTTTCCAGCTATTCGCATTTTTTCGATTTGTTGAGAAGTTTTAATAGATATTTTCATTTTTTTTCATTTTTATATAGACACAAGACAGCTTAGTCTATAAAGTACAATTTTAATGTCAGCATGTAATTTTAGCTCATTAAAATTTAAAAACTCTTTTTGCAGACATCCATTTTTTTTCTTTAATTTAATCAAATTTAAGGAAGTTTACTGTGTCATTTAAAGCCATTTTAGCACTTGAGGATGGAAGTGTATTCCATGGAAAGGGTTTTGGGAAAGAAATTTTTGATGTTGGTGAACTTGTATTTAATACCTCAATGACAGGATACCAAGAGATCATCACAGATCCATCCTATAAAAAGCAGATTATTACTTTCACACATCCTCATATTGGAAATACTGGCATAAATAATGAAGATAGTGAATCACAAATTATTCATGCGTCTGGAATCGTAGTCAAAAACTTATGTCAAAATCCGAGTAGTTGGAGATCTGAAATTTCGCTAGATAATTTTTTAATTAAAAATAAAATTATTGGCATCGCAGATGTTGATACTAGAGCTATAACTTCTATGCTAAGAGAGAAAGGCGCAATGAATTGCTGCATTGGTGCTTTGTCTATGATATCTGAAAATGATGCAATTGATGCAGCCAAAAAATTTGATGGCCTTAATGGGATGGATTTAGCAAAAGATGTATCAACGGAGCATAATTATGATTGGAACGAAGGCGTGTGGCCTGACAATTGTAAATCTTCGGAATCTCATCCAGTGATTGCTTATGATTATGGAATTAAAGAAAATATACTTAGGCTTCTAACCAATCATGTTGGCAAGGTGAAAGTTGTAAATGCTAAGACTCCATTTGAAGAAATTATAAAACTAAAACCAAAGGGTATTTTCTTATCTAATGGGCCAGGTGATCCAGCTCCCTGTGATTATGCAATTGAAAATATTAAAAAGTTTCTTAAAAAGAAAATACCAATCTTTGGTATTTGCCTTGGACATCAACTTCTTGCATTAGCAGGCGGAGCAAATACTTATAAAATGAAATTTGGACATCATGGCGCCAATCATCCCGTACAAGATATCTCTTCAGGAGGTGTATTTATTACAAGCCAAAATCATGGATTTGCTGTAGATGCTGATACCCTTCCTCAAAATATTAAAGTTACTCATAATTCTTTATTTGACAAATCTCTTCAGGGTATTGAATTTACAGATAGACCTGCTTTTAGCTTTCAAGGACATCCAGAGGCAAGTCCAGGACCTCAAGAGATTCAAATCTTATTCAAAAAATTTAGTTTAATGGTCGACGAATATGCCAAAACGTAAGGACATATCCTCAGTATTAATAATTGGTGCAGGGCCAATTATCATTGGTCAGGCATGTGAATTTGACTACTCGGGTGCTCAAGCATGCAAAGCACTTAAAGAAGAAGGTTTTAGAGTGATTCTTGTTAATTCAAATCCAGCAACAATCATGACAGATCCACTTCTAGCAGATGCAACGTATATTGAGCCAATTCATTGGAAGTCTGTAGAAAAAATAATTGAAAAAGAGAAACCTGATGCAATTTTACCAACTATGGGTGGTCAAACTGCTTTGAATACAGCTTTAACACTTGATAAAAAAGGTATTCTTAAAAAACATAATGTTTTTTTAATTGGAGCAAACAGAACCGCTATTGATAAGGCTGAAGATAGACAGTTATTTGATGAGACAATGCAAGCAATAAATTTAGATACTCCAGCCTCTGGAATAGCACATTCTATGAATGATGCTCTTGAAGTGCAGAAAAAAATTGGGTTCCCCTGCATTATTCGACCGTCTTTTACAATGGGAGGAACTGGAGGAGGGATTGCTTATAACATTTCTGAGTTTAAAACTATATGTGAAAAAGGACTTGAATTGTCGCCAACAAATGAACTTTTAATTGATGAATCTCTTATCGGTTGGAAAGAGTTTGAAATGGAAGTTGTCAGAGATTGTGAAGATAACTGTATTATTGTTTGTTCTATAGAAAATCTTGATCCTATGGGCATTCATACCGGCGACTCAACTACTATTGCACCAGCTCAAACACTAACAGATAAAGAATTTCAAATAATGCGCAATGCTTCATTTAAAATTCTCAGAGAAATTGGTGTAGATACTGGTGGATCAAATGTTCAATTTGCCGTAAATCCAGAAAACGGAAAGATGGTAGTAATAGAAATGAATCCAAGGGTAAGCAGATCATCAGCTTTAGCATCAAAAGCAACAGGATTTCCAATAGCAAAAGTGGCTGCATTATTATCAGTTGGATATACACTAGATGAGCTTAAAAATGACATCACAGGTGGACAGACACCAGCATCATTTGAACCAAGTATTGATTATATTGTTACAAAAATACCAAAATTTGCTTTTGAAAAATTTCCACAAGCAAGTCCAAAACTAACAACTCAAATGAAATCTGTTGGAGAGGTAATGTCCATAGGATCAAATTTCCAGGAGTCATTTCAAAAGGCTCTATGCAGTATGGAGGAAGGACTTAATGGTTTGAACTCTTTATCTAAAAATGGCTCATTTCCATCGGATGATAAGATTAAAAGCGAACTAACAATTCCTGGCCCAAAAAGACTTTTTTTTCTTGGTGATGCTATTCGAAAAGGCTGGTCATTAGAAAAAATTTATTTACTTACAAAAATTGATTATTGGTTTTTAGAACAAATTGAAGAATTAATACATAAGGAAAATGAAATTAAGAATATGAAGATTGAAGAGCTTGATCATCAATATCTTCTAGACGTCAAAGAAAAAGGTTTTTCTGATAATAGAATTGCAGAAATCCTCAAGGAAAATGAAGAAAAAATAAGAGAACATAGACAAAAGTTGGGTATAAATCCTATTTTCAGAAGAGTTGATACCTGCGCAGCTGAATTTGCTACCTCAACATGTTATATGTATTCATCATACGGAGGAAGCTGTGAAAGCAATCCATCTGATCAGAAAAAAATTCTAGTTCTGGGCAGCGGACCAAACAGAATTGGCCAAGGTATTGAGTTTGATTATTGTTGTGTTCACGCTTCTTTAGCCATGCAAGAAGAGGGATTTGAATCAATTATGGTTAATTGTAATCCTGAGACAGTATCAACTGACTATGACGTTTCAAATAGATTATATTTTGAGCCAATAACAGCTGAAAAAATATTGGATATAATTGAAGTTGAAAAACCTGAGGGAGTCATTATCCAGTTTGGTGGTCAAACCCCACTCAAACTTGCTGATATATTATCTGAAAGGGGGGTTAATATTTTAGGAACTAATGTTGATGCTATTGATAGATCTGAAGACCGAGAAAGATTTCAAGAATTAGTAAATAAACTAAATTTAAAACAACCCTCTAACGCTACGGCCAAAAACTCAAAAGAAGCTCTTATTAAAGCTGAAAAGATAGGATTTCCAATTGTAGTAAGACCATCATATGTTCTTGGTGGCAGAGCGATGCAGTTGGTAAATAATATAAAAGAACTTAAGAAATATCTTGATGAGGCTGTAGAGGTTTCTAACAGTAAACCAATTCTACTTGATAGTTATTTAACAGATGCTATTGAGGTAGATGTTGATGTTGTTTCTGATGGCGAAAATATCCAAATTGGAGGTATTCTTCAGCATATTGAGCAGGCTGGTATTCACTCTGGTGACTCTGCGTGTTCATTACCTCCATATAGCCTCAACAATGAAATACAAGATGAAATGAAAAATCAAGCAATAAATATTGCCAAAGAACTTAATATTATTGGTTTGATGAATATTCAATTTGCAGTTAAAAATGATGAGGTCTTTATAATAGAAGTTAATCCACGTGCCTCTCGAACAGTACCTTTCATATCAAAAGCTATTGGAAATTCTCTAGCAAAGGTTGCATCAAAGGCGATGATTGGTAGAAGTTTAAAAAATCAAAATTTTAATTCTATCCTTCCTAAAAATCTATCGTTTGTAAAAGAAGCTGTAATGCCATTTGACAAGTTTCCGCACGTAGATCCTATTTTAGGTCCTGAAATGAAATCTACTGGAGAAGTTATGGGTATTGGCCCAAATTTTGGCGAAGCTTATTCAAAGGCTCAGAAAGGTGCTAATAAAGTTTTAAGAAGATCTGGGGAAGTCTTCATAAGTGTAAAAAAATCAGATAAAAAATATCTTGATAAATTTGCCTCAGAAATAATAGATTATGGGTTTAATATTGTTGCAACTTCAGGTACTGCAGATTATATTGAAAATCTTGGTCTGCCCGTTAAAAGAGTTAACAAAGTTACCGAAGGAAGGCCTCATATTGTTGATAAACTTTTAAATAATGAAATCGATTTAGTCATTAATACCACAGAAGGAACCCAGTCTATAGAGGATTCTTCATCCATTAGACAAAGTGCTTTAAGAAATAAGATTTTTTGCACAACTACAATGTTTGGTGCTTTTGCAATAATTGAAGCATTAAAAAGCAATGAAGACAATTGGACTTACAGTACTCTTCAAGAATTAAATAAATAATTTATCAAATTGTTATAATGCTCTAATGAGTAGAACACCACTAACAAAAGAAGGTGAAATTTTAATAAAAGAGAAACTTAATAATTTAAAATTTACACAAAGACCTGAGATATCTCAAGCAATAGCTGAGGCAAGAGCTCATGGTGATCTTAAAGAAAATGCAGAATACCATGCAGCAAAAGAACTTCAAGGATTAGTTGAGGCAAAAATAAATGAGATGGAAAATGCTCTGGCTAATGCTCAGGTTATAGACGTTAAGGAGATTCCTGAGACTGGAAGAGTTGTTTTTGGTGCAACCATAAAAATATATGATATTGATAATGATACCGAGATTAGTTATAAAATTGTTGGAAACCTTGAATCTGATCCCGAAAGTGGATCAATATCTATTGATACTCCAATCGCAAAGACTCTTGTTGGTAAATTTGTAGGTGATGAAATAAGTATTGAAACTCCATCAGGAATTCTCAATTACGAAATTCTGGATGTAAAACATAAATAACTATGCATGCTGATAACTGGGCTCATAAGGCTAAGCTAATGGGCTATCGTTCAAGGGCAGTTTTTAAATTGGAAGAAATTCTTAGTAAATTCAAACCTAATAAGATTACAACTATTTTAGATTTAGGTTCAGCTCCAGGCGGCTGGTCACAATTTATTATCAAAAAATATCCGAAATCACAGGTGTTTGCAATAGACACCTTGGATATGGATTCTATAAAAGGAATCAAATTTTTTAAAGAAAATATCGAGAATATTAATGATATTGAAGACATTGTTAAACTTAAAGGTAAATTTGATCTTGTAATTTCAGATATAGCCCCAAACTTGACAGGTATTAGTGCAATCGATTGTGAAAATATATTTGACCTTAATAATTTAACAATTAACGCAGCAATAAATTTTTTAGAAGCTAATGGTAGTTTTATTATGAAAACTTTTCAAAACAACAATTTAAAAAGTTTAAGAAAAGATATGGAATTATCTTTTAATATAGTTCAAACTTATAAACCTGCTGCGTCAAAAAAAAAATCAGGTGAAATATATCTCTGTGGAGTAAAATAATTTATGAGTAGTTTTGTAAGAAATTTAGTGGTTTGGGTAGTTTTAGGTTCATTGATGGTCTATGTGTTCAACAACATAGAAAACTCATCAGCAAGGGAGCAAATTAGTTACAGTCAGTTTAAGCAGGAAGTTCTCTCCGATAGAGTAGCTAAGATTACTTATAAAGGTGATCAGATGACGATTATTGGAGATAGACTTGATGGGTCTAAGTTTGAAACCACTCATCCAATCTTTAAAAGAGATGAAGCTGTGGAAACCGCGATAGAAGAAAATGGAATTATCGCTGTTTACGAAAAAATTGAACAACCTTCAATATTCTCTCA
>CENX01007705.1_pt1 | contig 19720 bp, 18 predicted proteins | sample 361321 | NCBI WGS metagenome assembly CENX01 (sample SAMEA2619678, study PRJEB7988) | marine metagenome | isolation source: saline water (ENVO:00002010), including | reverse complement strand
TATGGATTACAAGTCGATGGAGATTTTGATGAATGTCAAGCTTTGGTGAAAAATGCATTTAAAGATAAGGATCTAAGACATAATTTTGATATTTCGTCTGCAAATTCAATTAATGTTGGAAGATGGCTACCCCAAATTATTTATTACTTTATATTGTTTAAAGAACTTAAGAAAAGAAGATTAGAAAAAAATGTTTCTGTTTCCATACCAAGTGGAAATTTTGGAAATATCTGCGCTGGAATAATGTCTCAAGAAATGGGTTTGAAGTTTAATAAAATAATTGGATCTACAAATATAAATGACACCATTCCTAGATATCTTTCAAGCGGAGTATTTAAACCACATAAAACAAAAAGAACAATTTCAAACGCTATGGATGTATCTAATCCAAATAATTTTTCAAGAATTGAAAAAATATTTAATAATGATTTTAGGGTTTTAACTAAAAAAATGATTAGCGAAAAAGTAAGTGAGATTGAAACAAAGAATGAAATAAAAAAAATATTTAAAAAATTTGGATATGTTTTAGACCCTCACGGCGCAGTTGGATTAGTTGGTTTAAAAAGGAACTTACATAAAAATGATGTTGGTGTTTTTTTTGAAACTGCACACCCAATAAAGTTCTTAAATTCAATAAATAAAATAATAAAATTAAGAGAAAATTTTTTTAATATTTCTTCAAATTTTAATTCAGAAGAAAGATTTTACCCGATAAAAAACAACTACAAAAGTTTAATAAAATTTATAGAATCGATTAATTAATTTTTACAGAATCAACATAATAATTTCTATTAATTTTAATTTTATCTGAATTGATTTTAATAGATTTTTTTGTTGTTTCAGGATATAAGATTATTTTTTTTTCTAAAGCTTCAATTTCTAGAGGCATTGTAAATTTTTCAATAACATTAGCCCATCTGTATGTTAAAACTCCATCCTCTATTCTATATTCAAAATTAGGTATTCTTATATCTCTTAAATATTGATTAAAAAATGTTGATAAATCAAATCCAATGTTCAAAGAAATATAATCTTCAATTTGTTTAGATTCTACTGTTTGATGGTAAAACTTTTTATTTAATCCTCTCAAAATCATTCTCCATTTTTCATCATCATTTGCAATTTGTCTTAATGTGTGTAGTACGTTTGCACCTTTGGTATATATATCACTTCCGCGCCTGTTAACACCATATGGACCAATCATAGGGGATTTATTAGAAATGCTAAACCTTGTGCCAATTACATAATCAGATGAAGCTTCTTTACCATAATGATAATCTAAAAAAAGATTTTCTGAATATGTAGTAAATGATTCATGAATCCACATATCAGCAATATCTTTATATGTAATATTATTAGCGAACCACTCATGACCAGCTTCATGTATAATTATATAATCAAATTTTAATCCCCATCCAGTTCTAGATAAATCTCTTCCTAAATAACCTTTCATATATCTATTTCCATATGTAATTGAACTTTGATGCTCCATACCCAGGTATGGAACTTCAACAATCTTAAAACTATCCTCATAGAAGGGATATGGACCAAACCAGTATTCAAACGCATCCATCATTTTTGGTGCATCCTTAAAATGAGTTTTAGCTCGTTCAATATTGTCTCTTAAAACATAATAAACCATATCTAATGGTCCCTTTTCACCTTCATAAATCTCAGAAAAGCTAACATAATCTCCAATGTTAATGTTTACTCCATAATTATTGATTGGATTTGAAACAAACCAATGAAATGTTTTAGTATTTTCAAAATCTTCAACTTTTCTCAATCTTCCATTAGAGACGTTTACTAAATCTTTAGGAACATTTACACTAATGAGCATACTATCAACTTCATCATACATATGATCTTTATTAGGCCACCAAATACTTGCTCCTATACCCTGGCAACTTGTCGCGATAAAATGTTTTCCATTTGAATCTCTTTTCCATGACAATCCACCATCCCATGGTGCTCTTATAGCTTCTTTTGGTTTTCCTTCGTAATACACTTTTATTGAATTAGTTGATCCTTTTATTTGGTTATCTACAAGCTGAACGAAATGAGCATTTCCAATTGATTCAAAATTCAGTAATTTTCCGTTTTGTTCAATCTTTGTTATTTTTAGAGGGGGTTGTAAATCAATCTGCATTTTTTTACTTGATTTTATAACATTATATGTGATTGTATTTGAACCTATTAGTTTTTTTTCGTCAGGTTTTACAGAAATATTTAAATGGTAGTAAGCCAGATCCCACCAGGATCTTTCTGGTGTTATAGACCCTCTGAGAGTATCTTGCTTTGTAAAATTATAATCTTGAGAATAAGATAAATTAGAGTAAGAAGATAACAATAATAGATAAAAGATTAAATTATAAATGAATTTTATCATATTGTAAATTAAAAAATTGATTTTAAATTGCACAAAGATTTATGAAAAAAACTATTCTTTTTAATGAGCACATTAATCTAAAAGCAAAAATGGTTGATTTTGGAGGATTTAATATGCCAATCCAATATCAAGGAATTTCTATTGAACACATTAATGTTAGAAATAATGTTGGAATTTTTGATGTTTCACATATGGGAGAATTTTTTGTAAAAGGAGAGGAATCATTAGAATTTTTAGATTATGTATGCTCTAATAATATTAAAAAAATAGAAGTTAATAAGGCACAATATAATTGCCTAGTTAACAATGCAGGAGGAATAATTGATGACTTAATTATATACAGACTGGGTGAAAAAGAATTTATGTTAGTTGTTAATGCGGCAAATATTCAAAAAGATTGGAAATGGTTAAACAATTGTATTTCAAAATTTAATTGTAATATTTTTAATAAATCAGATAAGATTGGATTAATTTCTGTTCAGGGACCAAAATCACTAGATTTAATAAATGAGGTTTTTGAAAATGATTTTAAATCAATTAAAAAATTTAACTTTATATCATTCAGTTACAAAAACTCAAAAGTCATTATTTCTAATACTGGGTATACTGGTTCCAAAGGATACGAACTATACATAAATAATGATATAGTTATAGATATCTGGAAATTATTATATACAAAAAAAGAAAATTATTCTTTATGTGCCGTTGGTCTAGGAGCACGTGATACACTTAGAATTGAAGTTGGTTATCCTCTATATGGAAATGAAATTAATGATTTTACAACTCCACATGAAGCAAATTTAATGTGGATTACTCATATGGATAAAGATTTTATTGGAAAAAATAAAATAATTGAATCAATAAATAAATCAAAAAAGAAATTAGTAGGTTTTAGAATGATTGATAGAGCTATTCCAAGAAGCGACTACAATATTTTTGATGTTAATAAAAATTATATAGGAAAAGTAACGTCAGGAACTTATTCTCCTTCTTCAAAAGTTGGATTAGGAATGGCAATGATTGATTTTTATGATTTTAAATCAAATGAAATTTATATTGAAAATAGAAACAAGTATTCGAAAGCTGTAATCAAAAAATTATCAATATAGTTATGGGTAGAGCATTTGAATTTAGAAAAGCAAGGAAGATGAAAAGATGGTCAAGTATGGCTAAAACTTTCACTAGAATTGGGAAAGATATTGCTATTGCGATAAAAGAAGGAGGTGCAAGTCCTGAAACAAATTCAAAATTAAGAGCAGTGATTCAAAATGCAAAATCTGCCAATATGCCAAAGGATAATATTCAAAGAGCAATTAAAAATGCGTCTGAAAAAAATACTGAAAACTATAAAGAAATTGTATTGGAGGGTTATGGACCGAATGGAGTAGCAGTAATTGTTGACTGTACTACTAATAATAATAACAGAACTGTTGCTAAAATCAGAAGCTATTTTAACAAATATGGTGGTAATTTAGGGACAAATGGGTCTGTTGATTATTTATTTGACAAGTTTTGTGTATTTAAAATAAAAAATATTAATGAAATTGATGATCTTGAATTAGATTTAATTGATTATGGTTTGGAGGAAATAGTTGTTGACAATGATTTAAATGAAGTAATTATATATGCTAATTTTGATTCTTTTGGTGATATACAGAATCAACTTGAAAAAAAAGATGTTGAAATTATAAGTTCTGAAATTGAAAAAATTCCAAAGACTGTTTTAGAATTAAACGAACAGCAAAGAGAAGAATTTGAATGTTTTATCCAGAGATGTGAAGAAGATGATGATGTTCAAAAAGTTCATCATAATGCATAATATGTTTCAGGAGTACTCTTTAATTATACCTACTGTACCTTTAAAAAATTTTTTTAGATTTAAAAAATCTTTTTCAATATCGTTAGTAGGATAAAATGGTTTTGAAATATTAATTTCTCTTTTAATTACATTTAAAGAGACAGAAATGATTGGAACATTTGCTTTAATTGCTGTGTAATAAAATCCAGTCTTCCATTTTTTTACCTTTTTCCTTGTTCCTTCTGGTGATAAACCAAGCCTGAATATTTTTTTATTTCTAAATTTTTCTGCTAATAATTCAACTGAGTTAGAATTACTGTTTCTTTCCACAGCTATTGCGCCAAGATATTTCAAAAAAATATTTAATGGAAAAAAAAACAATTCTTTTTTTGCTACAAAATAAGCATGTGTATTAATAACTTTTCGTATGGTAATACCTAAAAAAAAATCAAGCCAATGTGTATGAGGAGCTACAATAATAATACACTTTTCAGTGAAATTATTTTCACCCTTAATTTTCCAACCAAAAATTTTAAGAAAAATAAACTTAATCATTAAATTTTTTTCTTGCCTTCATGAGATCTTCAATTGTATCAATTCCAATATAATTGTTTTTTACCTCTAAGATTTTAATTTTCATTCCATTTTCAACAAATCTCAAAGCTTCAATCATTTCAGATTTTTCTAATTCTGATTTTTTTAAATTAGAGAATTTTAGTAGAGCTTTTTTTCTAAATGCATAAATACCAACATGCTTATAATATTTTATTTCATTACCTAATCTATTGTACGGTAATGCTAATCTTGAAAAATATATAGCATTAGAATTAATGTCAGTTATAACCTTAACATTATTTGGATTATTAATTTCGTTATCATTTTTTATCAGCGTTTTTAATGAAATCGCTTCAATTTCATTTTTATAATCTTCTTTAAAATTTTGAATAATAAGATTTAAATCTGATTTATTAATAAAAGGTTCATCACCTTGAACATTAATAATTAAATCACAATTAAAATTATTTACAAATTCAGAGATTCTATCAGTTCCGGTTTCATAATGTTTTGAGCTTTTAAAAAATCTAATTGAATATTTTTTAAGTACTTCAATGATTTCATCGGAATCTGTTACTACACATACTTCATTGAATAATTTTGAGTTTAAAAGGTTTTTAGCAGTTAAAACTACTAATGGGGTGTCTGAAATTAAACGAAGAAGTTTTTTCTCTAACCTCGATGATTCTAGCCTTGCTGGAACTAAAGCAATTGTTCTCACTCTGTAAAATTAGTGAAATAAACACGATGTGAATTAGAGTACTTTAATTATTTTCATAAATTAAAAAAAATTGTAGTTTTGTTTGCAACTAAACAATTAAAAATGATTTTTTCAATTATTTTTTCATTTCTAGAAAAAAACAGAAAAATAATAACTTACGTTCTTTATTTGTTTTCCTTTGTGCTAGTTTATCTTATTTATAATGCCATTGATTCTCCCATTGAGTTTAATAAAATAAAAAATGAAAGGTATTTAAAGGTTATTGAAAGACTTAAGGATATTAGAAATGCTCAAATAGCTTACAAGAGCGTAAATGGAATATATTCTGATAATTTTGACTCTCTAATAAGTTTTATTGACTCAGCTCAATTTACAATTATAGAAAAAAGAGATTCAAGTTTTATGCAATATGACAGAGTCTATAGAATTGATATGTTAAGAGAAGTTATTGTTACTGACACCCTCGGTTTTGTTTCTGTTAAGGATTCTTTGTTTAAGGATAACCTGAGCTATAAAGACATGGCTTTAATTCCAATTGATGGTGTTGATAATAAATTCCAATTAAAGGCTGATATAATAGATAAAAACGGCTATAATGTTCCAGTATTCGAAGTTCGTGTTGCAAAAGATTTAATTCTATATGATCAAAATAAAGATCTAATTACTCAAGAGAAGGAAATAGTTTCGGTAGATGGAGTAAATGGACCATTTTTAATACTTGGATCTATGAGTGATGTAAGTACAAATGGTAATTGGCCCACAACATTTGATGTTGAAACAAGATAATGTCAATTTGCAAAATCTCAATATATGCTTAGGCAATTATTATGTTTGTTTAGAGTTAGTAAGTATAAATTCATTTAATTCAGTATCTAGTAATTTCATTTTAGATAAGAAAATTAAAACTGAATTTTTAAGTGATTTTCTTGATAAAATTTTAGTTGATAAAAATCTTTATGATAAAAGAATAGATGATGTCACCGTTCATTTTGATAATGAACTTTTTAGTTTTGTTCCTAATGAGTTATTTGATGAAAATAATAAAAAAGAATACTTAAAATATATTACAGAAATTAAAAAGGATGATTTTATCTCTCACGATTCAATAAATGAACTTGATATTAAAAATGTTTTTCTTCCATATGTTAATATCAATAATTTATTAATTAATAAATTTAAAGAGATCAATTACTTTCATTATAATTCAGCTCTTTTAAAAAAATTAGTTAATGAGAATAGTAAATATGAAGAAAAAGAAAGCTTATTTTGTAGCATATCGTATAAAAAATTTAAAGTCGTAGTATTTAGGAAGAATCGTCTTGTTTTTTTTAATTGTTTTAATTATGAAAACTCAACTGATATACTTTATTTTCTTCTCTCTGTATGCCAAAATATTGAGTTAAATATCAATAGAATTAATTTAAACTTGATTTTAAATTATAAAGTTGATAATTTAACTAGTGAATTAGATAGTTTTTTCGCAAAAATTAGAATAATATTCAATTCAAATGAAAGTGATCAAAACTATATATTTACATAATGAGAATTATCTCTGGAAAAAATAGAGGTCAAGTTATAAACATTCCAAAAAAATTTAAATTAAGACCAACAACTGATCGATCTAAAGAAGGAATATTCAATATAATTTCAAATTATTTTAATTATAAGAATTTAATTGTTTTAGACTTATTCTCTGGAACAGGAAATATAAGCTATGAGTTTGCATCTCGAGGAACAAAAAATATAACTGTTGTTGATTCAAATACTAAACATTTAAAGTTCATTAAATCTCAGTCTGAAAAATTTAATTTCAAATTTAATATTATAAAATCTGATGTCTTTAGATATCTAAGGAAATGTAGTAATGATAATTGTAATTATGATATTATATTTTCAGATCCTCCTTACAATTTAGATTTAAAAAAATATGAAACCATTATTAATATAATATTTGAATTCAAATTATTAAAAACAGACGGAATTATTATACTTGAACATTCGAATAAAATTGAGCTAGATTCAATCAAAACATTCTACATGAAAAGAAAATACGGAAGTTGTTTTTTTAGTTTTTTTAAAAATATAAATATCTAATAATCAGTTTTTTGTTTATAAATATATAAATATTTACTTTTATTTTTTTTTATTTTTATTTCCAGCCTTAAAAAGGTAATTTTTTTCTTCCTTAGTTAAACTATCATAACCTGAATCAGATATTTTATCTAAAATTTTATCGATTTTTTTTTGATCTATTTTATCAAAATCTAAGTTTGTTTTTTTTACTTTTTTAGCGGACTTTAAAAATGATAAAAATAAAGACAAGTCCAATCCTTGATAGTTATATTTAAACATTAGGTATCCAGTTAAGGCACCACCTATGTGTGCGATGTGTCCTCCAGAATTTCCGTTAGGAATTTGAATAATATCTAAAATTAACAGAAATAGTGCTATATAAATTAATTTTATATCGATTATAAAAAATCTAATTCTCATGTTTGGACTATATGATGATAAATAAAACAATATAGCCATGACGCCTGCAGAAGCTCCAATCATTTGAGAAACACTTCCTTTAAAGACAGGAAATATATTATAACTAATTACATAAAACAATCCTCCAAATACAACACCATTAAAGAAAATACGATAAATTAACTTGTCTCCAAATATGTTTTGTAGCATATTTCCAAAATAATAAAGCATTAACATATTCCAAAAAAGATGATAAAACCCAGCGTGAAAAAAACCATATGTAAAAATGGACCAAGGCTTAAAAATTAAATTTGTAAGATCTGATTCAATTGTAAATAGAGAAACAATATCAATATTATCAATACTGAACAAATGTAATATGGTTTTAATTATCAATGGAAAAATAAAAACGATAATGTTAATTATTATAATTCTCTGAACAGAGTTAGAGTATCTATAATAGTTTTCTATTTTACTTTTCAATTCCATCTCCTATCATTAAACTGATTATTTTTCCAATACCACATGATTAAAAATCCTGTTATAGCACCTCCAATATGTGCAAAGTGAGCAATTGGCCCAATTGAAGCAGATGTGAAACCAAAAAATAAATCGCCTAATATTAATAAAGGGACTAGATATTTGGCTTTGATCGGAATCGGAGGGAAAAGCAACATCAGTTTAGAGTTTGGAAACAAAAAAGCAAAAGCAACTACAACTCCATAAATCGCACCTGAAGCACCAACCATGACTGCATTGTAATCGAAATACATTGAACTAAGACGACTTTCGGAAACAAAATCTAGCAATGATGTATTATAGGAGCCATTATCTAATATCTTATTAACATCTTGAGTTGATAAGCCATAACCTAACAATTCCGATGTCACAGATTCAATATTAATATAATAAGCTGTTAATTGAACTAAAGCAGCTCCTACTCCACATGAAATATAAAAGAAAATAAATTTATTATTTCCCCAAACACTCACTAATGTTGATCCAAACATCCAAAGAGCAATCATGTTGAAAAGAATGTGCCCGACACTACCATGCATGAACATGTGTGTTAAAATTTGAGAAATTATAAATTTATCATTTTTAATATAATGTAAAGCCATAATATCATTACTTAATTGTGAGGAGAATTGAGTTCCAACAAAAAAAATTAAATTAATTGCAATTAAGTGTACAACTATTCTTGGTGTTAATCTCATTTAAATATTTTTTTTAAGTAATCTAAATCTATTGTGTGAAAAATCTTTTTCTTTTCAGGACAATGTCTACTTTCAGCGCATGCAAAAAGCTGATTTATTAGTTCTTCTAGTTCTAATTTACTAGATTTTGTTTTTTTTGATAATGATTTTGACTTGGCCATTATCTTTGAAAGATAATCGTTTAGACTGGAAGAAGTTTTTTTATAATTTAGTATTTGATTCTCGAGTAATTCTTCAAACAATAAGTTTATTAAATCATGATCAAAACTAGGATGGACTCCATCTAATTCTAATTTATTTATATCAAAAACTGAAAAACTAAATCCTAAATGTGTTAATTGATCTTTTACTGAGCTTAATATTCTAAGCTCAGATTTATTATAATCTAATTTAATGGGGAACATTAATTTTTGAGAAAAATTATTATTATTGGAAATTTCTTTAAGAAATCTTTCATAAAAAACTCTATATCGCGCTCTTTTCATATCAATTATAACTAAATCACTTCTGGTTTTTGTTATTATGAACCTATCGGACAAATTAAAATGGCTGAATATACTTTGATCATTTTTGCTATCATCAAAAATATTAATATCTGATTTGAATTCTTGACTAGTGTAAGCATCAATATTTTTTTCTTTATTTATTTTTAAAAATGGATTAAAATCATTGTTAAAGTCTATTGAAGGAGGATTAATTTTTTCATTTAAACTTAAGTTAGATAAATTGACATTATTAGAAAAATCTATATTTGGCATAATATTAAATTTACCTAAACTGTGTCTTACAGAGGATCGAATAATTGCATAAATTGATTTTTCATCTTCAAATTTAATCTCAGTTTTTGTTGGATGAACATTTACGTCAATTGAACTCTCAGGAACATCTAGAAAAATAAAATAGGATGGCTGATTATCTTCTGCAGTCAATCCATCATAGGATTTAGCAATTGAGTGATTTAAATAGCTACTCTTAACAAATCTATTATTAACAAACAAGTATTGATATTTTCGAGATTTATTTAAATATTCTGGTTTGTAAACAAAGCCGTTAATTTTAGCTATAGGTGTTTCTTCAAAGATTTTTACAATTTTATTATCAATTGATTTTCCAAAAATTCTATTAATCCTTTCCTTCAAATTAGAAGGATTTAACATGTAAATATGCTTTCCATTGTGTTTTATGGAAAAGCTAATATCGAAGTGACTAATTGACAAACGAATAAATTCTTCAATAATATGTCTTAGCTCAACACTCTCAGATTTTAAAAACTTTCTCCTGGCTGGAACATTATAAAACAAATTTTGAACTGAAATTAAAGTACCGTTCAAACCGGATTCTTCATATTGATTTACTTTTACACCATTTTCAACTGTTATTACATTTCTTACACCTTTTTTATTATTCGAACTAGATATCTTCATTTTTGAGACTGAACCAATACTTGACAAGGCTTCTCCTCTGAAGCCTTTAGTAGTAAGCTTAAGTAAATCGTCAGAATTCAAAATTTTTGATGTAGTATGTTTTTTGTAACACAATTTAATATCATTAAGGTTCATTCCAGTTCCATTATCATTAACCTGAATTAATGATTTCCCCGAGTCAATTATAGTTACTTCAATTGAGTCAGCACCTGAGTCTAAAGAATTTTCGATTAACTCTTTAACAACCGATGAAGGCCTTTGAACAACCTCTCCAGCAGCAATCTTATTAATCACATCATATTCTAGCTCTCTAATCATATCAATTTAAAAAAATTGAAATATCAAAATCAATTATATATAAAAAAATAAACACTAACAAAACAACAATGATTATTATCTTCTTGGAAAAAAGGGAATTCCTTTTATTCCTGGATCTAAGTCTTGCTTCAATCCATGAATTAGATTTGTCATAAACACCTCTAATTTCCTTATTTTTTGAATATGCAGAATCAAATTCATAGATATTTGAGGATTGCTCAGCTTTGGAGTACCTTGGTGAATATCTAAATTTTTTATTTTTTTTGAGTTTAAATATATTTAATTTCAAATCTGTAATTTTTGAATATAAATTTACTAAAAATGATATCAATAATGAGTTAATTCTTCTTAAAGTAATCCCTATCTTTAAACCAAATTAATGGAAAAAAAACTTATAGAATTAAATAAATTATTAAAGCAAAGTAAAAACCTCTGCATTATTACACACTATAACCCAGATGGAGATGCGATTGGAAGCTCTATAGCTGTTAATCATTATTTTAAAAGACTTGGTTTAAATAGCAGTGTTATTACTCCAAATAGACATCCATCATTTCTTAACTGGATTCCTGGAATAGATCAAGTAACTATTAACGAAGAAAATCCTGTAAAGTCTTCAAAAATAATATCTGAATCTGACCTGATTTTTACAATGGATTTTAATAATCTTGATAGATGTGGTGAATTATCGAAAAAATTAAAAGAAAAAGATAAAATAGTAATGATTGATCATCATCAACTTCCTGGCAATTATGCAATTATTAATTTCTCATATCCAAAAATAAGCTCTACATGTGAAATTGTTTATAACATTATTGAAAATTCAGGCAAATTGAACCTTATTAACAAAGATATTGCTACTTGCATATATTTGGGAATGATGACAGATACTGGATCTTTTCAGTATAATGGTGTTAATAGTAAAACATTTAAAATTGCATCTGATCTATTAAATAAAGGCATTAAACAATCTGATATTTACAACAAAATCTATAACGAAAACAATATAAGTAAATTAAAACTTCTTGGTATAGCACTTAGTAATTTAAATATCATCAAAGAAAGTAAAACCACTTACATGTTTTTAAAAAGAGACAATCTAACTGGTTCAAATTATGAAAAAGGTGATACTGAGGGTATCGTAAACTATGGATTATCTTTGAATAAAATAGAATTTTCTGCAATATTTATTGAAGATTTAGAAAATAAAAATTTAATAAAAATATCTTTTAGATCTAAAAATAATTTTCCATGTAATAAATTTGCAAATGAAAATTTTGATGGAGGTGGTCATATTAATGCTGCTGGAGGTAGGTATGAAGGCAAAATTGAGAATGCAATTTTAAAATTTAAAGAAAAATTAAAAAAATTTAAATCATAAAAAATGATAAAAAATTATATAATCTTATTATTACTAACTATTAATATTTCATGTAAAATGTCAAACAATGATGATAACGCAACAATTAGTGCGCTAATAAAAACAAATAAAGGAGAAATAACCACTAAATTGTTTTTTAAAAAAACTCCTATAACTGTCGCAAATTTTATTTCTCTTTCTGAAGGAAACAATAAAGAGGTAAGCGAACAGTATAAAGGTAAAAAATATTATAATGGTTTAACTTTTCATAGAGTAATACCAGATTTTATGATTCAAGGTGGTGATCCATCTGCGACTGGCTCCGGTTCTCCAGGTTATTCATTCAAGGACGAAATCGTCGATGATTTGAAACATGACTCAGCTGGAATACTATCAATGGCAAATGCAGGACCAGGCACAAATGGAAGTCAATTTTTTATAACACACAAAGACACACCATGGCTTGATGGTTTACATACAGTTTTTGGTAAAGTAATTAAGGGTAAAGAAGTTGTAGATTTAATTGAGGAGGGAGATTCAATAATTAGTATATTGATTGAAAGAGATGGAAAGAGTGCTGACAAATTTAACGCCTCAAAAATTTTCTCAAATCACTTTGAAGAAGAAGAAAAAATAAAGAAAGAACAAGAAAGAAAATTTTTAAAATTAAAAAGTGACATTTCTACTGATCATAATAATTTAAAGTTAAAAGCTACAGAAACTGAAACAGGATTAAAATACCATATAAGCTATACAAAGAGTGGTGAAAATGTTGATGAAAATAAAACAATTCTCACTCATTATGCTGTTTATTTTGAAGATGGAACTTTACTTGACACCTCCATTATTAGTATTGCTGAAAAATTTAATCAAGTAAATATGCAAAGAAAAAATGCAGGAGGATATGCGCCCATAGAAGCTAAGGTCGGCGCTAAAGACATGATGATATCAGGTTTTAAAGAAGGTTTAAAATTACTTAAGATTGGAGATAAGGCTACTCTTTTTCTTCCATATTTTTTAGCATATGGAGAAACTGAATCAAGAGGAATACCTGCAAAATCAAATTTAATTTTTGAAGTTGAAATTGTTGATCAAAAATAAAAAATGAATACAGTCAAGGTTAAGAGAGGTTTTGAATATCTTTTAATTTTTGTATTTGTACTTGTTATTTTTTTTAAAAATTTTGGCAGCGATTATTCCACTAATATATTTGAGGGCTATTATTCTTATTGGGTATTAATTATTTCAACTATCACTAATTTTTTAGACATAAATATTGGTGATATCCTTTATTTTATAACTTTTCCTCTTGTTTTTTATTATTTGTCAAAATCTAAAACAAGAAGGTTTTTTTTGTACAGACTATTTTTAACTATAATTTTTATATACTCTTGGTTTTACTTGAGTTGGGGATTCAACTACGGTAAATTACCAATAGTTAGAAACATTGATTATAAATACAACATAAATGAACTGTCAGAAACAACAGATTTTTATATTAATAAAATAAATACTAATCATATTAAACTACTATTAGACGAATCTAAAAAATTAGTTATTCAAAGTTCATTTGAAGAAATAGTAAATGAATGTAAAAAATCATTTGAGAAACTAGATTATGAAAATTTTAATATTAAAAAACTTAAAGTAAATAAATCTTATTTTTCTAAGGTTCTTTCATACATGGGTTTTTCTGGATATATAAACCCTTTTACAATTGAAGCAAATATTAATTCTAAAATCCCAATCATTTCATACCCATCCACAATATCTCACGAAATTGCACATCAAATTGGATACGCAAGTGAAAATGAAGCAAATTATATTGGAATTTTATCAAATCAAATATCTTCTAATTTAGAGATAAATTATTCAGGAAATTTAATCGCATTACAATATCTTTTAAGCGAATTATATTATGTAAATAAAAATTTATATTCAGAAAAAATAAAAAAAATAAGAAAAGGAATTTTAAAAAATATTGACGAGAAAAGAGAGTTTAGTAAAAAATATAAAAATCCTTTTGAAGATGTGTTTAAAAAAATTTATGATTTTTATTTAAAAAGCAACAACCAATCACAAGGAATAAAATCCTATGGACTGGTTGTTAACTTACTAATTTACGATTATCAATCTAAAATTAAAGATCCAGAATCTCCCTCAACTTGATTTTTAAGTTTAATAAATTCTTGATTTAATTTCTTTAACATTTGATCATATTTATCAATCAATAATAAAGCTTTATCTAGGCTTGATATTTGTAAAGCTGTCGGACCATATGAATTATCAATATCAGTATAAGCAACATATAGCCTATCAGAAATTGTTTCTACGTCTTTCTCTCTAATATCCATTTTAGATTTATTTCCTGAAACAAAAACATCAATATCCTGAATTAAACTTAAAATATTTGAGTAAGACGATGAATAGCTTTTATAATTTGAAGTTTTAGATATTAATGAAAATATTGATTTACTACTATTTTTTAATTTATTAAATTCATGATTAATCGTTGTGTATCTATTATAAGTAATTTCTATTTTGGTAATATAGTTATCAATAATTTCTTCATTTGGATTTGTTAAAATTCCTTTTCTTATCCTCTCAATATCAAAAAACTTACTTCCAATTTTATTTACTTCTCCATTATGATCTATATATACATTATAAGAATATTTTCCTGGTTTGACTCTAATATCTGGCGAGTAACTTCTCGTAGAACCTGATTTCACATTAAGGTTAATTTCTTTTTTAAGATCCCAAGAAACCCTATTAAATCCTTTTTTATAATCAGCAAACAATCGATTTATGAATTTATTTTCATTATCAAAAATATCAATTACAATTTTAGGTGATCTTTCATTAATTTCACTATCCAGTTCTTCCCAGCCTGGAAATGGTATATTTGAATTAGATTTTTCTAATTTTTCCTCTGCCTTTTTTCTTTTTTCTTTTTTAGTTAATAAATCGTCATTTAAATAAAACGTAAAAATTACTCCATAATCTGGATTTTTAGCATAGAAGGTGTTACTTCCTTGAGAAGTTGAGCCAGATCTAATTGGATTATATTGTAATGCTTTTCTAGGTGAAAAAACTAAATTATTTTTAAGTGATTCAGGAGACAAAAACCTAAGTGAAGAGTAGTCATCTAAGACATAAAAACCCCTTCCAAAAGTTGCTGCAACAAGATCATTTTCTCTTTTTTGAATAGCTAAATCTCTTATTGAAATTGTAGGCATTCCATTTGAAAACTCAACCCAATTATTTCCACCATTAAATGAAACGTAAATTCCATATTCAGTACCTAAAAACAATAAATTTTTATCAATATGATCTTGGACAATTCTCCAACACAAAAAACCATCAGGAATATCATTTCCTATATTAATCCAAGATTTACCACCATCAATAGATTTATAGACGTAGGGCTTGTAATCTCCAAACTTATGATTATCTAATAATACGTACACTGTATTTGAATCATATAAATCTGCTTTTATGTCATTAACAAATGAACCTTTAGGTAGCCCTGGTAATTTTTCAACATTAACTTTAGTCCAATTTTCACCAAAGTCCTTAGTATATTGAATTAAACCATCATCAGAACCAGCATAAATAATATTTTTATCAATTGGTGATTGAGATAATGATGTTATTGTATTATAAGTAGACATCGCATAAACATCCCACGGATTATCCCAGCTTTGCACTTTACCCATAATTGGGAGTTCTAATCTCTCCTGATTTAATGTTAAATCTGCTGAAATTGAATTCCAATCATCACCTCTATTGTTTGATACCCAAACTCTTTGTGATCCAAAGAATAAGGTTTTAGGATCATGTGGACTAACTAAAATTGGAGAATCCCAATTAAATCTCTCATATGCTTCTCCAACTTCATTTTGCGGTTTAATAAATGTAGCTTCTCCATTAGTTCTGTCAATTCTGTGTATATTACCTTGTTGTGATTGTGCATATACAATGTTTGGATTTCCAGGTTCAGTAGCAGGTTGATGTCCATCACCCCCAAGTAAAACAAACCAATCAGAATTAGTAATCCCTGACCTTTTCAGTGTACGACTTGGACCGCCTTGAGTATTATTATCTTGAGTTCCACCATATATATTATAAAAAGGGTATGCATCATCGACAGCTAATTTATAAAATTGAGTCAGAGGAAGGTTTGCAACAAACTTCCATGAATCAGTATCATCAAATGATTCATAAATACCTCCATCAGTCCCTATAAGTAAGTAATTGGGGTCGCTCATCTTAAAAGTTAATGAATGATTATCAACGTGTTTATCACTTTCATTCATCATATAAAAATCTTTACCACCATTTTCAGATACTTGAACATTTGTATCCATTAAATAAATTTTATCAAATACGTGGGGAGAAGCTACAAGTTCTTGATAATAATGCGGTCCAGTAGCACCTGAGACAGTATCTGACATTTTTACCCAACTTCCACCTGAGTCTGTGGTTTTGTAAACACCTCCGTTCCTTCTATCTGTTTCAATAGCTGCATAAATAATTGAACTATCAAAAGGAGATATTGCCAATCCAATTTTTCCTAAGTTAGATTCAGGCAAACCAACATCAATTTTAAACCAACTTATTCCACTATCTATTGATTTATAAATTGAAGTGCCAGGGCCTCCACCCATATATGCAGCAACGTTTCTATGTCTTTGCCAAGTAGCAGCATACAAAATATTTGGGTCATTTTTATCAATGACAATATCAGTAACTCCAGTCCATTTATTTATATCTAATACATTTTTCCAATTCTTTCCTCCATCAATTGATCTAAACAATCCTCTTTCTCCACCGGAAGACCATAGAGGCCCTTGGGAAGCAACAAAAATTAGATTTGGATCATTAGGGCTAACAATTATTTTTGAAATATGCTCAGAACTCTTTAGACCCATATATTTCCATTTTTCTCCACCATTTTCGCTCAAGTAAACACCATGACCAATTCCAACATGTCTACCACCTACATTTTCACCAGTACCTAACCAAATTTTGGAAGAATTATGCGGGTCTATGGTAATACAACCTGTTGAATAAAATGGTTGATCATCAGCAATAGGATCCCAAGTAGTTCCCGAATTAGATGTTTTCCAAACACCTCCAGAGCCAACAGCAACATACCATTCATTTTCATTTTCAGAATTAATAGCTATGTCTGCAATTCGTCCAGACATAAAGGCAGGACCTATACTCCTAAATTCTAAGCCAGAAAGCTGGGATGATTTCAAATCATACTTTTGTGACTTTTTTTTCTGAGCATTAATATTGAATAAAAAACATAAAAAAATACTTAATAAAATTATTTTTTTCATACTTAATGATTTTTACTTAAATATATCAAATAATAGTAAAGAATAAAATGATATTGTAATTTTGGGTAGTGAATAAAATTAATGGTATTTATATCGCTTTAATTATAACACTATTTTCATGTGAACCAGATGATATATGTCTTGAATCTTATGATGATACACCAAAACTTATTATAAGATTTTATGATGAAATTACAAATGAATTAAAACCTCTCAGAAACTTAGAAATTATATCAACAGAAACTCAAGATACTTTGTTTTTTAATGAAGTTGATTCTATACCGATACCATTGAATCACAAAGAAAATTTCACTTCGCTAAGTATTAAAATAAATTCATATGGTGCTAATTCCAATATTGATAATATTTTAATTGACTACAGCAGAAAACCAATATATATATCTGTTGGATGTGGATTTGTGTTAAATTTTAATATTAATTCATTTATTATTGAAAAGGATCAAAATAACTGGATTAAAAATTATAACATTTATAAATCAATTATTGAGAATGAAGAAACAAGACATGTTGAAGTTTTTCATTAGTATTGCTATTATAATACTGTTTTCAGTAAAAAACTACAGTCAAACTGAAAATGACTCAGTAATTATAAAGAATAAATACGGAATAAGAATTGGTCTTGACTTTTCAAAACAAATCAGAATGTTGACTGAAGATTATAAAGGTTTGTCTCTATATGGAGATGTTAAAATCAAAGAAAGATTGTTTATCGTAAGTGAACTCGGAAGTGATGAAAAAGATTTAAGGACTGAAAATTTAAGATCAAAGTTTTCAGGAAATTATATAAAAGTTGGATTTAACTATAATCTCTATAATAATCTTCCAGGATTGAATAATGAAATATACGTTGGTTTTAGATTTGCAACAAGTAAATTTAAAAGCGAAATTTTGGAATACAGAATATATAATAAAGATCAATTTTGGTTGCAAGATCCAATTTTCGACAACATAATTAACAAAGGGTTAAATGCTAATTGGGTAGAACTAGTTATCGGAATTAATACTGAACTAGCAAACAATTTGTTTATGGGATTGAGTTTGAGATTAAATAGAATGCTAAACCAAAAAAAACCTGAAAATTTTACCAATCTCTATATTCCAGGTTTTAATAAAGCTACAGAAAATAATAATTTTGGAACTGGATTAACATATTCACTAATATATCAAATCCCAATTGTCAAAAAATAATGAATTGGTTTAACTCTGATTATTATCACATATTATATAAAAATAGAGATAAAAAAGAAGCGGAGTTTTTTATTAATAATCTTATAAAAAAATTAAAAATAAAAAAAGGATCAAAAATTCTTGATTTAGCTTGTGGTGTTGGAAGACATTCTTTTTATCTAAATAAAAAGGGAATGAATGTTATTGGGATAGATAATTCAGAGAATAACATAAATAAAGCAAAAAAAATTGAAAACACGTATCTAAAATTTAAAAAAAAGGAAATGACAGAAGACTATGGACAAGATTTTGATTTTATTTTTAATTTATTTACAAGTTTTGGATATATTAATGAAGAACACAATTTCAACACCTTTAAATCAATTAACAACTCTCTAGTTAATCAAGGAATTTTAGTAATAGATTATTTGAATGTTTTTAGAATAAAAGAAGAACTTATTGAAAAAGAGACAAAAAAAATTAGAAATATAATTTTTAATATAAAAAGGTCTTTCAAGGAAAATTTTATTGTTAAAAAGATTAAAATAAAAGATAATAATGAAATTTTTTATTTTGAAGAGAGAGTTATGGAATTAACATTAAATGATTTTAAAAAATATTTAAAGAAATTCAATTTTAAGATTTTAGATGTTTATGGTAACTACAATCTTGATAATTATAATAAAAATTCAGAAAGACTAATAATGATAATAAAAAAAATCCCAGTCAAAAAGACTGGGATTCGAGGAGGGCAGTGACATACTCTTCCACCTAATGGTAGTACCATCTGCGCTACTGGTCTTAACTTCTCTGTTCGAAATGGGAAGAGGTGTTCACCAATGCTATAACCACCCAAATTTTACTTACAAAAAGTAAGGGATAATTAAATCCAATAAGTTAACATATTGAAAAATTAATAATAAAAAA
>CENX01075622.1_pt1 | contig 19794 bp, 9 predicted proteins | sample 361321 | NCBI WGS metagenome assembly CENX01 (sample SAMEA2619678, study PRJEB7988) | marine metagenome | isolation source: saline water (ENVO:00002010), including | reverse complement strand
ATGATGCCTATAATAATATTATTTCTGTTTTATTTTCAAGCTCTGCTACAGAAAAAGAAATAACTTTTGATCGAGGCTTCTCAAAAGAATCAGAACAAAGAGTTCTTACTGCAAAGTTTGGAGATGGATATGAACAAAGAATAAAAGATGGTATAAATACAAAAGTAGAAAAGTTTTCAATGAATATAAATAATCGAACATGGGAAGAAATTGAACTGATTTCTGCATTTTTAGATGTAAAAACTCCAAAAAGTTTTCCAATTACCTTACAGAGAGAGCCCATTAATGTAGTTTGCGACTCTTATAGTCTAACAGCCGCACAATCTTCAATTCATTCAATAAGTGCAGAACTAAGACGAGTTTATGAGCCATGAGTATAACAAATACTACCCATCTTATAGCAAAAGAAGCTCAAGATCTTTCAATGGAAAGCGACGAAGCTTTAATTACTCTCTTTGAACTTGAGTATAATAGTACAACTTATAGATTTCATTCAGAAAATTCTAGTGAAGCCATACAGTTTGGTGGAAATAGTTATTTGGCTTTTCCTATGGAAGTAAGCGGAATTGAAACTACAAGTGAAGGAGCATCAAATAGACCTAATTTATCTCTTCCAAATGTAAACTCTTTGTTAAGATCAGATTCTGAAATCCCCTTAAACAATTTAGAAGACTTATTAGGGTCAAGACTTACTTTGAGAAAAACTTTATTTAAGTATATTACTCTTGGAAGTGGATCTTCTCCCTCAAATTCATATGAATTTAAAAAATCTATTTATGTTTTAGATAGAATAACCTCTAAAAATCAATTAATGGTTGTTTTTGAACTAGCCTCTCCTTTTGACTTAGCGGGAGCAAGAATTCCTGCTCGACAAGTAACAGGAAAATATTGTCCTTGGTATTATAGAGGATATGCAACAGGTAATTTAGAAACTCGAAGTGCATGTGACTGGGATACTCTTGTAAGAGAAGATAAAATAAGCACTATTAGCGCTACTGATCCAGTTAGAGGCATGCAGACGTCAAGTGGTACTATGGGGCTTTCTTTTAATTCTAGCTATGATGGACAAGGAACCAATGCTGATGGAAGTCAAGAACAATTTGAGGCAAATAGACATTTTAATCTACCTGCTACTACAGTTATAACAAATGTACTACTTACAGATCCAAATACGGCCTTAGCAGATCCGGCTAAATTTACAATTAGTTTATCAAAAGGAGCCGCACAACAAGCTAACTCACACCCGAATGGGTATGCAATTACTAATATAACTGTAACTCATCCCGGCTCTGGTTATTCTGTAGGAAATGTTATTACATTACCAAGTCGTTTATGGCATTCAGGCACAGACACAAGTAAAGATACTGTAAGCTATCTTCGAATGAGTGTAACAGCAGTAACTACAGTTAGTGCTGAAGTTTATTTTTCAATTGATGATGAACCTTTTGTTCCCGAGACTTATTTAAATAGTTTAAGCTTGTCAACTCATAATTCTAGTCAGCAATTTGCAGAGGGAGTTTTTGCAAAAGATAGTAATGGAGAATTTTATTTATCCACTGCAGCTGTTCCTGCAAATAATCCTTTACAGGAAGTAAGTGTCTATTGGAAGAAAGTACGTCCTTTCACTATTTGGAATACTGATGCAGTCGGTAAAACATATAGTGTAAATTCACTAGATGATAGAAAGAGTTCTTATGTTTATTATACGTTTAATGACCCAATTACGAATACAGTTAAAGGGAATATATGGAAAGCAATTCAACCACATAATCGGGCTGCTGATGCTTCGGATGGATCTAAAATCAATCCTCCTGGATTGAATTCTCTTTTTTGGGTATCAGCAGATGTTTGTGGAAAATTATTATCTTCTTGTAAAGCTCGTTATCAGTCTAGAATGATAGGGAATACTTCTATTGTAACAGATACTTCAACAACTCCGAATACAACTGTTCAGCTTGGCTGGGGAAGTGTCGGTAGGTTTGATACTAAAATTGGCTTGCCTTTTGGAGGGTTCCCAGGAACACGTAAGTTTAGATGATTGATTTATTTTTTCACGAAATAGAACGTCACTTTTTTAGAGAGTATCCAAAAGAAGCGTGTGGAATACTTGCTGTTCAAAAGGGAAAGCCTCAATGGTTTCCATGTACAAATATCGCAGAAGAAAATGAAAATTTTGTAATTGATTCTGCAGAATATCTAAAAATACATCGAACTTCAGATATTATAGGAATTATACATAATCATCCAGATAGTGACTCAAAAGCTAGCGAAGCAGATATAGCACACTGCAATACTTTAGGAATTCCGTATTATATATTCTCATACCCCGGGATGGAATTAAATACTTTACAACCAGAAAAAAACTTAGTAGACTTATACGGTAGAGAATATTCTTTTGGAGTTTATGATTGTTTTGAAGCTTCACGAGATTATTTAAAAAGCGTAGGAATAAAAATAAAATCTAGAGTATTGTTTGAAGACAACTGGTGGAAAAAAGGAATAGATTATTTTTGCACTGAAATGATGGAAGAGTGGGGATTTAGAGAAGTAAATCTTGAAAATATTGCTCCAAATGATGCAATTACTTTTTCAGTGCACTCAGATATACCAAATCACTGTGGTATTTATTTAGGTAATGATATATTTTATCATCATGCAGAAAGTCGATTGTCATGCCGTGAAAATTTATTTCCGAGTTGGGCAAAATATATAAATAGGGTATATAGATATGCAGCGTAATGTTTATTTAGAAGGAGAATTAGGGGATAGATTTATTCCTCATTTAAATATCGACTGTACTTCTATACCTGAGATATTTTCTTGTCTAGATGCTAATTTTTCAAATTTTCGAGAATATTTAGTAGAAAAACACGAACAAAATATAGGTTTTGAAATAGATATTGCAGGAGAAAAACTAGAATACGAACGTGAGTTATTAATGACTATAAATGAAGGGGATATTACAATAACTCCTCTTCCTGTAGGATCAAAAAGCGGTCCTGCTAAAATTTTAGCAGCTCTTGCAATTGCTTCTCTTTTTCTAATTCCTGGAATGCAAACTGGAGCCTTAGCGTTAACAGAATCAGCTACTCTTGCATCAGGAGCAACAACAACAGTTCTTACAGGATTTGGAAAATTTGTAGCTATGTTGAGCGTAAATTTAGCTACTATGGGACTTCAACAAATGATGGCGCCTGATCCTTCTACAGATGCAGACCAAGAGGAGTCTTATTTATTTAATGGTGCAGAACAAAATATTATTGAAGGGGATCCTGTACCTGTTCTTTATGGAAAATTAAGAGTTCCCGGCCAACCTATTAGTTTTGAAGTAGCAGGGGCTTCACATAGTAGAAACTGGTCTAATGGAGTTACTTCAGGAAGTGGCAATACTGATAGTGCAAATGGTAACGCTACCACTAATGCAAATGAATCACGAGTGCGCACGGTGCGGAGAGATAGATAATGCCGTTTAGTATTTTAGGAAGAGACAGACGAAAAGCTTACCCAGGCAATAATAGCTTGCGTAGAGTTGTGGGTAGAGGATTTACTGAGCAACAAATCTCTCTAACTGATATGATTTCAGAAGGCCCTATTCAAGGATTGGTTCGAGGCGGCGCAAGCATATATCTAAACAATGATAGTATGTTTAATTTTGATACTTCTGCATATTATTCAGAACCAGGAGAAAGTATTAAATATCAAAGTCCCTCTAATATTACAGCCAATGCTAAAAAAGGTTTAGCTGAAAATGGAACTACCGAAATTGGACATACATTAAATGTTTCCGAGTTTGGAGCAGGATTTATATGGAAAACTGATTCAGATTTAGGACAAAGATTTTTAACTATTTTTGATATATTTTCCATGGAAGGGTCTCTTTGGTCAGATATTACTAAAGAAACAGGATGGGGAAGTTCTTATGGGTATAAAGAAGCAAAATTTAATTGGGATGCTTCTAATTCTACTGCAACTCCAAATAATTTTCCCGTAGCAGCAAATACTAAAACAAATGCCAATAGATTACTTGGTATGCAAACTCCAGAATCTTCCCTAGGAAGCGGAATAGATGGCTATCGAAATCTAATAACCAAGGTCACAGTTACAGGAAAAAATGATAGAGTTGTAGATGGAATGCTGACAGAGATAGGTGCGAATTATTTTATTGTAAGATTTTATAATTCTAGAGCAAATTTTGTTGTAAATCAAGATAAATCTGAGATAGACGTTTCTTTTTCGCAAGTATATGAAATTAAAACTATAGATACTACAGCAAAGACTATAACTATAATCGCGGACCCTCGTAACTCTGCTCCGTATAATGTTGATAACAGACCAGGATTTGACTTTGAAAATAAAAAATTCAATATTAGTGCTTCAAGAAATCAAGCTGCAGAATCAAAACATAGGTCTTCTGGGTATCAATTTAGAAATGGTAATGTAGAACAAGAAGCAATTACAGGATTATATGGTGTAGGAACTACTTCAGTATCTATAGATCCTCCCGGCGAACTTCATGCTGGAGTTTCTAAAACAGTTTCTTTTTCTGGGGCGCAATCTTCAGAAATAGATACTGTACTAATAATGTTTAACTATCCTTCGGGTCTTTATGAAATTTTTACAGGAAACGGCGATAAACATAATGCAGGAGCAGGTTATGTTATACAAGGAAGATTTTACTATGAATATGGAGCAGATGCTCTTCAAGTAGACAATAGTACCGATGGTAGAGACGGCAAGTTAGTTACTTTTGAAGGAAATCATGCAATAGAAGCACAAGCGGCTAGTGACTGTAATGAAGCAATGGGGCCAAATAGACCTTTTAGTGTAGTAGAAGGACAAAACGTTTTTGGTCACGGAGGAAAACATCTAACTGATGTTAGTTTTAGTCATGAAATAAGTTTAGAGCAGTATCAACCCTTTGTAAAATTTGATCTTATTATAACAAGAATTACTAATTCTGAAAGTATGACAGATAAAGATAATGGTAGAGCACATACTTGGGGAAATAGCTCTGGACAGAATGATATTCATACGGGACAAAATTTAGCGTGGAAATCTAAAGTCGCAAATCAAGCTATGCAGAGTGGTCGCTGCAATCAAATATTTGGAGTTGTACAAGACAAACTAACATACCCTTATACAGCCGTAGCAAATGTTAATTTTAGCTCACAAAGTTTTGATTCTCCCCCTGAAAGAGGATATGAATGTTATGGAATGAAAGTTCTTATTCCTGATAATTATCAAACAAGAGAACAAAAAGGACTACTAGCTAATAATACTTTTCCAGATGTAAAAGACTTATACTCAGGAATCTGGACAGGAACTTTTAAAAAAAATAAAGTATATACAGATAATCCAGCTTGGATTTTTTATGATTTTATATCAAATAATAGATATGGACTGGGAGAGTTTGTAAAATCTTTAGATATTAATAAGTATTCTCTTTATAAAATTGCAAGATACTGTGATGAATTAGTTCCTGATGGAAGAGGTGGATTAGAACCTCGTTTTCGAGGTAATTTTTACTTTCAAAAAGCTACTGATGCTTATAAAATTCTTAAAGATATAGCAACTAACTTTCGAGCCATGCTTTACTGGATGGAAGGAGAGCTAAGTCCTGTAATTGATGAAAAGAAAACTCCTGTATATGCTTTTAATAGATCCAATGTAATCGACGGAAGATTTGAATATCAATCATCAGGATCAAAAACTCGTACAAATCAAATTACTGTAAGTTGGAATAATCCTGACGCTGACTATAAATTAGAGCCTTTAATAATAGAGGACAGGCAAAATATTCTTAATACAGGAACTTTAGTAAAAGAAGAGGCTACGGCTTTTGGATGCACTTCCGAAGGACAAGCAATTCGATATGGTAGATGGAAACTGTGGACAGCTATTAATCAAACAGAGGTAGTAAGTTTTCAATCATCTTTAAACTCAGCTTTTTTAACTGTTGGCGATATAATTACTGTTCAAGATAATCATGACTTTGGAGTATCTTTTAGCGGGCGTGTTTCAGAAGCACAAGCTGGCACAGTTAGTAGTGGGCAGCGCACTCAGACATTTACAATTGATAGAGAGGTAACAACAAAAGATGGTAATTTATTTGGACTAACAGATAAACAAATTTCATTTTTAGTTGTTGATAGTAGTGTTATTCTTTCTCAATCAACTTCTGTAACAATAGATAGTGTTGTCTATAATCAAGGGGATAAATTACCTAAAGCATATAACGAAGCAGGTACTTTATTTACTTTTACGGGATCCGATAGTGATATTCAAAAATTAGTAAATAATTCATATGATGCGAATGGAAACACTATTTCGGTAGAGTACTTTCCAGAAACTAGAGTAATTACTGCAGAGATAAATAATAATTGGGTTGGTATTACTCCTAAAGATATTACTGTAACATACCCAGAATCAGAAGATGCAATTGATTTAATAGAAAAAGGAACAATTTGGGGTATAAAAGATAATCCTATTACTAAAGAAAGTCCAAAAGAGTACAAAATTATTAGCATCGCGGAAGAAGAAAATAGTGTTTATAATTTTACGGGAATAGAATATTATGAAGGTAAGTTTGATACAATAGAATCAAATTTCAACCTAGCTATTCCAGATCCTCTTAATTCTCAAGTCAGTGAAGAAGTTCCTCCCCCTACTAATTTAAGAATTTTAAGAATCCCTGACTTTAATAAAAATGGGGAAGAAATAATTGTTTCTTGGGATCGTCCAACTAGTGGTCTTTATAAAGAATTTGAATTAGAGGATACAACTAAAAATCCTCCTGAATTAGTGCGCTTAGACCAAACTAGCTATCCAATAGATGGCGTACAAAGCGGCTCTTATGTATTTACAGTTTATTCCGTAGATGACATTGGAAATAGATCAGTTCCAGTTAGTGCAGAAGTTATTATTGAAGATTTTTACGAAGGAACGCATGAAAGATTTAAAGGATTGTTAAAAGGAGGGAAAATAAATTCTAAAGAGCTTATTGTACATGATAGCACTACAACTCCTGGTATTTTTACTGCAGGACTAGAATCTTCTTCGCCTTTGTTTTATTCTCCGACAGATACAGATGCTATTTCAACTGCTATAACTAATAATACTCATAAAACGGCTGATTGGTATGCTTTGGCCTTAAAATTTGCGGAAAACGGACAACCTCATCCATGGTGGGGCCCAAATACTGATGCGAATGACCCTCGTGACTATCCATATGCAAGTGAGGAAGCTTTTCTTGCAATTATAGGATATAACACAAGTAGTCCTCGTTTAAGATTAATTAATTTTGTTCAAGACCCTGTATTAAATGTTGATTATTGGTATGATCAAACATATTTAAATAAACTTAAATACAATGAAAACTTTCCAAATACATTTTTTGCACAAGGTGAAAAGAATCATATTTGGGGAAATGGAAGAACTAACGGTAGTCATATTACTCCCACAGAACAAGGACTAGCAACATCAGAACAAGGAACAAATAAAGTAACCCTTAGCACGTCTACCCCATTATCTCTGACAGATATAATTTGGTTTTTTGGAAATATGGCCGCAAGAATTACCGGAATAGAGGGGTATGATTCGAGCAATAGTACTCAAACTATTTTTCTAGATCGTACTTTTAATACTGTTAGTTCAGATATTTCTGTAGCTCAACAACATTCAACTTCTGCATTTATTGATAGTTTTAACCTTCAAGGTACAGATTCAAATTTAAATGGAAAAACACGATTTACAGTTGCAGATGCTTCAGCTTTCCAAGTGGGTGATTATGTTCGTACTCATTCAGGGGAGTCAACTTCTCACCAAGATAATTCTGTAAGATTTAGAAAATATAGAAAGATACTCCATATTTTTGACAATGAAATTATAGTAGATGTTGCTTATAGTACAAGTGATGCGTATTCAGGTTGGATAGCCGGAGATAGATTAACAACTGAGATTACAAATCAACCTTTCATTCTTCCTGAGCTTCGTCCTGATCCTACAGCTGATTTTCTTCTTGGAAAATTAAAGTATACAGGCGGAACTCCTTCCTTTACCTATGAAAGTTTTTGTAATGTGCGAACTGATCTCACTAATGAAAAAGCAATTATTGCAGAGGCAAATGTAGCATTTATTCGATATGGGGGAGAAACAACTCCGATTCAGTTATCTGACTCAGGAGGAGGGCCTCTGTATCAAAATTTAACTGTCAATATTACAGCGATTGGATATGCAAATCCAGAATTTAATATTGCAGGTGATAATAGTACATGGACACAACTAACTTCAGCTCCGGGCGATGGAATTATTCCAGCAAACAATACAGCTTTTGTAGCCGGTAGCGCAACAGGAGTAAAATCTTTTCAAGTTGATACAGGCGCAGGTCTTATTGCATTTGGAGATGGAACTCCGTTAGAATTTACTGTAACTGTAAGAGATGCTAGTGATCCTACAAATACTGCTAAAACTATAAGTAATACTGTACTGATAGAAAAAATAAAAGATGGGGCGATTGGTCTCGATGGAAAAACTGCTAGAATAGTTGCAGGTGATAGTAGTATTTTATATGATAATGTGGGAACAAACCCGAAGTTCCTAGACCCTGATGGTGATGGTTTCATTGATTTTAGTTTATTTTTCAATGGTTTTGTAGCTCCTCTTTATAGAATAACACTTACAGAGGGAACAGGAAGTCCCGGAACTTTGGCCAATTATGACTGGCGAGAAGCGAGTTCTGCTGATACGGATAGTTTTGAGTTCGAAATTCCTACTACTTTTGTAGCAAATACATATCCAAAAGTATTTAAGGTAGAAGTCGCAGAAAAACCAGATGGATGGACAACTGGAACTGCAGTAGCTAGTTCAGATATAAAAGCTACTGATGTTACTTCTGTTATTGGTCAAAAAGCAGGCTCAGATGGAGTCAGTATTAGTATACCGAATAGTACTCACCCCTATAATACAGATAAGTTTGGAAATATAGGCTCAAATGCTACAGAAGTTATTCCAGACTCAGGAACAACAATAGAAGTATTACTTGGAGGCACTCCAGCTATTTATGTAGGTAATTCTACTGCTGTGGGTAAGCCGAGCAGTACAACTTTACAAGATAATCAATGGTATTTTGAAAGTATAACAAATAGTGGAGCTGATTTAACTATTGGAGGTATATCTATAGATTCTTCAGCTACTCCTGCGAATAGTGTAATTAATATTGGTAATCACACTATGTTTAATTTACACTCAAGCAATACTAATCCTACTGATGATAGAGAAGTAATTACTTATTTAATAAGAGCAAAAATAAACGGGGTTGAAACAGTTAGAAAAGGACTTCAAACTTTAAGTAAATCAATTGAAGGTATTGAAGGTTCAGAAATTGTAAATCTTCATAGAATAAATAATAGTCAAAGCTCTCCTGGAACTTTACCCACAGCAAGATATAATTTTACTGATGGAACAGTAGACCAAATTTCGGACAGTGCTTGGACAGTATCAGCTCAATCTCCAACTGCAAGCAATCGTTATTTGTGGCAAATTTCAAAGAGAGTTTTTCCTCCAACAAGGACTACAAGCACAGATGCTTCTCAGTTTGTTACCGTTCCAGATTCAGATTCAACAGATAGTATTACAGAAACTTGGACTACTCCTGTAATTATTGGAATTTTTGGAGATGTTGGTAGAAATGCACGAGCGATTAAGTTGATACCAAATTTTCAATTCATGCCTAAAGACGATCTTACCCAGTCGGGTGCAGATTCAACTGTTACATGTAAAGTTGATATTCAGCCATTCGAGGATGATGCAGGTACAGCAATAGCGGCTTCTAACTGGAAAGTAGAGTTTTTGGTTGATAAAAATGATGGTAATGGTTTTGTTTCTAAACAGGGTCCGGCCAATCCTACTAATCCATATCTTAGTTCTAATGCTAATGAATTTACACTTGCGGATGCAGATGAGCCTGTAGGAGGTAATGATACTGTACTGATTAGAGTTCAGTTGACTGAGACAGATGATAATTTTGCAAGTATAGTAGCTCAAGATACTGTTACAATTACAAGACTTAGTGAGGGAATTTCGAGTAATCTTACAAACTATTCTCATATTGAGCCTGCAAATGTCCTAGGACACTTAACAGATCCACTTGTAAACGGAAGAATAGCTGGTGCAGGCGGAGGATTCCAAGTTTTTAGAAATGGAACTGAAATAAGCACTGCAACTGAAAATGCAAACAATAGTCAACTTACTTTCGAAGTAGTAGGAGGATCTGATGGCGGGTCATATAGTACTAAAACACAAGGTGGATTGGAATTTAGAATAGATGAAATTACTGGAAGTTATACAGTAAGACCATATAACGGTGCCGTGAGCAATTGGACCTCTGATAGAGAAAGTTTTGACGTAAAAGCTACTTTTTCAGGACAGGATCCTCACGCACCAATAACTTATACTTATGTTATTACTAAATCAAGAGAAGGACTGGCTGGAGCAAGTATAGCTACTTCTTCTTCTACTGTTTTATTTACAAAACTATTAGCCACTTTAACTACCCTTAGTCCAAGTAATAGTGGAAATAGTACTCAACAAGTAACTTTTGATGACTCAATATCAATAAATAGTGCAATTGCATTTGAAGCCGGACAATCTGAAAGCGCAGGGGCTGTAAATGTAAATGGTAGTATTCAAAGTATAGGTACTCCTACTATCAATAACAATACGGGGAGCAAAAGCATAACTGTTGTTACACAGTTAAAAGATAATAGATCAGTAGCTCAAATCTCCTCTGATATAAAAATTATTATAAAAGCAAATGTTACTCAAGACGGCGGTACCGCAAAAAATTTGAAAATTCCTGTAGTTGTTAATACAGGTATTAACGGAGAGGATGGCTCAGGATCGAATGGATTCAGAACTGCAGAAGGCTATGTATACTACAATGTAGCTACTGCTTCGGCTCCTTCTGCCCCTACATCAGGCGGTATAGTAACATATACTTGGGGAGCTGCCAATCCATTCGTTAGCGGAGGTTCTAGCACACTTGCAAGCGGGTGGCAATTAAGTCCTCCAGAGATGAAGCCCGGGCAGCAAGGACAGTATTACTATGCTCGTTATTCTGTTGAGGAAATAGATTCTGATAGTGATGGAACTCCAAATGCAACAAGTACATCAGGTGGCGGAGGATTAACTTTTGGAGCCGCAACTCTCGGACATAATTTTACAGGTCTTGTTACTTTTCATAGTACGTCAGGTATAAATGGAAGCGGAGCATTTTCTGATGACGGAGGACAAAATTTCACCACAATTGATGGTGGAAATATATCAACAGATTCAATAGCAGCAAACAAGTTGAATATTGGTAAGACAGGGCTGAGTACTAGTAGAATGCTTTTACTAGAAAATTCTCTTAAAATTTTCGAAGGAAACAACTTAAGAGTGCATCTAGGAGATCTTACCAATACTACTGAGTAAATATGAGACTAGCTAAAAATAAATCTTGACATTTTATGTTACGGTTGATATAATCATCTTAATTGTACTAAAAGCCTCCTCTAGGAGTAAGTCGAAAAACAAATGGATATAATTCAAGTAGTAAAAGGCGATACCGGACCCCAGCTAAAAGCGACTGTAACTCGCTCTGATACTGGAGAGGCTTTTGTAGGTTCTGGAAGTATAAATTTACGTATTCGTAAAAAAGGTACTACAGCCATAATTTCAACTATTGCTTTGGATACGAGTGCTTCTACTCTGTCTAATGGTATACTTGTTTTTCCTCTGTCCGCTTTCTTGACAAACAATAGTACGGAAGAAGGCTTTTATGAAGGAGAAATTGAATTCACTCTTGGAGATGGATCAATTATGAGTGTGTTTGAATTAATTGATTTCAAAGTTCGAGATGATTTTGGAACATGAAAAAGACTCTTATTTTTACTATGGAGCCTATATTACATAACTCTCCAAGGTTAAAGAGAGCAAAGTCTACACTTCCAGATTTAAGGCAACGTACTTCAAATACTGCACAGTTTTTTGGATTAATTGAAAATACTCCAAAATTAAAAGCAGCGGAGGTTTTAGAAATATTAGTGGCGGTGTAAAATGTCTTTAGAATCTAAAATTAATTTATTGCTTTCGCAGGCAAAAGATGATCCTAGATTTAAAGAGATTTCTTCAACCAGCCTTAGAATGGGCACGACTTCTGTATCGAATGAGCCTTTATTAGAGGGGTTTAATATAGGAGTCAGCCCTTTAATATCTGGAACATCAGCAAATACACCACAATTTTTAGATTTAAGATTAGAGTTATTTGTAGTACTGAAAGTAAATATTGATAATGTAAAAGTAGCTGTTAGTGATGTATTTAAAGAAATCAAAATATCAAAAGAATTTATTGATGCTCTTGATATTGCTGAAAAAGTTACAAAAGAAGTATTTAAGCCCTTTAAAGAAAGTTTAACTTTACATACAGAAATAAAATTTGCACAAAAATCTTCTTTAAAAGATATTTTTAACATACAAGACTTTGCTGAACATTTACAAACCAAAAGTCTTTTATCAAATGTAGAAACTCGGCAGCAAGTATCTAAGTTTCTTAAAGAAGAATTTTTACGAAGACAATTTCGTAAAGAATATCCGCTTTATGAGTTAGCAAATAGACTGTCAAAAGATCATGGTGTAGTTGGAGGGTTTGGAAGAGATTTTGGCTTCGGAGGAGCCCAAGAAGATCAGTATTACTGGTTAGATAGCACTGCGTGGCTTGGATTCAGTGCAATTAATAGGCACCCAAAGTATGGTATAATAAATATAGGAGGATCTGGGTCTGCAGAAATACCCCCTTTAGCACCAATATTTGTTTCTGGAATAAGCAATCCTCCCTTTTGGTATGGAAATACAGGAGGTTGGATTTATTGGTGGATGCCCGGCTATGGATTACAGTCCGGAGCAAACGTATTTGAGGATGAAGCTTACACAGGAGTACCCAACTCATCCGGGTATACAAATAGAAGAAATAATATATATGTATGGAATTTAACTAACTCTAATCCTTACATCCCCAATTTTTTTACTAACCCTACAGATTCTAACTATTGGAAAAAACATCCGCAAGAAATTATAAATGCTCAGACTTTGCCCGCAAGCAGTGAAATTATTAATGAGCCAGGAGAATTAGCTCAGTTTGTAAATGAAATAGTACAAATTCTTAGAGAGATAAAAGAAAAACCAACAGATACTATAACAGCTAGAACTTCTACTTTAGTGCCTAAAGCAAAAGTAACAAAAGAAACATTAAACTCTCTTTCTGCCTCTAGTTTTTTACTGAATAGAATAACAGAAAGCACAAATGCAAAAACAGTTAGTGATCTAAATAAAATACAATTAGATAAAACTCTTAGAGAGATTGCAAGTATTAGGGCTTCTTCAATATTACCAAGTAAAGGAAAGATAAAAGTAGATCAAGTGTCTGCAAAAGATGAAGAGCTCAAAAAATTACTAAGAACTATTACTGTAAAAGCAGAACTTGATGATAGAAGCAAATTAAAAGTAACTAAATCAAAAGGCGAAGGAGAAACTGTAGGAAAATCAAGAAGTAGTTTAGTTATAAATCCTGCTTTTTTTGAACTTTCCACTGATAAGTTTTCAAGCATCATAGAAAAAAGATTTAAAGTTTCTAAAGAAACAGACAATAAAGCAAAAACATTAAGCAGTACTTCAAAAATTCCCGGTAGAGGAGAGCGAGAAGTATTTGATATTAGAGATGCAGCTCTTACGCCCTCTAAATTTTATTTTGATAGTGATAGATTTTTAAGCTCAATTACTTCTTCAATAAAACTTGACTCACCAAAAGTAGAACAAATATTATCAAAAGCAATTGCTAAATTAAATCCTAATAAACCGGCAGAAGAAACTTTAAATTTACTAGACTCTTCTCCTCTTGTACCAAAAGCAAAATCAAATTTTGATAGAGTCTTTGTTATTAGTGATATAGATTTTGATAGACGAATGGCGTTCGAAAGTTTTATAGGATGGGATGCAGCCAATGAATTTATTACAAAAGACTTTGAAAAAATAATTCATGGAAAAGATAAAGTAAATTTAATCAATTTAGTTTTAAGCCCAAAAGGAAAGGTGTTAGGAACTAAAATAGGAGTACAAAATAAAGATAGAGATAGTGGATTTTTTGGAGATGTTTTCTTTTTATTCAATCGAGCAGTAACAGAGGAAACAGCAAAGACACTTTCATTTACATCAAAACTTTTCGGTAGAACTACACAAACTAAAATTAAAATTAGAGATATGTCTCTAAGTCCAAAGGCAAAAATTCTACTAGAAAGATTATTGCTTGAAGATACTCGTCATACTTTTTTAGTGGGAAAAGGACTAACTGAACAAAAACTTTTTATAAAAGATGAAACAGTAACAAAAGATGTTGTAAAAAATGTAAAAGTTTCTTTGCTTAAAAGTAATAATTTTGTACTTGTACCAAAAGCTAAATTAAATATAGATATTTTTAAAGCTTCAGATAATTTTAATCCTTGGCTTTTTAATAAAGTTAGAGATTTTATACTTGAAGTGAAAGATGAGCCCAAAAAGGGTCCAAATACTGGTATTAATAACACTCTTTCGTCCTCTATGAAAGGTTATGCTTTCATTAGGGACGAAGACTACGTAAAAGGAGCATATTTTTTACAACCATATGTTGCTACAATACCCCCTGGCAGATCACGCCAATTTTAAAGGAGAAATTAAATGTACCAAGACGATTGTCGCTTAAAAGGTGTTGTAAACCTAGTCCTTCGTGATAAAGATGGTAAGGTAAAGCAACACAAAACAATACGAAATAAAGTAACTCGGTCGGGCATTGCTCATATCATCGGAAGAATGATAGACGATGGCCAAGATAAGTTCGGTTTACATAAAATGCCTCGAATGATGAGCCATATGGCAATCGGAATCGGAGCCGCAGCTAGAGCCGACGCAAATGATTATACTTCTAAAACTTACGACGCTCTACCTACAAATAAGCCCGGCCAAACAGACGCTGGAGGTACTACAGGTACTTCAAGAAAAAGAGCTGCAAGCCCTCAGACATTTGATAAAATGTTACAAGATGAGAGAGGGTTTCGTGTACAGCTAATGAAAGATACTACTCTTGCTACTGATTATGGTACGCTGGATCTTGTTCTAACAAAAGATGGAAGTAACGATTTTACTCAAAGCAGTGGCACTAAACTGACTTTTTTAACAGGAAGTACTACAAATAGTATCTCTAGCTTAAATCAACTTCGTGTTGGTTTAAGAATTAATAAAATTGATACAAATTCTGCTTTTTCTGGAGGAAATGCAGATATTACTGCTTCAAATATAAAAATTAGTAAAATAGAATCTGGAGTATCTCCGGGCTCTTCTGGAGGCTCTACAATTACATTTGATGGTGCAATTCCTAGTGGAGCAAGACCCGGTGCAGGAGCTGCTGGACCTGTTTATATTCAGTTAGAGTACGTAGATAGAATTAATCTTACTACCTATAGTACAAATACTGCGATGCCAAATCATCCTACTCTAACTCATGAAAAATCAGTTTTTGAGCCAAAAAATTCTGCCGCTAACAAGATGGGGCCCTTTGGAGCTGCTCTTGAACGAATAGCCGGAAGCTCGGCAGATACATTCTCAATGAATCTTGGAGCATCAGAAGAAAGATCAACTTCTGGAACTTTAGATAAGCAAGGACCTTTTACAGAGTTAGGTCTTGGTATGCTTGGAGTTACTCGAGGACGAATTGGTGCATTTTATGAAAGGTATATGGAGTATAACGTAAAACTTATACATACTACTTCTGCAGGTTTGACCGATGCAAATAGCGCAAATCAAAACCCAGTTACAACAAACTTACACGAGCCTTCTTACGCCGTTTTAGATGGAACTGCAAATACAAATACAGATCAAGATAATAGAACGGCTCGCTTCCCTTTCTTGGGGGCAGAAGAAGATAAGCCTGCAGGACAAGCTTCTGTTGGTGTTGAAACAAATCTTTCTGCTGCATCCCTTAATAATCCAACTACAAGTAGCGGAGGTAGTGGTAGAGGGACTGAATTTATTCAATTCGGAACAGCGGTAGATGGAATTTTTCAAGGAGAGCTTCTTGGTTCAAGTATTACTGCAGACAGCTCAAGCACTGTCCCAGAAGGTTATGCCCCTACAGAAAATGACTACGGAACTATTGGAGGATTAACTGTAGACGCTGGAGAAGGTGCAGAAAAACTTGCTGTATATGATATATCGAGCGGAAAAGCTTTTATTTCATATGATTTCTCTGGTGCTTCTTATGCTCCAAACGCTGTTGCAGGCTCAAAGAAAAACGGTGACAGAGTTGTTTACGTTGCTACTTTCAAAGAAAATAACCCTCGTCCTGAGCTAGACTATCAACAAGTTCATGCGACTGCAACAGGAACTTTGATTCCTCCAACAAATAGAATTTATCCTATTACAGAGGCGGGAATCTTTAATAAGCATAAGAAAGATTTAGGTATTTTTGATGTAGCTAATAGAACGTACACTGGCAGTGATGCAGCAATTTCAGATATTGCACATATTGATACTAGAGTTGGGTTGTCTAAACCTACTTCCGGTACAAGTATCGTGTTGGCTGCGGGAACAGTTGCAGATGATACTAATCATCCAGAAATAGAAGGAGTACTTACTTCTGGAGGCGTAAATATTACAGCAAGCTCACATGGATTTACACAAGGCCCAATTTCACAAACTATGCTTTGTAGAACTACTTTTGATCCAGTGAATAAAGCAACTGCAGACACTCTGCAAATTACTTGGTCTGTTCAACTTCAAGACGCTACGTAAAGAGCATTTAAATGACAAACCGATCTCAGTTTCCTGTATTTGACGCGAATAATGCGGCTCATGCCCCTTATATTTTAGATGGTATAAAATATAATTATAATACCTCTACGGGGCATTGGGAAACTGAGATCGGTAAAAATGTAACAATTGTTACAAAAGATACAGATGCTACATATAAAGTTACTCCTACTGTTGATCAATTTGTAGCACATTTAGCAAACGAACAACTTTTAACAGTAACACAAGTAGACAGTAACTTTATAAACTTAAAACAAGGTATTCTTGATCTTGAAAGAGAAACAAATTATTTTCACGATGCTCTTCAAGATGGAATAAATAATGAAGCTAGTACTAGATTAGCAGAAGATACTAGAATTGAAGGTATTCTAACAAATTCTTCTACAGGTCTTGGATCAAAAATATCTACTTCTGGAGGTACTTTTACAGGTGCAGTTTTTGGTCCAACAGGCGCTGTAAATAGTGTTAGTGCACAATTAGTTAATGAGCAATTTTTAAATAGAGAATTTGGACAGTTTAATACTTCTCTTATTCCAAAAGTAAATAGTACACAGACTATTGGATCTTCTACAAAACAGTTTTCAGGAGTACATACTGAAAGTATATTTGTAGATACTTCAATTGAGCCAAGAGTAGCAAAAGCTCCTGATATAACTTTAAATGAGCTTCGATTCAATAGTACAACTGGTCAAAATGATTTAATACAATACAAAGATGTAAATATTGGTAGTACGACAAATAGATTTAATAAGTTATTTATTAGAGATATAGATGCAGCAGGAGACACACTAACTTTAGGTACCTCCGCGTTAAAAGGCAAATCTGGTGGGGGTCTTCTTATTCCTGCAAATAGTGCTGTAGGAACTGCAGATAATGAAATTCCTAGTAATTTTGCTAATACTTTATTAGATGAAAGATTTGCAAATTATTTATTTAATAGTGATATTTTAAGTTCAAGTTTTACTGCGGGCGGAGCAATTGCATCGGGTAAACCTGTAAAGATAAATTTTGAAGGTACAGTTACTCAAATAACATCAAGTGTAAACTCTACAGGATTTATAGGATTTGCAACAAATACTGTAGCGGACGGAGGCACTGTATTTGTTACAGTAAGCGGAAGAATCTCTGGACAAACAAATTTAACAACTGATTCTTTAGTTTATTTAGGGGATGATGGAACTCTTAGTCATACTAAAACAGATACGAATAAAAAAATAGGAGTTGCAGTATCAACAACTACTTTATTTTTATTTTCTACTGCTCCAACTTCTGAGTATATTCTTGCTAAAACCAAACTTGGATTTGATGATTTAAGTGCAGTTACAGGTACTCCTACAGGAGATGGAAGCTTAGAATATAGCTCTCTTACTGGAAGATTTACTTTTACTCCTCCAAATTTATCTCCTTATGCTACTCAAACATATGTAACAACTCAAATAAATAATTTAATTTCCGGGGCTCCCGATGCTCTAAACACGCTAGATGAGCTAGCATCTGCTCTTAACGATAATGCAAATTTTGCTGCAGGAGTTACTACTGCGATTGGCTTAAAAGCTCCTTTAGCTTCACCAACATTTACAGGAACTCCTACAGTACCAGCGCCAGATTCTTCAAGTAATAGTAATCAAGTAGCTACTACTGCTTTTGTAAAAAGTCAATCCGGATCTTCTAGTTTATCTGGACTAACAGATGTAACTATATCATCGAATTTACAAGATGGACAAGTTATAGCTTACGATGCGGTGGCAGGAATATTTAAAAATAGAGTTGGAACAGGTTCTGGATCTGGATCTTCTAATATTACTTTTATTGTTGATGGTGGCACAGCAACTACAGCAGCAAGTTCAGTAGATATATTTCTTGATGGGGGCGCCGCATAATGTCAGTAGCACGAATACAGCTAAGAAGAGACACTGCATCCAACTGGTCAGGAACAAATCCTATTTTAAATGCTGGAGAAATCGGTTATGAAACTGATACTGGCAAAGCAAAAATTGGAGATGGAACGGCGGCTTGGAGCACACTAGCTTATCGTATCTATACTCCTGCTTTTTCAGATTTAACATCTACTCCTACTACTATAGCAGGCTATGGAATTACAGATGCTTTTGATGGAGCATATGCAAGTCTTACGGGTAAACCTACGCTTTTTGATGGAGCTTTTACTTCTTTAACAGGTAAACCTACTACTATAGGTGGCTATGGTATTACAGATGCTTTTAACGGTGCCTATGCAAGTCTTACAGGAAAGCCTACGCTTTTTGATGGGGCTTTTACTTCTTTAACAGGTAAACCTACTACAATAGCAGGATACGGGATTACGGATGCTTTCAATAGTCAGTTTAGCAGTCTTCAAGGATTACCAAATACAATAGCTGGATATGGTATTTCAGATGCATTTACAGGTAATTTTACAGATTTAACAAATGTACCAACTACTGTAGCAGGATACGGCATTACTGATGCGTTAACTTCGGTAGCTTTTGCAGATTTAACCTCTAAACCAACTACATTATCTGGGTATGGGATTACGGATGCAGCTCCTTTAGCTTCCCCTAGTCTTACAGGTGCTCCAACAGCTCCAACAGCAAGTAGTGGAAGTAATACTACTCAATTGGCTACTACTGCTTTTGTTCAAAGTGCAATTACTCCTTTCGCAGAAACAGAAGCTTCCGGTAAACTTTATTTTCAAGACAACGCTCCTACTATTTTAGCCCTAGGAGAGTTATGGTTAGAGACTGATACAGGAGGATTTTATAAAGCGGCCGCAGGTAGTACAACCATACCGCTTAATAATGGAAATGTTGCAAGCTCCTCAAATACAATCACAGTTCCCGCAGCAGGAGCATCAGATACAAGATTAGTAGTAGCTACAGGGCTTCCTTCTGGCTCTGTTACATTAAGAGTTGCTGTGCATTTTGAATC
>CENX01128220.1_pt1 | contig 19827 bp, 18 predicted proteins | sample 361321 | NCBI WGS metagenome assembly CENX01 (sample SAMEA2619678, study PRJEB7988) | marine metagenome | isolation source: saline water (ENVO:00002010), including | reverse complement strand
CTGTTAAAAATATCAATTGCAAGTTCAACCACTTCAACTACATTTAACTCTTCTTTTTTGGGTTCAGGCATCTCTGCAAAATCTGAAAAAGCGGTAGCAATTGAGCTCATAGTATCTATCTGCTGAATCAAAGAATCACTAAATTCTTTAATTCTTTTCTTGCTAAACTCTTGCCCTTTACTAAAGCCACGCTCAAAAGTTTGAATACTTAATCTCATTGGAGTTAACGGATTTTTAATTTCGTGTGCTACTTGCTTTGCCATTTCTCTCCACGCTGTTTCTCTTTCACTTTTTGCTAATTTTACTGCACTACTTTTTAATTCATCTATCATGGTATTATAAGAATCAATGAGTGCAACCACTTCTTTGGGTGTGTTTTTGACATTAATTTTAATATTTTGATTTTGAAGGTTAGTTCTTTTTATAGTTTCGCCAATAGAATCCAATGATTTTGTAACAAAATTTGATATAAAATATGCAATAATAAACGCTATCAAAATCATATTACCATGTACAAAGCCTAAGCTAATTAAAAATCCGCTAAGCTCTTCCTTACTGCTTGAATCATCAGCAAAATATGGAATATATATTATACCCAGGGGTTGATTTTCAAAGTTAGAAACTAAATTATAAGATGATTTAAAGTAGCTTGAGTTTTTATCATCTATTACATACCTTGAGGAATTGTTGTTTTGAAAGTATTCTAAAATTTCTTGATCCAAAATAGTAGTGCCCCTAACGCCGGTCAAAGCAGTTGAGCTTTTTAATAATACTCCGTCCAAGTTATATAATTCAAATTCCAAATTATGTACATCAGCCATTTCTAATAACATACTGTTATTTAATGAGTTAATTGAATTTATTCTATTTTTCTGTAACTCATACTTAATATCAACCAGTAAATTATTTTCTTTCCTTTCTAATCTTCCTTCATGATATTCAGAGTTTTTTTTATTGAATTGGAATAGAGTTACTCCTGCAATCATTATAGATTCAACAACAATAAAGACCATCATGTAGTAGAAAATTCTTGAACTTAATGAAATATTATTGTTTGGCATTTGTATAATTTGAATTGGTTGGCTGTTAGTTTAAATTAAATTTAGTAATAATTTAAAAATCTCGAAATTTTCATAACATCTAAATAAAAATATTTAGAAGATTAAATTCATATCTTTAGCAAAAATAATAGATGATAAAAAAGATTTTAAAATGGACACTAGTTGTTTTGGGAGTTCTTATTTTATTGATTTATATTTTTAATGTCGATTATATTTTTAAGGGTGTTCGAACAATTTATTTCACCGGAAATAATACTGCTTTTATATCTGATTATGAATATTTTGATAATAGGGAAGTTAAAAGTTCAAAACCACAGCCATGGGCTCTTCACAATGAATATAATAAAAAATATGAGTCAAATAAACTAAAAAAATTAAATGAGGATAGAAAAACAAAATCATTTTTAGTAATAAAGAACGATAGTATAATTTTTGAAAAGTATTATCTCGGACATAAGCAAACAGATATTTCAAATACTTTTTCCGTTTCTAAAAGTATTGTAACAAGTATGATGGGTAAAGCTATCATGGAGGGAAAAATAAAAGGGTTAAATCAGTATGTGAGTGATTTCTTTAATGAGTATGAAAAAGGATTAGCTAGTGAGTTAACTATTGGAAATTTAGCTTCGATGTCATCTGGAATGCAGTGGAGTGAAAAATATTATAATCCGATTAATATAACTTCTGAAAGTTATTTTACAGATGATTTAAGATCAGTTATTTTAAGACAAAAAATTGAAAATAAGCCTGGACAAAATTTTAGATATTCTAGTGGAGATACTCAATTGTTAGGAATGGTGATTGAAAAAGCTACAGGAACTACACTTAGCGATTATTTAATCCAAAAGTTCTGGATTCCAATGGGGGCAGAGACCACTGCATTATGGCAAATTGACAGTGAAAAATCTGGAATGGAAAAAGCATACTGTTGTATATCAGCAACTGCAAGAGATCTTGCAAAATTTGGTAAACTTTATATTAACAAAGGGAAATGGGGTGATACCCAAATTCTTGACTCAACTTTTGTTAAACTTTCATTAAAGCCTGTCTTTGATGAAACTCCATTCTATGGTTATGGCTGGTGGCTATACGAATATGAAGGAAAAAAAGTCTTTACAATGAATGGTCACAGAGGGCAATTTGTTATCTCCTTTCCTGATGAGAATATAATTATTGTTAGACAAGGCGAGGATAATAAAAAGGGGGGTGACGGTACAGGTGATTTATTTCAGTATATTTCTGAAGGTTATAAATTAGCAACTGCAATTGAATAATCTTTGAAATCAAAAAAAGAAATACTGTTAGAAATTAATAAACTCTGTATCAACACTACAGAAAAATCAAAGCTTCAAAATTTAATAAATAATATTTCATTTACAATAAACAAAAATGAAATTGTTGCATTAATCGGAGAGTCTGGAAGTGGAAAGTCTCTAAGCTCTCTTAGTATTCTTGGACTTCTAGAAAAAGATAAGTTTAACATCTCAGGTAAAATCATCTTTAATGGAAACAACCTTTTAAATCTAGACAATGATGCAATGATGGAAATTAGAGGATCTGAAATTTCAATGATTTTTCAAGAGCCCATGAGTGCTCTAAACCCAACAATGAAAATTGGCGAACAACTTTTTGAAGTTTTTAAAGCTCATGAAAACTTATCTTTTGAACATACGACGGAAAGAATAAAAAAACTAATCAAAAAAGTTAAACTAGATAATGTAGAAAATTTACTAGACAAGTATCCACATCAAATTTCAGGAGGCCAAAAACAAAGAGTGATGATTGTCATGGCTTTGTCATGTAATCCACAACTACTCATCGCAGATGAACCAACCACCTCCTTAGATGTTACAATTCAAAAAGAGATAATCGAAATTTTAAAAAATCTAAAAAAAAGTGAAAAGTTGTCGATATTATTCATTTCTCACGATTTAAGTCTTGTGTCAAATATTTCAGATAAGATTTTAATTATGAGAAATGGAAAAATAATTGAGCAAGGTTCAAAGAAGAATATCTTAAACTCGCCTAAAGAAACTTATACAAAAGCTCTTTTATCTTTGATAATTAATGATAAAAAGAGATTAAAAAAGTTACCAACCATAGAGAGTTTTAATAAAAATTTTAAAAAAGAGGCTGAATCAAAAACTGAAAGAAAAAAGAGATTAAAAAACATCTATTCTGGAAAACCAATTTTAGAAATTAAAGATCTCTCAAAGTTCTATAATACTTCAAAAAGTTTATTTACAAAAAATAAAGGTTTTAAAGCCCTATCGAATATTAGTTTAAAACTATTTAAAGGGGAAACTCTAGGTTTAATCGGAGAATCAGGATCAGGAAAAACTACCTTATCGAACTCCATTCTAAAAATCAATGAATTTAATAGTGGAGAAATCTTATTTAAAGGAAAAGACGTTACAAAAATTAAGGGAAAAAAATTATTAGAATTCAGAAAAAATATTCAAATTATTTTTCAAGATCCTTATGCTTCACTAAACCCACTCCAAAACATATTTCAAATAATTTCAGAACCAATAAAAGTTCATAAAATATATTCAAAAGACAAAATTTATGAAAGATGCAAAAATTTAATAATTGATGTTGGTCTTAGTGAGAAATTTTTAAATCGTTATCCTCATGAATTATCAGGTGGTCAAAAGCAAAGAGTATGCATTGCTAGAGCTATAAGTGTTAATCCTCAGGTTATTATCTGTGATGAATCGGTTTCTGCTCTTGATGTTTCGATTCAAGCAACTGTACTGAATCTTTTAAACCTACTGAAGAAAAAATATGGGTTTACTTACCTATTCATATCTCATGATCTTTCAGTAGTTAAGTATATGTCTGATAAAATCATAGTACTTTATAACGGAAAAATAGTTGATTATGATGATGCTGATAAGCTATTTGAAACCCCAAAAGATAATTACACTAAAAAATTAATGTCAAAAATCAATATCTAAAATTTCTTTTTCACTATTCTTTATTGAAATAATACTATCAACTTTAAAATTATTACAATCTAATTCTATACTTAATCTCTTCGGGCGTTCGAAAGATTCTTTTGAGATTTGAAGGGTTGAATCTTGATACACAGCCTTCATATAAATTCCCCAAATTGGTAATGCCATAGAAGCCCCTTGTCCGTAAGCTATATCTTCAAAATGAATTGCTCTATCTTCAGCACCAACCCAAACGCCAGTTACCAAATTTGGAACCATGCCAATAAACCAACCATCACTTTGATTTTGTGTAGTTCCTGTCTTCCCTGCAATAGGGTTATCAAATTCATATGGATAACCAGTAACTATATTTTGATAAGCTCTATTGAATTCATCTGCTCCAGTCGTTCTTAATCTTGTTCCTGAACCAGCTTTAGTAACTCCCTCAAGTAAATTTACAGTAACATAGGCAGCTTCTTCGCTTAGAACATCTCTGGTTACAGGCTGATTTTTATATAAGGTTGTACCATTCTTATCCTCTATCCTTTCTATAAAAACTGGCTGCGTATATACACCTTTATTTGCAAAGGTAGAATATGCTGCAACCATTTCATAAACACTTACATCAGGGGTTCCAAGTGCTATTGAAGGAACTGGCAGAATTTTTTGTTCTATTCCTAGATCTTTAGCTAATTTAACAACAGTACGCGGTCCAATTCTATCCATCAACCTTGCTGTAACAGTATTTACTGAATTTGCTAAAGCGTTTTTTAAAGTTCTTGTTCTTCCATATTTATCACCAGAGTTTTTTGGACACCATTGCTCAACGTTTCCAAATTTATTTTTTTCGATACAAAATTGGCTGTCAGGAAATGTATCACAAGGTGATAATTTTAATTGATCTATAGCTGCAGCATAAACAAAAGGTTTAAAAGTTGATCCGATTTGACGTTTACCCTTTTTCACCATATCATATTGAAAATGTCTATAGTTCATTCCTCCAACCCATGCCTTGATGTAACCATTAGTTGGGTCCACAGACATCATTCCGGGTCTGAAAAAAGACTTGTAATATTTCATTGAATCTATGGGGGTCATTGTTGTATCTATCTCTCCCGCCCATGAAAAAACAGTCATTTCTTTTGGAATATAAAATGACTCCTCGATTTCCTCATCATTTTTTTTTAAATCATATTTCATTTTTCTCCACCTCTCAGATCTTCTCATAGAAATTCTTAATAAAGTATCTACAGCGCCACTGGTTAATTCACGAAATGGAGAGATAGAATCATCTAATATTTTATTTTGTTCAAAAAATTCCCTCTGAAGCCTCGGCATATGAGAAAGGACTGCATTTTCTGCCATTTCCTGCATATAATAATTTATAGTTGTATAAATCTTTAAGCCATCGGTATTTAGGTTGTACTTTGATCCATCAGGTTTTCTGTTCTTTTCATCATTGATCCATGTTTTCATATGAGATCTCAAAAACTCTCTAAAATAAGTTGCTAAACCCTCACGATGAGATTCGGGAGTATATTTAAGATTTAGAGGTTGCTGTTTTAATGAATCAACCAAAGCTTGATCTAAATAATTATATTTTTTCATTTGACCTAAAACAACATTTCTCCTATTTTTAACTCCAACTGGATTTCTATGAGGTCTAGGATTATACAAAGAGGAGTTTTTTAACATAGCAACTAAAATTGCTGATTCATTTATATCCAAATCAATTGGCTCCTTACCAAAATAAATTCTTGCAGCACTTCTTATACCATCACCATTATTACCAAAATCATATAGATTTAGATATTGAGTAATAATTTCATTTTTTGTGTAATGCCGTTCTAATCTTACTGCAATTATATACTCTTTAAATTTCTGGGTAAGTCTTTCGATTATATCTCTTGAGCCCTCCCCCGTAAACAGCAACTTTGCTAACTGCTGAGTAATAGTGCTCCCCCCTCCATCTTTGCCTAATTTAATTGCAGCTCCAACAGTTCTTTTAAAATCAATTCCAGAGTGAGAGTAAAAACGAATATCCTCAGTAGCCACTAGCGCATCTACAAGATGAATTGGGAGTTCTTCAAAAGTTACAGGGGTTCTGTTATCGTTAAAATAATATTTCCCAAGTGTCTTTCCCTCTGAACTTATTACTTCACTTGCTAAATTTGTTTTTGGATTTTCCAAAATCTCAAGGTCAGGCATATCTCCAAAGCCTCCGATTGATGCATAATAAAATACTAATCCAATGAGTATGATTGGTGTTAAAAAAAATAACCACAATAAAAATGAATATAATTTATACTTTTTCTCCAACTCTATTTTACTTTTTCTAATTTATAACCCACATCAACTATTCCATTTAAATTTTCCAAACCGTCAGCCTTATTAATTATTCTCATAACATGCTCAATCGAGACAAAATATCTTTTATGCTTGTCCAAACTGATATTTTCTTTGTGTAATAATGAATTCTCTACAATATTAATTTGTTTGTTTCCAGTAAAATTGCCATACTTGTCGGCAAGCTTATATTCAAGGGTGTCAATTGATAAAGTATTTAAAGAATCACTTAATGATACTATCAAAAAAATATTATTAAAAGGATATTTTTCATTAATTCTTAGGTTAATAAATGAGTTGTATAAAAGGTTTGGTCTTGAATCAAGTTCAAAATTAAAATTTTGAATAGAGTCTTTGTGCCAAATTCCATTAACAGAATTATATTGAATGAATTCAACATTTGAATTACACGACAGTGTTAAAAATAAAAAAATTAGACTAAATTTATTGTACATATCTTATTTTTTCAATGTCGTTATATTATTTGTTCGACCTTTTTTAAATATATCATTTTTATTTTTCTTGCCCTTTCTTAGATCTTTTTGCATTTTGTATGACATTCTGCTAATTTCTACACAATCATAAGAACAACAATTTTTCATTTTTATTTTACATTTATTACATTGAATAAACAGCAAATGACAAGCATCATTAGCACAATTTGTGTGTATATCAAAAGGGGCGCCACATTGATGACATTTTGCAATAATATCATTACTGATTTTTTCAACTCGCCTATTGTCAAAAACAAAATTCTTTCCGATAAAATTATTTTCAAGTTGTTTATTTTTTACTTGCCTTGCATATTCAATTATACCGCCTTCTAATTGAAAGACGTTCTTAAATCCCTTGTATTTAAAGTAAGCACTAGCTTTTTCACAACGAATTCCACCAGTACAGTACATTAGTAAATTTTTATCTTCCTTATGATCCTTTAGCTTATCTTCTATTGTATCCAATGAATCCCTAAAAGTATCTACATCAGGGCAAAATGCATTTTTGAAATGTCCAATCTCACTCTCATAATGATTTCTCATATCCAGTACAATTGTATTTTTTTCATTCATCAATTTATTAAATTCTTTCGCATTTAAATGAGTACCTTTTTTGGTAACATCGAACGAATCATCATTTAATCCGTCAGCTACAATTTTGTCCCTTACTTTAATTTTTAATTTCAAGAATGACTTTGTCTCATGTTTTAATGCAATATTGATTCTAACCTTATTTAAAAATGAAATTGAATTAAGATAATCAATAAATACTTCTAGGTTCACTTCTGGAAGTGATAGTTGAGCATTGATTCCCTCCTTTGCAATATAAATCCGACCTAAGACACCGATTGAGTCCCAAAAAATAAATAACTGATCCCTAATTTTTTTTGGGTCATTAATCTTGGCATATTTATAAAATGAAAGTATAATGCGTTTTTGATTTGATGAATCTAGAATCCTAGATCTTTCATCAGAGCTTAATTTATTGTACAGTTGCATGCTATACTATTTTTATTTACTAACAAAAGTAGAAAAAAAGATAAAAATCATCTACCAGTATATTGTATTGTGTGAAAAGATATCCTAAATTAGTAATGATAAAAACTTAATTATGGCCAACAATAATGCAGACAAATTAAAAGCACTAAAATTAACCCTAGATAAACTAGATAAAACGTACGGCAAAGGTACAGTTATGAAAATGGGGGACACGCCTAATGAAAATGTAGAGGCTATATCCTCTGGATCCTTAGGGCTAGATATTGCTTTAGGTGTTGGCGGATATCCAAAAGGAAGAGTTGTAGAAATATATGGGCCAGAGTCCTCTGGAAAAACTACATTGACTTTGCATGCTATTGCAGAATGTCAAAAAAAGGGAGGAATTGCAGCATTTATTGATGCTGAGCATGCATTTGATAGATTTTATGCTGAGAATTTAGGTATCGATATTGAAAATCTTATCATATCACAGCCTGATCACGGAGAACAGGCATTAGAAATTACTGATAATTTGATTAGATCTGGAGCTATAGATATGGTGATAATTGACTCGGTTGCAGCACTTACGCCTAAGAGCGAAATTGAAGGTGAGATGGGAGATTCAAAAATGGGTCTTCACGCAAGACTTATGTCACAGGCTTTAAGAAAACTTACGAGCTCAATCAGCAAAACAAACTGTACGGTAATTTTTATTAATCAACTAAGAGAAAAAATTGGTATAATGTTTGGAAACCCAGAGACAACGACAGGCGGTAATGCTTTAAAATTTTATGCTTCTATTAGGTTAGATATTAGAAGATCAACTCAAATTAAGAACAGCGAAGGTGTAGTGATGGGTAATAAAACCAGAGTAAAAATTGTAAAAAATAAAGTTGCCCCACCTTTTAAATTGGCCGAATTTGATATTATGTACGGCGAGGGAATTTCAAAAGTAGGTGAAATTATTGACTTAGCTGTTGAGTCAGAAATAATAAATAAAAGTGGTTCTTGGTTTAGCTATGAAGGGACAAAGCTTGGTCAAGGAAGAGATTCTGTAAAAACTCTGTTAAAAGATAATCCTGATTTGATGGAAACTCTTGAAGCAAAACTTAAAGAAATTATTTAGGAGTTTCTTAAATCATCAAGCATTAATTTTCTAATATCTTCGCTAAGCTTCACCCTGTCCTCTTTTACCATACCTTTGGTCTCAATTGGGTCGTGAATCTTTACTCTTAATATTCCTGGTGTACCCTTTGAAGCTCCAATAAGACCCCCAAAGCTCCAAGGAAAACGTCTTTTATTATCCAAAAATGTCATCGGAATAATTGGAACTTGATGTTCAATTGCCATTGTGAAAGCACCATGTTTGAAAGGAGCTAGTTCAACTTCTAAATCTGGTACTGTACCTTCAGGAAAAATTCCTAAACTTATTCCTGCATTTAATTTTTTCTTGGTTTGCTTAAAAACCTGCTTTTTACTATCCTTACTAGATCTGTCGACCAAAATCATTGTTCTTTTATATATAGAGCCAAAAATCGGAATCTTATCTAGTTCTTTTTTACCGATAAAAACAATTGGGTTATTTCTTACTGTAGAAACCAGAAGCATAACATCTATCATAGAAACATGATTTGCTAGAAATATATATGGGCTATTTTTCTTTGTTTTTATATTACCTTTTCTTGATGGGAACATGCCCATACCTAATAAAATAAGGTCAGACCATAATACACCCATTACATAAAACTTCTTATACCAACTTCTGTTTAATAGAACTAAAAGAAAGGAGGGTAAAATAATTATGATGGTAAAGACAAATACTAACAGGTAAAACCATATATTGTAGAATGTCCAGAAAATGTATTTTGCCGCTTTCACAAGTTTCAAAACTAAATTAATTTATTTTAATAAAAAATTTAACTTTGTTATTATGAGTGAAAAACCTAAAAGAATACTCACAGGTGTTCAAAGCACAGGAATACCTCACTTAGGTAATATTCTTGGTGCTATTATTCCTGCTATTAATTTCTCGAAAAGAAATAATGTTGAAACATATTTGTTTATAGCAGATTTTCACTCTCTAACTCAAATCAAGGACTCTGAAGTGTTAAAACAAAACACCTTATATACTGCTTCAGCGTGGTTGGCGTGTGGTCTTGATCCATCTCGCACAATTTTTTACAGGCAAAGCGATGTGCCACAGGTAACCGAACTCGCCTGGTATCTAAGTTGCTTTTTTCCATACAACAGACTAACGCTAGCACATAGCTTTAAGGATAAAAAAGATAGATTAAAAGATGTCAATTCAGGTTTGTTTAACTATCCCATGTTAATGGCTGCTGACATTTTACTTTATGATGCTGAGATTGTTCCTGTAGGAAAAGATCAAATTCAACACTTAGAAATAACAAGAAATGTTGCTAATAGATTTCACAATATTTTTGGAGAAACATTTATTTTACCCAATGAACATTTACAAGAAGAGTCTAAGCTGATTACTGGTACAGACGGTGAGAAAATGAGTAAAAGTAAAAATAATATCATCAACATTTTTGCATCAGAAAATGAGTTAAAAAAACAAATTAAATCCATAAAGACTGACTCCAAAGAACTTGATAGCCCGAAAGAATGGAAAACATGTAATCTGTTTAATATTTATAAGCTGATTGCTAATGAAAATCAAATTGTTAGAATGAAGAAGAAATATAAGGGTGGTGGCTATGGATATGGACATGCAAAAAATGATCTATTACGATTGATTATTGAAAATTATTCTGAAGAAAGAGAGAGATTTAATCAGTATGTTTCAAATCCAAATGAAGTGGAAGAAATTCTAATTAGAGGAGCTGCTAAAGCAAGTATTACTGCAAATAAAGTTTTGAGCAGAGTCCGTAAAAAATTAGGATATTGAAATAAAAATTTCATTTAATTTTATATCTTAGATTTTAATAGCCTATTAGATGAAAGTTAGTAGTTATATTTTTGAATTATTGCAAAGCCAAGACTGTGTTATTGTTCCAAATTTTGGTGCTTTCGTTGCAAGAAATATTTCAGCAACAATCAGTTCTGATGGATCTAAAATTTTTCCTCCAAATAAAGAACTTTCTTTCAATAAAAATTTAGTTAAAAATGATGGATTATTGATTAATGCAATTTCGTCAAATGAAAATATTAGTTATGACCGTGCGGAACAAAAAATTACAAATTGGGTCAAAAGAATTAATAAGAAACTTGAAAAACAAAGATATATTGAAATAAAAAATATAGGTTCAATTTCTTTAGAAAACACCAAATATGTTTTTATACCTAATCAAAACTCAATTTTTCTTAAAAGCTCATATGGATTTAATTCAATAGATTCATCACAAATACTAAGACAACAAAAAAATATTGATAATAGCTATTTAAAATATGCTGCAATATTGATAGTCTTTTTTTCTTTGACTGCATTATTTACAAAAAGCTACTTTGACAGTGTAAATGAATATAACAAAGCTTCTTATGCTGAAGCAAACCTAGAGATTGAGAAAAAAATACAAAAAGCAACATTTAATATTAAGACATCATTGCCTATTGTTAAACTACCAATTAAAAAACAATATGGAAGCTTTCACATAATCGCAGGCTCATTTAGGTTAGAAGAAAATTCATTAAAAATGATATCTCAACTTAAAAGCAAAGGATTTATCGAAGCTAGAAAAGTAGGGGTCAATAACTTCGGCTTACTACAAGTTGCTTATAACAGTTATGACACTGTTGAAGAAGCCAGGTTAGCTCTTTCAGAAATTAGAGCTAAAGAAGATGTAAATGCATGGCTTTTGATAAAAATCTAAAACTCTGAAATATCAAAACTCCAAAAGATTCACTAACAATACTTACTGATTCAGTTTTACCTGGTGAAACAAATCCATTAAATAATCTTTTTGGTGGTGAATTATTAGCGAGAATGGACAGAGCAGCTAGTATCTCTGCAAAACGTCATGCAGAAGAAATTGTCGTAACATCGTCTGTTAATAATGTCTCTTTTGGACAATCAATCCCTATTGGAACAACAGTTACAATCGAAGCGAAGGTTTCAAGAGCTTTTACAACGTCAATGGAAGTTTTTATTGATGTTTGGATTGATGATGATGGCGGTAAAAAAACAAAAGCAAATGAGGCAATCTATACTTTTGTTGCTGTAGATAAGTTTGGAAAACCAACAAAAATTGATAAGATTAATCCAGAAACAGAGGAGGAAAAAAAAAGGTACGATGCTGCACTCAGAAGAAGACAGCTAAGTCTTGTATTGGCTGGTAAAATGAAAGCCGATGATGCAACAGAATTAAAAGCACTATTTTCTTAAATTATAATTTATAAATCCAAGTCTTTGGATTTTGAGGTACGCCATTATAAAAAATACTAAAGCTTAAAATCGTCTGCCCGTTTAATGGGTCTGTAGCAATTTTACCAATTGCTTCCTTTGTCTTTAACTTGTCACCTTTTGATACATAAATCTGTGAAAGATTTTTATATACAGTAAAGAAATTTCCATGCTGAATAAGAACAGTGCGGCTATTATTTTTAGAAACAATGATAGAATAGACTTGGCCATCAAAAATTGTTCTAGCATCGACATCACTTGATGTTCGAATTCTAACTCCATTGCTTTGTATACTAGCGGTTTTTACAATTGGATGAGGTTGCTTTCCAAAGCCCAAAACTACATTACCCCTTATCACAGGCGAGGGTAATCTACCTTTATTTGCATTAAAGTTTTTTGATATTAATTTAGCCTCTTCGCTTAATTTAAAACCGTCGTCGTTTCTTTTTGAATTTGCTAAAGCTTCCCTTATTAATTTCTCAATTTTTTTATCTATATCCCTAGAGAGCTTTTGTTTCTGTTTAATCTCGTTTTTATATTTCTTTTGATCTTTATTAACCTGGGCTATTAACTCATTAAGATCGCTATATTGAATACTCAATTCTTTTTTGATATTTTCATTTTCGGAGATTAACAACTGTTTATTTGTCTTTTGTGAGTCAAGAACAATTATAACATTTTCTATTTCTGAGCTAATTAGTTTAATTTTTGACAATGTTTTAACTTGAAAATTTGCATATTGTTTAAAATATTGAATCCTTTTATATGCTTGTTGGAATGATGATGATGAAAATATAAACATCAACTTATTTAAGTTAGATTTTTTCTTATAACCTATTAAAAGCATCTTAGCAAGCTCTTCTTTTAAAGACAACTCTTTGTTTTTTAAATTGGAAAGCTGGATCTCATTATCATCAATTTCGTTTAAAATTAGGTTTAATTGACTATTAATATTACTAATTAAGTTTTGTTGTAGTTTGATTTTATAACTTAAATCCTCTGCATTCGAGATTATCAAACCTTTTTTCTTAGAAGAGTTAGATAGTTTTTGCTCAATTACTTTTATCTCATTTTTAATTTCTATTTTTTGTATTTCTAATGATTGTTTTGATTGTGATCTTAAATCAGTGACTATAAATAAGAGAAAGAATAAAAGTAGTCTAATGGGGTTCATTATAATTTGATGCGCTTATAATTTTTAGGGATGCTAAAGGGGATGTTAATTTTTTCTAGGGAGGAGATAGACTTAATCTGAATATATAGGTTTTCCTTTCCATTATTAGAAAAACGGATTCTTATGGGTAAAATTTGTTCGTCAACAATGGTATAATCATCATATGAAACTTCAAAAGAGTTATATTGGTCTTTAAAGGAATGTTTTAGAACTCTAAAATTATAGGGGCTAATCGAGACTGTTGATTGAACGGGTTTTGAATTTATAGTAAAATTCTCATCTCTGAAAATATAGCTATTTTCTGTTTTTTTATATAAAGATGAAGTGTCAAATTTATGTATTAAAATACCTAATATTAGGTTTTGAAGCATTTCGAAATTTGAATCAAAGCCAATTTTATCGTTTATATAGTTAATATCAGAGATAAAATAATTTTTTTCAATTTTATTGTAATATTTTACAGAATCATTATCAATTAATATCCTGGCGGCACCTAATGAAGCATTAATCCATATCTTTTCATCTGCCGAAATCCGAATCGTTATAGTATTAGATTTTACTTTATTATTATGTCTGAATGAGACTTTAGCTTTTGCTTGAATATATTCTATACTATTAAAATTATTATTAGCATTACGTATAGATTTTTTTGGTGTAAACTTTCTCTTGCTATCGTTATTTTCTTTTGATGCATTATAAAGTAATGTGCATGAGCTTAAAATGAAAAAAGAAAGTAAAAGAATAGTTTGTTTCATAATCATATATTATTTACCGGTACTTCCAAAACCTTTATCTCCCCTTAATGAATCATCCAATTTATCTACGGATTTCCAAGAAACAGTTTCATGTTTTGCTATAACCATCTGAGCTATTCTATCTCCAGAATCAATTTTAAAATCTGAATCAGATAAGTTAATTAATATCACGCCTATTTCACCACGATAATCTGCATCAACTGTACCTGGTGAATTTAAAACAGAAATTCCTTTCTTTAAAGCTAATCCGCTTCTCGGCCTTACCTGTGCTTCATAACCAGGTTTTAAAGAGATAAATAATCCTGTTTTAACCAATGTTCTTTGTAGGGGCTTAAGAATTATTGGGTCTTCTAAATATGCTCTTAAGTCCATACCCGCAGAAAGAAGGGTTTCGTATTTTGGAAGCTTATTATTTGAGATATTTACTATATCTATAATCATCTTATCAAATTAAATAACTTAATTATTTGTCTTTTTTCCTTGACCAAAATTACAAGATTCATAATCATTATACATGCTATTCCAACTAATATATTATCTCTAAATCCATAAAAAGAAATTGATGATAAGGAAATAGATAAAACTATATAAAATAAAATCTTTGATGTGTTATAAGGAATAGGATAATATTTTTTTCCAATCATATAGGATAATAAGGCCATAGTAAAATATGCTATAAGTGTAGCAACTGCAGAGCCCAAGAAACTATAATTTGGTATTAAAATTATGTTTAGTAATAAAGTTATTAAAGCTCCTACTCCCGAAATATATGCGGCAAATTTGGTCATGTCGGTAACTTTATACCAAACCGATAAATTTTGATATATACCAAGACAGAAATTAGCTAGTAAAATAATAGGTACAATATACATGGCCTGCCAATACTCAGGATCGCCAATAAAAATTAATTTTAAAACATCAAGAGCAACAACGACTAAAACCAGTATCGAAGATCCTATTATAACAAACGTCTCAAGAACTAAAGCATAACTGTTTTTTGAGCTTTTTTTATCAGCTTCGCTAAAGAAAAAAGGCTCTATGGCTAGTTTGTATGTTGTGGAAAATAATGTCATGAAAATTGCTAATTTATAACAGGCTGCATACATTCCAATTTCAGTTTTTGCTATTGAGCTTGGTAATAGAAAATCTAATAAAATTTTATCAAAGGTTTCATTAATAGTAAATGCAAGACCTGAAATTAAAATCGGAAATGCATAAGCAAGCATTTTTTTAAGTAATTTAAAATTAGCTTGATAATTTATTCTGAAATAAAATGGTATTAATAGTAATAAGGAAACTAAACTAGCGATTAGATTTGCAATGAAAATATAGGTAACTTCAAAATTTTCAAAATATATACTCTGCAAAAAGTTATAGGATTCTGAAAGATCTTTTATGAAGATTAAAAGAAAAATATTCAGCGAGAAATATATTATTACGTTTATGATTTTTATTACTGAATATTTAAATGCAGCGCCTTTTAATCTTAAATATGCAAAAGGTATAACAGTAAGGGCATCAACAACTAATATCCATATTACAATACTAAGATAGCTTGTGCTGATACCTGTAAAGTCTGAAATGTTTAATTTAAAAATGCTAAATAATGAGGCGAAAATAAATGATGTAATAATAATAGAAATTGAAGCTGTATTTAACACATCATTTTTATTTTTTTCAGCATTATAAAATCTAAAAAATGAGGTCTCTAAACCATAGGATAGAATAACATTGAACAGTATTATATAAGAGAAAATAAGTGAAAGTGTGCCAAATTCAGAAACCTCGCTAATAACACTCTTATCAGTATGTACTCTAACCAGAATAACACTCATAATTCTGGGAAAAACGGTGGCTATTCCATAGATAAATGTTTGCTTAAATAATTGGAGAAATTTTCCCAAAATTTGAAGGTTTGTTCATTAAAAATAAAGGAATAATAATTGGAAAACAAAAAGAGTGTAAATCAACTATCCATTTAGAGCTTCAGCTCCACCAACAATTTCAAGAATTTCATTGGTAATGGCTGCTTGTCTGGCTTTATTATAAGTTAGTTTAAGTTGATCCCTTAGCTCGGTTGCGTTATCTGTTGCCTTATGCATAGCTGTCATTCTAGCTCCATGCTCTGATGCATAGGAATCTCTAACAGATTTAAACAATTGTGTTTTTAAAGACTTCGGAATTAGCTCAGAAATAATTTCGATTTGAGTTGGTTCAAAAATATAATCAGAAGAATCTTTTTGATCATCCTCAGAGTTATTATTTTCAATTGGAAGATATTGCTCCTGTATTACAATTTGAGTAGCTGCATTTTTAAACTTATTGTACACAATTTGTACATTATCATATTCTTTATTAAGAAACATGTTCATAAATTTATCAGCGATTGTGGAAATATTTTCAAATGTTAAATCATCGAATATCACATTATTAGACTGAATGACATTATAGTTTTTTGAAAGTATATCACCTCCCTTTTTACCTATACAAAAGAACGACACATTTTCATCAGAAGAATTAGCAATCTCTGTACATTTCTTTATTACATTAGAATTAAATGCACCACATAAACCCCTATTTGAAGTAATGCAAACAATTAATTTATTTTTCACTTTCCTAGGACTTAAATAAATATTCTCAAAGTTAACAGAGCTGGATAGGTCTACCAATATTTGTGTAAGCTTATCAGAATAGGGGCGCATTGCTGTGATAGCATCTTGAGCTTTTTTTAGCTTTGCGGCGGATACCATCTTCATAGCACTTGTTATCTGCATAGTTGAAGAAACAGTCGATATCCTATTTCTGATTTCTTTTAAGTTTGCCATTTTTTAAAACTTTAAAACCAATTCGGTACAAACTTTTTCAAGTGTACCAGTTACTTCATCGGTTAATTTTCCTTGCTTAATGGTTGATAAAATTTTTGAATGTTTATCGTTAAGAACTCTCAGATATTCTGATTCAAACTCCTTGATTCTTTCAACTGGAATATCTCTTAACAAATTTTTTGAACCTGCATAAATAATTGCAACTTGATCCTCTACCTTAAAAGGATCATTTTGTGCCTGCTTTAATATTTCAACATTTCTTTTTCCTTTTTTAATTACATTTAATGTTGCTGCGTCCAGGTCAGAACCAAACTTAGCGAAGGCCTCTAATTCTCTAAATTGAGCTTGGTCTAACTTCAATGTTCCTGAAACCTTTTTCATTGACTTAATTTGAGCCGAACCACCTACTCTGGAAACAGAGATACCAACATTAATTGCTGGTCTAACCCCAGAATTAAATAAATCTGATTCTAAGAAAATTTGGCCATCTGTAATTGATATTACATTTGTGGGAATATATGCTGAAACATCACCTGCCTGGGTCTCAATTATTGGGAGTGCGGTTAAAGAACCTCCTCCTTTAACAATCGCTTTTAGGGATTCTGGTAAGTCATTCATCTCTTTTGCAATTGCATCATCATTTATAACTTTTGCTGCTCTTTCTAATAAACGTGAATGTAGGTAAAAAACATCTCCAGGATATGCTTCCCTTCCTGGTGGTCGTCTTAACAAGAGTGATATTTCACGATAAGCTACAGCTTGTTTTGAAAGATCATCATATATAATTAATGCTGGTCGACCGGTATCTCTAAAATATTCCCCAATTGATGCACCTGTAAACGGAGCATATACCTGCATTGCAGCAGGATCAGAAGCATTTGCTGCAACAATAGTAGTGTAAGCCAAAGCGCCTCTATCTTCCAATATCTTTGCTATACCTGCAACAGTTGAAGCTTTCTGGCCAACGGCAACATAAATACAATATACAGGCTCCCCAGCATCATAGAATTCTTTTTGATTTAAAATTGTATCGATACACACCGTTGTTTTTCCAGTTTGTCTGTCTCCGATTACTAGCTCTCTTTGACCTCTTCCGATAGGAATCATTGCATCGACCGATTTTATTCCCGTTTGCAATGGCTCGTTAACCGGTTGTCTAAAAATTACACCCGGTGCTTTTCTTTCTAATGGCATTTCATATAATTCGCCTTTAAGCTCTCCTTTACCGTCAATTGGATTACCAAGGGTATCAACAACTCTTCCCACAATACCTTCACCTACTTTTACAGATGCAATTCTTGAAGTTCTTTTTACAGTGTCACCTTCCTTAATGTCTGTAGAAGCTCCTAATAATACGATACCTACATTATCTTCCTCTAGATTAAGAACTATTCCTTGGGTTCCGTTGGAAAATTCAACCAATTCTCCATACTGGGTGTTTGAAAGGCCATAGGCTCTAGCGATTCCATCACCAACGCTCAATACACTACCAATTTCATCAAGAGATGATGTTGAGTCAAAATCTTTTAATTGTTTTTTTAAAATAGCTGAAATCTCAGCTGGATTTACTTCGGCCATAATCTTTAATTTGTAAGTTCTGTTTTTAAGTTATTTAAGTTTTGTTTTATACTTGCATTATATTCCTTGCCGTCAAACCTAACTATAAAACCACCAATAATATTTGGATTAACAACATTAGTTATGTTAACAGAATTTGCATCTCTGATATTAATGATAGATAATATTTTTGATTCCAATTCATTATTAATGGGTGAAGCTGTTATTATTGTAGCCTCTTTTATATTATTGTGTTTATTGTATAATTGTATAAAACTACTAGCAATATCTCCTATGATTTTGACCCTTTTATTCTGGATTAATAAATCCATGAGTTTTTCAGTAAGGATATTGCTTTCATTAATCAGTGATAAAATTAATTTTTTCTTATCATGATAGCTTATCTGAGAGTTAGATAATAAATTTTTGAAATCATGGGAGCCACAATCTAATTCATTAATAAAATTCATATCTCTATAAACTTCATTTACAGAATTTTCTTCATTGGCAATATCATAAATTGCCTTTGCGTATCTTATGGCTGCTCTAGATTGCATTAATTAAGTTTAGTTTTATCTAAAATATCATGAATATTCTCAGCTTGCTTTGACTTATCGTCAAGCTCTTTTGAAAGTAATTTTTCCGTAATATCTAAGGATAAATCAACAACAGTGTTTTTTAACTCCTTCATCGCTGCTGATTTTTCATTTTCAATAGCGGTTTTTGCTGATTCGATAAGTTTATTAGCTTTTTCTGTTGCCTCACTTTCAGCATCAGCAATAATTTTAGATTTAATCTCTCTTGCTTCCTTTAGTAAAGATTCCCTTTGAAGCTTTGCCTCGTTTAAAATCTTTTCGTTATCGGCTTTTAGATTTGCCATCTCCTCTTTTGCTTTTTCAGCTGCAGAAAGAGCATCTTTAATTGACTTTTCTCTTTCAGTTACTGCTCCTAAAATTGGTTTCCAGGCAAATTTTGCAAGAATAAAGTATAGGATGGCAAACGAAATAGTTGTCCAAAAAATAAGACCAATATCTGGGGTAACTAAATCCATATTAATTAGTTAAAATAATTTATATATTTATTTAATTAGGGATACTACAACAGCAAATAATGCTACCGCCTCAACAAAAGCAATTAATACAATTGCTGATGTTTGAAGCTTTGCTTGCATTTCTGGCTGTCTTGCCATAGCCTCCATAGCTGATCCTCCAATTTGGCCAATACCTATACCTGCACCAATTGCAGCTAAACCAGCTCCAATTGCAGCAAATGCTCCGTAATCAACCATTGTCTCTTGTAAAAAAATAATTAAACTCATGTTTTTAAAATTTAAAA